>ERZ1034844.1448-NODE-1448-length-11069-cov-2.898584_pt1 | contig 11069 bp, 21 predicted proteins | sample MGYA00520594_ERZ1034844 | MGnify/ENA primary metagenome ERZ1034844 (study PRJEB33766, sample SAMN09781733) | gut metagenome | biome: gut microbiome | host: Homo sapiens | place: Madagascar | study: EMG produced TPA metagenomics assembly of the PRJNA485056 data...
CAATAACCGAGGCGGTCTTTTCGGCGGCGACGGTTGGTGGGCTATCATCATCTTTGCGCTGATTTTCGGTTGGGGCAACGGCGGCTATGGCTTCGGCGGCGGCAATTCCGGCGGTGTAGCCGATGGCTATGTCCTCGCCTCCGACTTTGCGAACGTTGAGCGCAAGATCGACGCGGTGAACAACGGCGTTTGTGACGGCTTCTACGCGATGAACACTGGAATGCTTAACGGCTTTGCCGGTGTGACGCAGGCCGTGACGAGCGGTTTCTCTGCGGCGGAGCTTTCCCGATGCAATCAGCAGGCGGCGCTTATGCAGCAGCTCAACGCTATGCAGCGCTCAACGGATAACTGCTGCTGCGAGAACCGCGCGGCTATCGCTCAGGTGCGGTATGACATGGCAACACAGGCGTGTGACACGCGCAACACCATCCAGAACGTAGCGCGAGACATCACCGACAACCAGAACGCTGGTACGAGGGAAATACTCAGCTTCCTCACGAACAACCGACTGCGTGAGCTTGAGGCGGAGAACTCCACGCTGAAGCTCGCGGCGTCTCAGGCGGCGCAGAACAACTATCTCGTGTCCGCACTGCGCCCGTCGCCTATACCGGCGTATCAGGTGCAGAATCCGTATTGCTGCAACACTAACGGTTGCAGCGGGTGCAACGGCTATTAAGCAAAGCTGATATCGGGGCGGGCAATCCCGCCCCTGAAAGGAGAATACTATGTCATGTAAACCTGTATGTCAGCTTTGCAAAAGGCTGATTCTGAGCCAGTCGATAACGTTCGCTGATGGTAACGTTGTAGTCAACCTCCCGGACGGCAGTTATACCAACGGCGAGAAATACTGTATCGTGCTGGCACAGACTATCCCCACGACGGCGACGATAAGCGCACCGGTCGTGTTCACCATCGGCACGGGTACAGCACAATTCCCGCTGACAAACCGCTGCTGCGCACAGGTGACAGCGTGCGGAGTGCGGACGCGGACGAAGTACAGCACCGTTGTTGTCACAAGCGCGACGGGCGCGACGTTCCGCATGATAGGAAATCCGTGCTGCTCTCCGAGTAATAATCTGACCGCAGTTAACGCGGCGACAGGAGGTGCGACAGCATGAGCAGAGCAGGACGTGTAATGCGTATGCGTGACTATCAGCCGCCGCAGGATAAATTCCGCGACAGCAGAGGGCGCGAGCACTACGACAACGGGCGCTATGCCCCGCGCAATGAGTACCGCGACAATTATCGGGATGACTATTATGAGCGCCGCAGAATAGGCTTTGACTATGATGCGCCGCGCATGGGCGACCCGGTGACGTACAGCAACGACTATGAGCGCGGTTACGGCAGCGGCAGTATGTACGATGGCATGAGCCGCGAAATGGCAGACGGATGGATGCGCGACCTTGAGAACGAGGACGGCAGCAGAGGCGCACATTGGAGCTACGACCAGACGACAAATCTTCTCTCGCAGAAGAAATACGACTGTGACCCGATAGAGTTCTATGTTGCGATGAATATGCTGTACTCCGACTATTACAAGGTTGCGAAGAAGTTCAACGTCAACAACACAGAGTTTTACGCCGACCTTGCGGAAGCATTTCTTTGCGATAAGGACGCGGCAGACGACAAAATCATGCGGTACTATGAGTACGTTGTAGACTGAGCAGAGAGCGGGGAATATTCCCCGCTCTTTTCCCCAAAACAGCCACGCTTTATAATTTTCAGATAAATTCCGTAGTTCACAAATTAGTTCACAAACGGCTGAAAAGCCTGTAAAATCAACGTTTCCACGCCCCTGCTAAGGGAGTAGGTGTCTAAAAAGCACGCGAGGGTTCAAATCCCTCCTTCTGCGCCAAATATACCGGGAATTGATATGTTTTATATCAACTCCCGGCTTTTTTTATTTTTTTTGTACGCAGTTTCGCCTTTTTCTTTTCGCCCGTTATCGCGTTTTTGCATGGCTGAGTATAGCCGAAAACCGCTGTGTATATTTGCGTAGTTCACACGGTAGCATACAAATTGGTTGATTTTCCCGCGTCAAACCTGCTTGAGCACGTTGACAGCGTCGTGCGCGGTGGTCATATCGGGGTGAATATAGCGTTGCGTCGTTGTAAATTTCGTGTGGCGCATGACTTTTTGGATTATAGACGGCGCGGTTTTTGCGAGGGCAAGAGCCGTCGCAGTTGTATGACGGCAGGAATACGGCGGCAAATCGCGCACTCCGGCGCGGCTCAATGCCGAATGGTATTCATCGTAAAAATTATCTTTGTTCATACCGACGATATAGCCGCTTTTGCTCGTGACATTTGAGAGAATATCGGACACGAGAGGCGAGAGCCAATCGGGATATACAAGGGGCGTTTCCTTGCGCTTTTTCGTTTTCAAGCCACAGCCGATGATTTCACAGGTATCTGTACGTATCATTTCTTTGGTGCAGCGCAGAAGCTCACCCGGCATCATGCCGCTGTAAATCATCAGAAGCGGGAACGCAACAAATTTGTTCCCCTTGTCATACGCAGTCCACAGCTTTGTTATTTCGTCCTCCGTGAAAGGCTGCTGTTCTTTTTCGTCGAGCGGCGGCAGCTCTATAAATTGCGCGAGGTTAGAACGCGCGTAGCCTTCTGCATACGCGCGTTTATAAAGGTGCGACGCAAGGGTTTTCATGTCACGTGCCGGATAATACGTCTCGGTCTGGTCGTCAACACATGCTTGCAGCTGATTGATGGTTATCGCGCATATCGGATCGTCCTTGAGGCTTGCCCATCGCTCCCACGCGATTTTCAAGGCGCATTGCTTCGATTTCGAGAGCTTCAGCAGCGACGTTTCCGACCACGTATCATAATATGTTTGGAAAGTCGGCGTATATTTCGGCTTTTCTTTTTTGTCCACGGGATTTGCGGCATACGCAAGGGCGGCAGTCTGCGTCGGAAAGCCGCCGAGAGTTTTTCGGACTTGCTTTGCTTTGTCGCCGTCAAGCCGGGTTTCAACCGTCCAGACGGCTGTCCACGTTTTCCCGCGTCTTATCGCCGTTCCCTGCCGGTTGCCGCGCTTACGCCGCTTGCGCTCGACGGATTGTTTTGCGCCGCAGTAAAGGCAGTACGCGCTTATATCCGGGATCTCTTTCTTGCATTTTCGGCATTGCATAATATCACCCTATAACAACGCCCCCGGTGCACACCGAGGGCGAATTTTTATTTGCTGAACAAAAACCGCAAGGCGTAGCCGATGGCGGCAAGCGCCGCAATAACAAGCAGCACAAGGAAAACGAAGAACACGGATACTCCCACCGAACGAAAAAGACCGGTATTGAGAATATGAGCATCCAAAACCATATAGCCTATAACCACCAAGAGCAAAAGCACCGATACAGATGTGAGAGCGCCGACAATAATACGGGCGGTTTCAATCCGCTTGTCTTTCTGCTCGTCAACGGCGGTGAGCCGGGTGTTGTCGATTTCCAACTCATGAATGCGTTGTAACTGCCCCTCTGGACTGTCAACGGGCTTCTCAAGCCCGAACAGCTCATCCAGCGACAGACCAAGCACCTTGCACAGCGCGGCGGCGTTGTACAGCAAGGGATTGACCTGTTTCCCGGCGCTGATATTGTTCACCGCTGATTTCGGTACGCCGGATTCGTCGATCAGCCTTTGCAGAGTGTAACCTTTACTATCCTTTGCCTCACGTATTCGACCTTGAAAAGCGTCACAATACGGCTGCAATTCCTGAATCGCAGACACGTTTCACATCCCCTCAAAAATTTTTTACAAAATATAGAGCTATTTTAACGACTTAGCCGTATAGATATTTTGCGCTGGGTCTGCTAGTATAAAAGCGTGGCAGATAAGTCGGTTTACAAGGTATCTGTTACAGCCCCGGCAGAGGTTGCCGCCTCTGCCGGGGCGACCTCATATTACTTACCAATTACTCGAATTACATCAGTTGAGAACATATCGGCTGTGCTTATCGTGGTGCCACGCCAAGGGGTAAGCTCCAATCGAATTGACATATCGTCAACGTGAGAAACGCTCATAGCGGCGGCATTATCGTCATTGAGCATTTTCAGCGTGTACGGGTCAAGAATGAACTGCGCACGAGACTGAGCTTCTACGTTTTGCAAGGAGAACATACCATTGAGCATTTTCCCGTTAATAGAAAGGCTATCGCATACGAGAGAAAGCCGGTTGTCCGTTTTGTTCTCAACGTAGATTATAGCGGCGTTGCGCGGGTTATCAAGATCATTGGGGCGAGCTGATATAAAACAATCGTCAGAAGAATACACCACGACGCCGGAAGAATCGACCGGCTGAACATATGAATTATCGAGTGTAGCGCTTACCCTACCATCGTATATATCACGCTCGTTCTCATCGGTTATGCGTATATATAAGTTAACATCTGCAATCGTGGAGATTCCAGCAGTCGAAAGCACGGCAGAATCGAAATGTACCGTTGAAGTTGCGGTTTTGTTGGAATACACATCTTGCATGAGAAGAGCGGGAATAGAGAAGCCGTTTATAACCGCGCTATCTCCATATACGTGTATACTTTCTGAGCCTTGATTGTCTATGCTCAGTTTAAGCCCTGCTGTGTTTGCGCCCTGTAACGTTATTGATATTCCGTTGTCGGCGTATAAAGATTGAGGGGTAAATGACGACGATTCAGCGGGCGAAAAAAGCATTACGAGGAAAAGCACAAGAAATACAACTACGGCTATGATAAGGAACTTACTTTTCATAGGCATTACCCCTTTTCTTATAATTGTGAATAAAGTATTACGATAAACTAATATTACCACTTACAAACGTCGAAATCAAGAGAAACTTGTCGAAAATATAAAAAAAGGAGGCGGAGAGTTGGAAAACCGTATTAAGCTGGTAGAGCTGATACTGAAAATGAACGATGAGCAGTTTGTACAGTTCATGGAGAAAGCAAGGACTTTGCTAAACGAACAAGCAACGCAATCTGATCTTCTGTCATATCCTTGATTTCGCCAATCAAAGCAGCTTTTTCTGGGGAAACATTATACTGCCCCATTTCAAGCAAATAATCAGTTGACACGTTGAAGTATTTTGCAAACATAATTACATACTTCGCATTTGGGGTTGAGCCGTTGCGCCACGATGTAGGCTTTGACGTGCTTAATCCGAGTTCTTTACAAACGGCTGTAACAGTTGTGTTGTTGGCTTTGCATAGACTATCAAGAACATCAATAAACATAATTCCACCTCAATGAAAATTGTTGACTAACTCCGAAAACAGAGTTATAATAGCTATACCAGAGCCGGCTTGAAATACTGCGCTCCATAATTTGCGGGGAGAAAACGCTCGGATTAAATCACTTGGACAGGATGATACTTACTCCGTCGCCGTTGACGAAATAAGCGACACTATCCAGCTTCCAGCCGTCGGCGATAAGGGACATCGCCTCAGTAAACGAATCTGTATAGAATCTCTTGATCTTCTCACCTCCCATCAGCGGGAGCGCAGTATTTCAAGCCGACTTACAAATGAAAGGAGAATGAAGAATGAAAGACCCGACGAGCGAATTTTGGGAAGACTTCCGCGAACAAGAGAAAGAAGACCTCGCCATAGTGGAAAAGGAGCTTATACCCGCAATTGTCAAAATGATTGCCGATAAGAACCTTTTAATGAAAGTGGTAGACAGAATCCCTACGAAGCTTTCACGAGCGCTGGAACTCGAAAAAGAAGGAGTTACATTGACGCAGAGATTTAAGATCGTTATTCCGCGCTGATATTCAATAACGGCAAAGTGCCAGTGGAAACGCCGGACGTTACTGCATCAATGGCGGCATCCGCCACACCCTTTGATACCGCTTCAATTATGCGCAACGATACGTTGCCAAGTGTCTTGAGAATGGACGATATTTTCGTCCATTCTCTTTCTTGCCTGATGGAAGCGGCGAAATCATGCCCCTTTGGCGTAACATAATATACGGCTGAGACTGGAAGATAGCCGTCCGACCGTTCTGGATTAAAAGTGAAGTCAGAAACGATATAGCCGCTTAATGTAAGTTGAATAACATGATAAAGTATTTCTTCGAGTTCGTACTTTTTCAAGGGTTCAATGTCATGTAAAAGTGCCGGACAGATAACATTGAAGTACGCTGTATTATGCCCGTTTTCTGCGCGTATCTCAATCGCTGTGTGCTCTTCAAAGTAGAGCATTAAGTCTCGTACGCACATTGCATTTAAAATCATATTTATATATCTCCTTTTTGTACAGTCTCGCTAAATGCGGGGCTGTTTTTTTGTTTAATGCGCCAAAACTCTGAAAACGGAATTTTAGTCATTGACTAACTCCGGAATCAGAGTTATACTATTGCCGTAAACATTGATAGACGGAAAAGGGAACACAAAACCAAGCCCTCACGGAGAAAATTTTTCCGAAAAAGCTGTAAGAACGTATTGTGACTGTTGGCACTTTCACAATACAACATTTACTGCAAAATGTCAATGTTTTTACGAGTACACACGCATGAAAGAGAGGAGAGCGACATATACGAGCTGTTCAGAGGCAAGATAGCCGAGCAGAAGAAGATCCGCCGTCTGACTGACGCGGACATAGCGAAGATGACCGGCTATACCACAAGCACCATACGGGCATTTATGTGCGGCAGTCGGGAGAACGAGAAGATAGCGACCGCCATAGCACAGGCGCTGGAGATTGAGAGGTAAGGACACATATAAAAAGGAGGATGAACAATGACAAGCACACCCGATAACAACGGCGTATTCGGCGGATTTGTGGCCGTGCGTCCAAAGGCGGACATGGAAAGAGACGAACTGCGAAAACTCGTTGCGCAGTACACGGACGAGCTTTTGAAGCGCGCCATTGCCGCAGGGATAACGGAAAAGGACGAGCCGACAGAACCCGACGAGGAATACCGCAAGCTCATGAACTCGATACTCCCTCGCCCCAGCAAAATCCTTGAGGGGATAAATCTGCTGTACATGGCGGACATAGACCGCGCCAATGCGCGGATGCAGCAGTATTTTGAAGCGGTGCAGAAAATCCCGAGTATGAGCGAGCAGCTGACGCAGTGTTACGCGATGTTGAAGTGCTTGGGCGTTGGCTCTTGGTGGTCTCCCTTTATGGGCTGCGTAACAACGGAGGGGAAATGAGCTATATACCGCCGTGCGAGGACTTAGCCCCGTATCTGCGGCAGAAGCTCACGCAGGACAAGGCGTACACGTGGCAGAACGCGCCATACATACATGAGCGAGTACGTGAGCTTCTGCGCGCGGTGGAATACGCCGCAACCGCTGAACTCCCGGCGTATACGCCAGTATCTTACTGGTGCGGCGGTTACTCGAGCATGATGAATATTGATCCTGCGACATTGCAGACGCATTTATTGAACGTGCAGCTGGCTAATCAACAGGCACAAATCAATCAGCGCATGATAAAAGAACTGTCTGCTTGCTGCACAGAACGATATGAATGGAGGTAATCATGACCATCAAAGAGTTAGAGGCGATGGACAAGACGACCATAACGCCGAGAGAGGCGGCGGGCGTGCTCGGTTGTATGCCCTATTACATCAACGTAAAGGCGCGGGAGGGAAAGCTTGAGTTTCCGGCGTTCTTCTCCGGCAACCGGCTGAAAATCCTGCGCGAGCCGTTCATCAGATGGGTAAAGGAGGGTCACGTATGATAGTTCCGTGCTTGGAGTGCGGCGAGCGTTCCCCCGGCTGTCACGGCAGATGCGAGGATTACGAGGCTTACCGCAAGAGCTATGAGCTTATCACGGAGTATCAGCGCAAGTACCGCAATGATGCCGCGACACAGGTGCTGATAGAGGGGGCGATACGGAACAAGCGAAAATAAAAGCGCCGCGCCCCCGCGGCAACCGGGAACACGGCATTGGAGATTGAACATAGATATTATAACACAGGAGGTTGAACGATGCAAGCGAAAGGAGCGCATATAGGCGTTGTTGAGCGCGCGGAGGTCTGCGGGCTGAACATCCCATGGTACAGGCTGCTTGCGATGGGAATCGTAATCCGCGCATGGCAAGACCAACGCGCGCTTGAGCGGCGGGCAGAGGACGGCATGTACAACTGCGGCATATGGATAAGCGAATACGAGCTTGACAAGTTTTTCGGAAGTAAATGGTGCGCCCTGCTTTTATCCGGCACGGAGCACACCGGAGCAAACATAAAGGAGGCCGCGATATGTGCGACTTGATAGCAAAGATATTCCCGTGGGGCGTGGAGCATATCGGCAGTATGCCGCTTGCGGGGCAGATAGCGCTTGCGCTTGCGGTGCTGGCGGCGGTGGTGCTGGGGCATTACGGCATACACGCGGCAGCGTACAGCGTGAGGCGGCGCAGGAAAGCGGAACGCTTCAACTGGCGGCTGCGCTGGCTGGGCGACGACGATGAGCCGTTTGACCCATCATGGATGGATGAGGATGCGTACTATGAATCTTTACGATAACGCTGACTTCTGCGCCATCCCCGGCCACACGCCGAAGCTGCGCACGAAAGACTATGAAATGCGCGTGGAAACGCCGCTATACAGGCACGGCAAGGACGGGTTGTATTTCATCGTCGAGCACAAGGCCAGACGCACACGCGCCGGTTATGAGGCGCGGCGCAAGGGCAAGACCGCGACATTCGTGAATCTCACGGATGCGATAGATTTTTACAACGGAGCTCAAAAATGACACTTTACGAAATCGACAAGAGCATAGAGCAGCTTGTGAATGCTGTTGACCCGGAGACCGGCGAGCTGCTGGTTGACAATGACGCGCTTGATGCGCTGATGATGGAGCGCGACGGGAAAATCGAGAACATAGCGTGTTTTATCAAGAACCTCACCGCAGACGCGAAAGCCCTCAAGGATGAGGAAGCGGCGCTTGCAGAGCGCCGCAAGGCCGCCGAGAAAAAGGCGGAACGGCTGAAAGACTATCTCACTTACGTGCTGGGGGGCGAAAAATTTCAGACTGTAAAATGCGCTGTGTCGTTCCGGAAGTCTCAGACGGTCGAGATAGACGAGGGCTTTGCGGAATGGGCGGAAAAGACCGGCAACGACAATCTGCTGCGGTATAAAGCGCCGGAGGCGAACAAGGTCGCAATCAAAGCGCTGCTTGCGCAGGGCGCGGATATACCCTGCGCGCGGCTCACGCAGAACACGTCAATCACAATTAAATAAGGAGGTTTAACGGATATGACGGAAGAAATGAACACCATACTGACCGCGACGGTACAGCCCAACGAGGGCGAGAAGAAGGATGTTTTCATCCCGGTGCGCACGAGCGAATACCGTGAGCTTGTGGAGCTGGCGACGACGTACAAGATGAAGTATGAGGCGGCGAACGACGGATACTGGAAAGCACAGTCTGAAATACTCAAGCTGGAAGCTCAGCTCAGAGAGATAAAGGAGGCGACGTAATGAGCGACATGGTACCCAATATCGAAACTGCGCTGCTGGCGATACAGTACGAGCTGAAAGCACCGAAGTCTCAATATAACAGCTTCGGCAAGTACAACTACCGCAACTGCGAGGACATTCTAGAGGCGGTGAAGCCTCTGCTTATGGCGCACGGCGCGGCGCTCACCCTGTCGGACGAGCTGACCCAGATCGGCGACAGGTATTACATCAAGGCAACGGCGACGCTGACGAACATCAATAACCCCGTGGAGGACATATCCGTGACCGCATATGCCCGCGAGGATGAGACGAAGAAGGGTATGGACGGCTCACAGGTCACGGGCGCGGCAAGCTCTTATGCCCGCAAGTACGCGCTGAACGGGCTTTTCTGCATAGACGACACGAAGGACGCGGACACGACGATTTCCGGCAGCACACCACCGACGAAAGCCTATAAATGCGCGGACTGTGGGAATGACATTCAGCCGGTCAAGAAGAAAGACGGCACGCAGTGGAGAGCTGACGAAATGGCGAGATTCAGCCAGAAGAAATACGGGCGCTGCTTATGCGGCGACTGCATGAAGAAAGCGGAGGCGGACAGATGAGTTTGAATCACATAGACATCATGGGGCGGCTCACCAGAGACCCGGAGCTGCGTTATACGGCGCAGGGCACGCCGGTCACGTCGTTCACCCTCGCGGTAGACCGCGACTATCAGAGTGGCGGCAACGAGCGCCAGACGGATTTCATTGACTGCGTCGCATGGCGTCAGACCGCAGAGTTTGTCAGCAAGTATTTCAGCAAGGGCAGCATGGCTATCGTCACCGGGCGGCTCCATATCCGCGACTGGGAGGACAAGAACGGCGGCAAGCGCCGGAGCGCGGAGGTCATGGCCGACAGCGTATATTTCGGCGAGAGCAAGAAGCGCGGCGACGGCGTGAACGTTGAGCCTCCGAAGCTTGAGGAAATGGAAGAGGACGACGGCGACGACTTACCGCTCTGAGCCTATGACACAGAACGAAAGAATAATCCGGCACCTGACCGATTACGGCAGCATAACGAGCAAGGAGGCAATGACCGAATACGGAATAATGCGGCTTGCCTCCCGCATTAACGACTTGCGCAAGCTCGGCTATCCGATAGTCGGGGAGACTGAGACCGGGAAGAACAGATACGGCGAGGCAACGCGATACTCACGGTATAGATTGGAGAACTGAATAATGGCGCTGGAAAGCTTTAATGCCTATCACAGCTATTTAGACGCTATGGAAGAGCTGAATGACGCGGAGCGCGGGCGACTTTTTACGGCGCTGCTTATATACAGCAGCACGGGCGAAGCGCCGGAACTGCGCGGTAATGAACGCTTTGTATTTCCAAGCATGAAATCGCAGATAGATAGGGATATAGGCAAATACAAGAGGAAATGCGAGAAAAACAGGGCGAACGGCGAGAAAGCGAACGGTAGCGACCGCCAGCGAACGGGGGCGAACGGTAGCGACCGCCCCCCGAACGCCCCCCAAGGACAAGGACAAGGACAAAGACAAGGACAAGGACAAGGACAACCCTCTAACGAGGGGGGTAAGAGCGCGCCCGCGCGCCACGCTCACGGGCAATACGGCTGGGTGAAGCTGACGGATGATGAATATGCCCGGCTGCTTCCAGACATTGGCG
>ERZ1034844.1452-NODE-1452-length-11053-cov-7.329514_pt1 | contig 11053 bp, 20 predicted proteins | sample MGYA00520594_ERZ1034844 | MGnify/ENA primary metagenome ERZ1034844 (study PRJEB33766, sample SAMN09781733) | gut metagenome | biome: gut microbiome | host: Homo sapiens | place: Madagascar | study: EMG produced TPA metagenomics assembly of the PRJNA485056 data...
CCTAACAAATGCTAAGCATTTGTTAGTTAAATGATGTGGAGATAAACGGTAGAAAGAGTATACTATGGATGTGTATTATAATAATGAGCTACTAAATTCCAAAGAGTCATGTATTACACAATACGATACTAATACCGGGTTTAGTTATATTAATTGCTCTAATGGATTGACTATAATAACAGGGGGTTTCAGTATAGATACTAACGGTAGAGTTGGAACATATGAAAAGCGGATTGAATATCCATTTAAATTTGATAATGCAGTTTTACCATTATTATCAGCTGTTAATCATAATTGTACTGTGTATACAGATTATTACACAATGTCTGGATTTAATATGAGTTTAAATCTTAAAAAAGCATCATCCGTCTCAAATGTCATTGTCAGATTTTTTGTTATTGGAAAACGTGCATAACTAACAAATGAACCGGTTCATAGCAGACTATAGAATTCTTGTGGTGGAGAAATTCTATAGTCTGCTTTTATTTTCCATATTTCTGTTGACGGTTAGATATGAAAGGAGTGTTTATTGTGACTAAAGTATACGCAATTATTTCTGCTTACAATGGAGCTGACCATGACATTGAATCTTGTTACTTTGATTGTGAGAAAGCAATCAAGCATCTCTATGAATTGTGTAGCCAGTGGAACAAATGGCTTCCGAAATTTGAAAAGGAAAAACAGCACGGCCCTTATTTGGTGGATGATACTGATTATTACATCTATTATGAAACAGATGGTGCCGTAGGGCACTATCGTCAAGAGGTTGCTAACATCCGTGTATTGGAGGTAGAATGATGGATAAAGTTTATGCTGTTTGCTATACCTACGGTGGACCTTATAAGAATATCGCTCAGATAGAGGATATGGTTTATACAACGAAAGAAAGCTGTATTGCTCGTCTTAACGAAATCAAGAACGCACTGTCACAGCGTATTGCAGTAGAAAATGGAAGTGTATATTATACGGTCGACGAAGAGAATCTTTCTATTATTGAGACATGGAAAGATTCCAAAGGATCGAATATTAGTGCATTTGCAAAAGAAATGTACGTAGCAAGCACATCATTATCTACTAAGTCAGAATTAAATAACTCACATGAAGAAGGCCAGTATGTAGTCCGTAAATCACATGACCCACTTGGCTATCTTGATTTCAATGATTTCATGTTTTATAACAAAGGAAATCTAACTCATGATGCCGATGGGCATTTCTCTTCTTGGGATAATGCTTTAAGCCATCTCTACGAATTGGCTACTAAGTATAACGATAATATTGTAACCGATCCTATTGGAAAGAAGATTCGATATGGATCGTTTATACCAACGAAATATATGGTCGATGCAAAGGATGGTATCCTGTATGCACCATGTTGGGCAGACTTTGCTGGATCTAATAGCTATAAACTTAAGATATATGTGGCTTGGATTGAGAAAGAATAATGAGGTTTAATTATGAAAGTATATTCTATCGTATCAGGTTATTACCCTGAAAAGATTCATCATTTGTATGATCCGATATACACGACAAAGGAAGCTGCAATTAAGATGCTTCATGAAATCTGTGATGCTCTTAACTTTAAAAACGAGAAATGCATCACAAATGATTCCAACTCTTCTAAGTGCTTCGTTGATGAAGAAAAGATGTACGTATATCACATCACACAGATTGAAACTGGTTGGAATGGAACAACACGTACATTTGAAACCAAAGTAATTCCTTGTGCTTGGGTTGAAATCAGGGAACTTCTTTAATGATATATTATATCTTATAGAGAAAGGAGGATGACAAATTATGTCTGTATATGTCATCGTGTATCACAACGATAACGCGGAACCTATTGATTCTGTGGTTTACAAATCATGGGAGAAAGCGATTAGAAGACTCTATGAAATCAGAGACCGTGTCAATGCAAAAGGTGATGACGTTCACTGTCTTTTTAAGCAGTCTCCTTGTGTCGTCAATGAGGAGCATGGTATCGTCTATCGTAAATTATATACGTTCAGATACAAAGGTGGCGAAAAGTATTTCACACTGAAAACCATCGCCAGCATCTACGAACGTGAACTTGACGAGGAGGAATGAGCATGACGGAAAGAACCATATACGAAATTCACATCAATGTGAAAACAGATGAGCCTGGTAATAAGGCTATCATGTACACGGCAGGAGCAAAATACGGTACTCAGGAATTGGCACATAAGCACCTCGAAGAGATGCATAATACCGCTGAGAGGAGCCCATACATCGAGATGAATAAACTCACAAAGCGCTTGATTCATCAGAAGTTTAAGTACCCTGACAAAACTACTGATGTTATGGCGTTCATCAAACCTGTGTCTCTTATGGAGGAATAAATCATGACAGAACACGTTTATGCTATCCTTCAGAAGAAAGATTCTATGGATGGTAAATATCCTACGAAGTATTCTCTCGTTTATTCTACTCTCTACAAGAAAGCTATGCTTCGCAATCTTGAGTACAACAAGATCCTTGCCAGAGCTGAAGATAACGAGGATGAACCTACAAATTTCACTGTCTTTACCTATATAGATAATGAGAATGATTGTATGGCAATGATGTACTATGACAAGCATGATCGTCCTACACATAGAGTTGTCTACTATAGAGTGGAAATGGATATCCCTTGTCCTAGCAATGTTTCTCTCAAGAATGAGATTGGCCATATCGTTCTCAAGATCAACTCTGAGAACGTTCTGTTCTTCCCGAAGGTTGTTGCGACTTATGGTATTCCAAGAAGCACTAAGCATTACTCTTCCGGAAAGGATAACTACTATTGCTTCAATTTCAGACTTGATAATGGAGCAATTCCTAGCTTTCATTAAAGGAGAACTGACTTATGGTGACGATGTATGTGGTGACTGAAGGGATTGATCGCACTCCGAAATACGGAGTTGAGTTCAATCTCATCGAAGGCTTCTTAACACCGGAAGCTGCGAAAAGAAGACTAAAAGGTTTTGCTGTCTATCATCCTGTAGTTTGGGATGAAGATGGCCTTGGTTTAACCTATAGGCATATAGCTGAGATTAGACCTAATTATCCAGGTGCTGAGACGGAGGTCATCAATGAAACCCGTAAAGTACGAATTGAGGAAGTTGAGGTGGATATTCCAAATGATTTCACGTGATCTTTATCAGTTCCGCCATGCCTTTATGAAAGAAGGCGAGAAGGTTAAAGTAGACTACTGGAAGTCTTATTACCTTGACGAAGAGGAATGCAAAAGGCTTCTTACTGAGTGGGTGAGAGAATTTGAGAAATATAATCCACAGCTCTTATCTAGTCTCAGTATTGAATATCATGGTGGTATTGCTCGCGTCATCTATTATCGAGAGCGGAAACGCTATGAAGAATCACTGCAGTATGGACCCTATAAAATTTACCTTGAGGAGGACATCTTTGATGGATCAAAAATCGAATTGTGAAGAAAAGACCATAGCAGTCGCTCTCGTAGTTTTTGATATCTACGAGACAACTGGTGGCGCTAATGATCTTCTGAGTAGCAAAGTCTTGCACGGATTTGCAAATCAGGAAGATTGTCTTGACTATCTGGATCAGTTGGAAGAAACTTTCCGTGGTTATCATGATATGGATCTTACCGTTGAACGCCCGAATAATGAGCAGCTTATCGTTCGCTATGAAAAAGACGGGCATACCGGTATGAATAACTATCACGTGGAACTTACTCAAATTTACTATTAAGGAGGATTATTATGTCTATCTGTGAAGAAACTCGGAAACCTGTTAATCTCGATACTCTCTTTAATGAGCTTAATAAGCTTGGTACTTCTGCAAGTCTGAAACTTGTAGATGCTATCGAAGAGCATACGGAATATCATCTGGATCCGTTTGATGGTTATCTCCGTGATAACCATCCTCCGTATGAAGGAGCAATTCCAATTGCAGAAGTTTCTAGAAACTTTGGTATTGATATGGAGAACGTCTATATCTACGTCTATATTTTGGAGCGTCACGTTGTATTTGTGACAACCGATGTTAATCATGATTGCGCTGGCAAGGCAGCAGCAGTTCCAGTTGCAGAAATCTATGCCCTCACTTGTCTGCTTGATAGACTTGGGATCAACGTTGATGATATCAACCACCTTATGAAAGCACTCATAATGAGCGGAAAAGAAGGTTGTGTGTACGTCAGGAAGTTTACTCAGCGCAGAACCAAATTCTACGAAGAAGGAATGAAGGGCGTCGCTACGATGCTCGATAAGAAAGTAACTGGATCTCTGGCTGCTTGTGTTAAAGCACTTGATCGGGAAATGGAAGCTGTTAAATCCGATCCTTACTTTGAGGATGTGGATCGTATCAGCAGTACAATCCTCGAATATAAAGCAGATAAAGAAACCGGTCATCCGATTTACTTCCGGGTAGAATACGTAGCCCTCAAGGTTACCGACTATCCGCTTCTTGATTATTAAGGAGGTTATTATGGAATTTCAAACTGTGTATATGATCGTAGCAGAATTGACAACTCTGGAACCTGATTATCGTCAGGTAGATAATCAAAATGGTATTCGCAATCCGACAGACCGTATCTTTGCAGATATTCCTTCTGCTGTTTTCTATCTCAATATGATTGGCATGTATTACGCTCGTCATAATGCGACTGTTTCCGCTGATGGCACCGGAGAAGATACTACCATTTATGTGGACTACAGAAATGGAAAGAATCAGCGTATTCACATCAGCTTCTTCATCAGAGAGACTGACCTTGTCAGTCAATCTAATATCTTCAAAAGTAAAATTGATGATGACCCCGATCTTATCATTCGATTCTTTACGCCGACTGAAGAAATCAAAGCAATTGAAGGTTCAACAACGGAGGACTGATTATGAAAATTTATTTGGTTCTGGTTGACAGGTACAAAGATCGGAATGGTATCGATCATGACGTTGGCGCAATCACAACTGCGTACAAAACTGCAGATGAAGCTACTGAGGTATACATGAAATGGAGAGATGCTGTTAAGTCCGAAGATTCTAAAGCTCATTGGGACTTTGCTATCGTGCAAAAGGATATCCCTCTCTTTAACGGTATTCCTTGGAGAGATCGCGTTTGGACAGTAGTTTGCGCTACAAACTTTGATCTGAATGTCCCTGGATCTAACCCTGAGAACAGGCTCTTCTCTACGAATATCCTGCCTAGCCATGAGATGGCTGAGAATATCTTGGCTGATCTCGTCAATCGTCCGAAGTTTCATATCGATAAGTGCATCACAAAAGTTGTTAAACGCGATTATTACGATACTGAGCTTTCTGATGACAGTGGAGAAAAGAGATGCTGGGCTAAGATCGTCCCTATCAATATTCCTGACATTGACCGGATTGGCTGGGAAAGAGAGGTTGTTTTATGAACATCTTGAAATCATGGCTGCTTATCTATAGAACGAGAGACGGTAACATGTATACAGGCGAAAGCTTCTTCACTACAGAAGAGAGAGCCCATAAATATGATCTATCACTCAGCTCCAGCGTAAACGTGTGGAGAAAAGTCACACGAGTGGGTATAGACCTCTTTAATGAGATTTCTGATAAATTTCATAATGAATGGACAGACACTGTTTATGTGATTCTTACCTACGATACCCGTTATTTTGGCTTTTCTTTAGATTGCGTTCCGTTCTACTGCAGCAATTTTGCATTCTCTACGGAAGATAAAGCAATTGCGTATCTTGATGAGCAGTGTCGTATTTTGGAAACGGAGGGTTGGAAACCTGTGTATGACAAATATACAGCTCCAAATATCAAACGGAAATATGTCAATAGTTCTAATAAGAATGCCATTTATGAGGCGTTCATTTGCCCAGTAAAGCTTCCTAATGTTGGCATTATATGGAAGGAGTAAAATATGAAAGCATACGTTGTGGTTAATACCCAAATCCATACGTACTCATTTAGTCCGTATGAAATTAGCAATGAACCTTTGGTTGACTTCCCTTTCCCGTTCTTCTTTGACAATGAAAACTGGGCAAAGAAGTATGTAAGAGGACGCGATGATGATCCTGAGAAATATCTCAAAAACGAAGACAAGATCATTGAGTGCGAAATCGAAGGTGAATATCTGAACGATATCCCTGGCGTGGGATATCTTGTAACCAGTGTGGATTATGACTGTGATAACGATGACAGCGTTTGTGCCGCCCATAAAGTTATCCAGCGTATCTTCAAACGATACAGTGAGCCTGTAACAGAGGATAACGCCTATCACTACTGCTACAATGAAGCGTATCAACAGGCGAGACTTCTTGGCCTTGGTAAGAACGCCGTATCCCCTCCTATCAAGCTGATGAAGAATAACTGCTATGTACGGTTCATTCGTAATCCGCAGGGGTTGATCACCAAAGCGTGGTTCTGCCATCCAATACTGCCAGCTTCCAATAAGCTCATTAACTTCGATATCCACTAAGGGATAAAAAAGAAGGAACCTGATGGAGAAATCTCAGGTTCCTTCTTTTTTCTAATTATAACGTAAACTATTAGTTAGTGAAAAAATATATGCTATCGTGGCGAAAATTTGGCAGACGCGAGGGCCTTAAGCTCCCTTTCTGGAAACAGAGTATGAGTTCAAATCTCATCGGTAGCACTCTGAGTGTGCATTATAGAATTTCTCCACCACAAGAATTCTATAGTGTGCACTCATTTCCATCGGCCTATAGCAAATACACGATAATATCCGACTAAATTTGAGTAATTTGATACTGAGTCTCCAGATAAAACACATCTAGCCCGAATGCTGGATCCAGCATTGCCATAACAAATCTCCGATAGGCGAGGACCACTGTCGTTATAATTTGTAAGTGAAACATCAGCTCCTGATTTAATTCCAGTAATTCTGCTTACTTCAAGGTGCGAATAAATGAAAGTAGCATTCGATATTAAATTAAAATTCGATTGTAGATAAAAATAATTCTTCGATATATCATAAGATATAGTGGATAATCCATCGGTAGTATCACCCATGATATAGATAATAAATAATCCATTTGAAAACTTAGTATACATATCAGTAGTTTCTACTATAGATGATTGAAGCGGAATCAAATATCCACCCCAGCTTTTGTAATTTACATCCATGCTAACCTCGTTTACGTTATCAACCAATCTTTATTTAACTAACAAATGCTTAGCATTTGTTAGGAAAAAAGAGTGAGTAATTGAATTTTATTTCCTAATTCATATAAAATGAGTACTATAGAATTTCTCCACCACAAGAATTCTATAGTACTCAAATTAAACGCATTTATTTAGTCATTTCCAACGACCAATTGCAATATAACTTAAATAAGTCACAACGTAATAAACTTTCGATGTCATATTAAATGATCCATAAAATGAAAAACCCGAATATGAAGCGGTTGCAGCAAGATAATCAATATCTGTCATGCTATCAGCTTGGCTTTCTCCTAATCCTTTATTAGGACACGCTTTCCATCTTTGCCCTTTTACATGTTTTACAGGCATTACCATAATTGATGGGGTCGATCCATATTTAAAAGACTTTGAGAAAGAATATGAAAGTGTGCTAGCTTCTTCGCCCCATAGCATTTTTGTGGACGTAATAGTCGATGTCAGACGTTGATCACTATACGCCCTGGACTCTATTGTACCATAACAAATTTGCGTTCCATCAGAATATCGGATATATCCATCACCAGATTCTACTATATTCGATAATGGAATAGACGAACCGTTATATTGACTAAAAATCACATCACTTGTCATAATACTACTTTCTACCGCTTATCACTCTATTTAACTAACAAATGCTTAGCATTTGTTAGCAGAATTGAAAATGTTTTGTAATTTACAAATGCCAATGAAAGAAAAATTGCAGACTATAGAATTTCTCCACCACAAGAATTCTATAGTCTGCTTTAAAAAGAGTAATTAGTTATTTCCATTTACCAATAGCGATATAATTTCCTCTCGAAATTTTAATCAGATGTAATTGATTTAATTTCGTGAAAACGCCAAACGGTGGAGTTACTGATACGGTGAATCCGTTAGTAGATGTTGATGAAAGGTAAGACGTTATAGCAGTACTATGTTCTGCACCATTAATGTTATCTTGCCAAATCATACTAAAAACTCCAGAATATGTCACAGTAGGAATTGCTGTAAAAAATTTCGGAAATGTTATTTTGCTTTCGCATGACACAGTATCAATTTTCGATTGATCATATTTCAAACCTTTAAGTTCTCCTGTAAAATACCCATAACAAATTTGAGTCCCATCCGAGTACCGAATGTAATCAACTCCAGATTCTATGATATTTACCAATGGTACATATACATTTGATTTATTATAGTTTACATCCATTTCTATTCTTTCTACCGCTTATCTCCACTCTATTTAACTAACAAATGCTTAGCATTTGTTAGGAAAAAACGAAAGTAATTGAATTTTATTCCTAGCAATAAAATGACCTATAGAATTTCTCCACCACAAGAATTCTATAGGTCATTATGAGCTAGCTCATTTGTTAGTTACTTCCATTTACCAATAGCTAGATAGTTGGCAGTAACTTGATTTATCGACATGCGACTATTATTAGTTAAAATGCAACATCCTTTTGTTAGCGATGTAGTAACCGCTCCAACATGTATATTTCTAGGAAGACCAGATTCTAATAATTCGTTAAGGTCACCATGTCCATCAGATGCTGTAACCATTAAAATTGGATATGATATAAATGGTTTCGCATAAGTGATCGGTACAATAACAGAACTTCCAGCTTTGATCTCATTCGTATAACTTATTTGCTGAAAATAAAAACATATCTGAGTACCATCACTAAATCTAATATAGTTTTTACCAGATTCCACTATATTCGATAATGGTATAGACAAGGCTGATTGTGTATTGTAATTTACATCCATATTATCTCCATACCGTTTACCACACATCATTTAACTAACAAATGCTTAGCATTTGTTAGGAAAATTGAAAATGTTTTGAAAAATAAACATAGGCACGAAAGAAGGCTAGAGCAATTCATTTTGCTCTAGCCTTCTTAATTATGTAATATATGGCGGAAAATTTTCAAATTCTGCGATATGTACTTTATTAGAGTAGACGCCGTTATTATACCCGCCAGCCATTATTAAATAATTTCCAGCAATAGCCATAGCGCAACTACTATAAAGAGTACCATCCGTCATAGAAAACATACTACTTCTGGTAGACATATCTGATAGTTTACTTAATTTGATAAAATTACCAGTACTGTTATCACCACCACAAAATACTCCATATTCGTTGTTTTTCCCTACGATTATATAATTTGGGAGACCGTTATTCGCTGCAGCAGTATAAGCACTGCAACAATATATGGTAGAACTTTTACCAGACGTTCTGGTCAACGATGAATCATAACAGTCAGAAGTATACACAACTGATCCATATGCCTCTGTTGACGTCTTTGCGTGATATTTCATACCAAGATAAAAAACAGCATGCGTACCATCATTTAACCCTATCCCATAACATCTAGAACTGGTCATATCACTGACCGAGATTCTAGTTCCCGATGAATTAAATGCATCAACTGTTTTGTATGTTACTTCTGAATCGGCTGTATATCTCCCAATTTGCATTCCACCAGCTATCAGTACATAATTTCCAATTGAGCACGCGCTTGCATTTTTTCTTGCGGTTGATAATGTGCCAAAATTTGATTTTGTTAAACTAGTATTATATTTGACTACGCCTTTACTAGTAGATGCAGTGGATGAATTAAATGCTGCGAATATAGCATTGCTACCAAACAAGCAGCCACATCCTCCATTGTCTGGAAGACTTGTTGCAGTAGTTCTGGTTAAACGTGAATTATATGCATCTACTTTCGTTGAATTTGAATAAGTTGTCGAGTGTGCGTTTCCAGCAAATATTAGATACGATGAAAGACGAATTGAAATAGCTGATTTCCTAGCATAACTTAATGGTGTTAATGATGTTCTTGTTAAATTTGAATCAAATGAATCAACTGCATTACTTGAACTATTACTGGTCTCTCCTCCAGCAAAAATTGCACTGCCACCAATTGATCCAGCAGATAATGAACTTCTACCCGTTCTGAGCGTTCCGGCATTAGAATCCATAGTACTATTTTTAAATAATCCTGATCTCCAGACAAGGCGAGCCTTTTTATCTTCATCACCTATATAAACAGCTTTTACACAACGTGCTATATTAGAAGATGATCCTAAATATATTTTTGATACAGATTTTGCTTTATCACTTTCACCTATAAATAAATTATGACTCATAGCATATCACTCTCCTTACTCATAAATGAAACGAATTTCATTCGTCGCAAGGGTGGATGAGCCGGCGGTTAAATCTGTAGTAGATGCTGAGAAAGTATATGTACCAGCAGTGATCGTGCCATTTTTCATATACACAGGATTCGCAGCTGAACCTACTGTACTAGTTAACGCTTCAGGAATACCATTATCAATATAGACTGGCTTCGATGTTGACCCTGCATTTATTGCTGTAATGGTACCACCGTCATCGCTCATTGTGGCTAAGCGCTGTGCTGTGCCAGCATTATTTACCGATTTATCAGCATCAGCTGTGTTATCAACCCGATCAAGACCAACATCAGATTTCGTTAAATTGGAAATCTTATCATTTGTCCAATTTATATGTCCATTACTTTTATTACCGGATGCTTTTTGATTATCAGGAGTTACACAACGTAGTTCATAATATGTACGAACACCACGCTGTTCTGCGATGAAAGTCGTAACTCGTAAAATATATGGAACTGCAGTCATAGCTCCAGAGGTATGAATTATCGAACCTGGCCAGTTTGTAAGTGACGACGTATAATACATCGTGCCGTCGTCATCTGCATCAGTTTTATCGAAATCGGTAGTACCGGTATAAGTGCCACTTTCAGTAATAAAGGTGAGATCCGTGATAGAAGAATCGATTGATTTGATATGTAGGTCATCAATCAAACTTTTCAGTTCTTTACCTTGTTTAGCACTCAATGCAGCTACGGTTGAAGTTGAC
>ERZ1034844.1456-NODE-1456-length-11041-cov-17.035500_pt1 | contig 11041 bp, 6 predicted proteins | sample MGYA00520594_ERZ1034844 | MGnify/ENA primary metagenome ERZ1034844 (study PRJEB33766, sample SAMN09781733) | gut metagenome | biome: gut microbiome | host: Homo sapiens | place: Madagascar | study: EMG produced TPA metagenomics assembly of the PRJNA485056 data...
AAAGAATGCAGGACTGTATGCGAACCTGTTCTACTACAATGAACAGACCGGAGAACTGGAATTTATCAGTGCCGGACAGATTGATCCGGATGGAAATGTGGAACTTGTATTTACCCATGCATCAGATTACACGATTGTTGTTGATACCAAGATTATGAGTGATAACGGTCAGGCAGACAACAAATCTGATGAAACCATTCCTGCGTCTAAGACAGATGACAGCACTTCAAAATATACATGGAATAATACGATAATCATTATTATAGGTATCTGTATTATGCTGATTGTTATTGGAGCCATATTCTATGTAAGGAAAAAGAGTGGTTCAGAAGAATAAATATCTGACATAGTAATTGAATAAAAGTGTGGAGGTGGGAGCGTAAGCGCCCACCTTTTTGGTTATATTTTCAATTTCAATGTCCGGCTGATATATTGATTTTTGAAGTCCATCCGGATATACTAGAATAGAAAAATGCAACAAGTTGCAAAAATCTATTACAGTGAGGTTTTAAGAGGGAGATTCGCAGAGATTTTTATTTGGATAAATTGATAAAAAGAAAGAATAATGGATTGATTAAGGTAATTACTGGTATTCGTCGATGTGGAAAATTATAATGTGTTATCAGAAATTTTTGCCCGTGTATCTGTCCTTATCAGAGTTCGTAAATACTGGTGGTATTTTATGATGATAAGTTTGGCTTGAATTGATATAATAATGACATTTAATGATGTTCAATAGAGAGTTAGAAGTACATTAACGGAGAATGCTCTCCTCTGCTTCAGATTCGGGATGCTTATCCGAAAATGATTATTGCCAGAACCAAACATCCAAAATATAGCTATGAAGGAATCGAAATTCATGATATAGCCGATTGGTTGCTACAAGAATAAACAAGGCGAAATATCTCCGTCATTCTCTTTTGAAATGATGGAGATATTTTTATGTTGATGGAGATTCAGGGACAGAAAACTGTGTCAGGTTGCAAAAATCCTTTGCCTGTGGCTGAACATAGTGTAACGCATACAGCTGAAACTCAATAACATATTCCTGAAATCATAAGATATAACTGATAAAATCTATATTTCTGCAAAATCCGACAATTACGAACATAAATTTCAGAAGGAGATTGTGCGGTGAAATCCTCCGTTGCCCCAACGGAACAGGTAGAAACGGTGACCTTTTTATCGTTTTGTGACTTGTGCAGCATAATAAAAAGGAATTATAATCAAGAAGGAAAAAACACTTTTTTCGAGCTATAGAAAGGAAAAAATTATGGAATATTCGGCAATTCTTCATGATATGGATAAAAGATTCTGCTATGCAATCGATAAGGATTTATTTGTGATACGTGTGCAGGTAAAAAAAGATGATATAAAAGAGATTATTCTCCATTATGAGGATAAGTACATACCATTGGAATGGAAGGATACGCGAAAAACAATTCCGATGAAGAAGATTGCCACATCACAGTTTCATGACTATTATGAGGCACAGCTTCAGATGCATTTGATATGCCTCCGCTATTATTTTGAATTTACGGATATGCAGGAAGAAAAGGTATATTACGGCAACTATGAGTTTAGCAGGGAATGCATTACAAACAGGGACAGAATGTTCGACTGTCCGCAAAACCTTCGTGAGGAAGAAATGTTTGAGGTGCCGGAGTGGGCAGCAAACAAGGTTGTGTATCAGATTTTTCCATCTCGCTTTGCAGCGTCACAGCCAATAGACAAGGAACTGTGGTATAAAGCACCCATTACATCTAAGGATAATCTGCATGGTGATCTCAGAGGAATTATTGATCATTTGGATCATATTCAGAAGCTGGGAATAGATGTTATGTATTTAACACCTATTTTTAAATCGGATTCCAGCCATAAATATGATACCACTGATTATTATCAGATTGATCCTTCCTTCGGAACAACAGAGGATCTTAAGGAACTGGTGCAAAAAGCGCATGAGTGTGGAATGAAAGTAGTGATGGATGCGGTATTCAACCATACAGGAAGAGATTTTTTTGCATTTAAGGATATCATGGAAAAAGAAGAAAAATCCAGATATCTGGACTGGTATTTTATCGAGAGATTTCCGCTGAAGGGTGAAAAGGGAGAAGCTCCTAACTTCAAATGTTTTGGTTATTATGATGGAATGCCAAAGTTAAATCTGAAAAATCCGGAGGTTGAAAAATTCGTTACAGATGTTGCATGTTATTGGATTAAGGAATGCGATATCGATGGATGGAGAATGGATGTAGGTGACGAAATCAGTCATTTCTTCTGGAAGCGCTTTAGAAAGGCTGTTAAGGCAGTAAAAAAGGAGCTGCTGATCATTGGGGAAATCTGGCATTATGCAGGAGATTTTCTTGAGGGAGATGAATGGGATACGGTCATGAATTATCCGTTTTACCTGAATCTCATAGATCTGCTTGCAGATGAAAAAATCAATGTCAGCCAGTTTATACAGAATCTTGGATATTTGAAGGGGCGCTTAAACAAAAAATGCTATCCTCTCATGTGGAATCTGATCGACAGCCATGATACGGCAAGATTTTTACATCTATGTAAGGATAATAAGAAAAAGCAGCATCTGGCAGCAGCTTTTCAATTGTTATTACCGGGAATGCCTATGATTTATTACGGAGATGAATTTGCGATGCCCGGAGCAAATGATCCGGATTGCAGACGTGGCATGTACTGGGATGAAGAATACCAGGATAAAGAGATGTTTGAATGGTACAAGCAGCTGCTGAAGGTGCGAAAAAACCATGCATGTATCGTAGAGGGTGAACCGGTGGAAATAGCTGCAAGGGACGGGGAAGAGACGATCGTCCTGACCAGAAAAAATGGCGAAGAGACACTGGCTTTGATTTTCAATTGCAGTAGCAGCGCAAGAGTGTTTCATGAGTATGCACAAAAATATGATTTACTTAGAGAGAAGTCCTTTGATGGAAAAATAGAGGGGCTTGATGCCGCTGTAATAGTACTCTGAGAAATATGAGAGAAGTCCGGAAAGATTGTATGGATGACCAACCAAAGTGCTGACAATTTGGCACTTTGAGGTACAATTTGGCAGAAAGTATTGTTTTTTACAGTTGATACATGTAATATACTAATATGCCGTCAGGGGGCGGTAGTAATCGAAAAAAGGAGAAAATTATTATGAAGAAGAGATTATTAGCAGTATTATTAACAGGTGTTATGGCAATGTCCATGCTTACCGCATGTGGCGGATCCGATGAGACCACCACAGGTGCTGCAACCGAGGATGTTGCTGCAGCTTCCACAGATGGAGAGATGTGTTCCGATGAAACCTTCTCTGCTCTGCAGGACAGCTACGCAGCCATGACGGAAGCATACAATGCCGTAAAAGAGCTTTATGAAAATGATGCAATCGCAGCAGATGAAGCTATTGAGGATGTTATGAATCAGGCTGCTGATGTGATCAACCAGATGGGTGAGATCTCTCAGGATTCCATTACTGAGGAAGATGCAGCTACTCTGAATTCTGCAATGCTTGACATTCTGGATGCACTGTCTTCCGTTGTTGATGGCATGACCATGACCGAGGGCGGTGAGGAAGCAGCTTCCGAGGGATGTTCCGATGAAACCTTCGCTATCTTACAGGAAAATTACAGCACCTTATCCGGAGTATATGATACTGTAGAAACTGCTTACATGTCCGATGAAATTGAGCAGAATGATGAGATCGAAGAGGCGCTTACCCAGACACAGGATATTCTGGCACAGATGGGAGAGATTTCCCAGGATTCCATTACCGAGGAAGATGCAGTTGTATTAAATGATTCTATGGCTGCTTTACTTGATGTACTGGGTGCAGTCGTTGATGCAATGTAATTTCAGAGTTCTTCTGTAAGCCACATGACACAAAAGGGAGTAATCGTACTCCCTTTTTGTGTACCATGAGTTATGCTTATCAGCAGACGGATATCCTGCGAAGCAGGGTGTAGAGCAGGATATGCTACAGATGCGCAGGAAAATGAGGAGGAAATATTTCATGGTCATTTTGTATTTTGCTGCCTTTGCATTCTCTGTATTGTTGCTGATTCTGACACTTGCCGCTACCAGTCAGTATCGTAGAAATTATCATGTACTTTCTACCATGACAACAGCAATTGTAAACTTTGGTTACTGGCAGCTTGCCATGTCTCATAATTTGGAGGAAGCTCTTCTTGCAAACCGGATCGCATATCTGGATGGAACCTTCCTTACCTTATTTATTTTCCTTTCTGTTGCCCAGTTCTGCAGGATCAAGGTTCCTGTCTGGATCGTTACAGTCATGTCTATCGTCGGATTTGTGGTTCTTGGACTTTCCTATACGGGTGGTTACAGTACCATATATTATAGCAGTGTTTCCATCGTTCAGAGGCATGGAGTTACTTTTCTTGTCACACAGGACGGGCCGGCACATATCCTTTATGATTGTCTGATCGTGGTCTATGCAGTAATAGACCTCGGAGTTATGATCTATGCTTTCCGGAACAAAAACAAAGTCTCTTATATGAATACGTTTTTCCTTCTGGCTACGGAGCTGTTCTGTATGGTGGTATATGCAGTGGAAAGCATTACCAAATGTGAGATCCAGCTTCTTCCCTTTTCCTATGTGCTCAATATGGTGCTTTTGTTTGTATTGTTCCGAAGAACCAATCTGTATGATCTGTCCATCAATGCGGAGCATATTCGAGAAGACCGCCGTGAATACGGTTATATTTCATTCAGCCGCCATGGAAAATATATCGGAAGTAATGATGTCGCAAGAAAATACTTTCCGGAGTTGGAAAATCTCCTGATGGATCACAAAATTCCACCCAAAGAGAAATTCCTTTATAAGGAGTTTGGCAGCTGGGTAGCACTTTTTAATCCGGATATTGATAAAACCCGTTACTATACCAGAAACGAGCGGATCCTCAAATGCAGACTCAGCTCTTTTACTATGGGAAAACGAAACAGTATTCAGGGTTATCTCATCGAAATAACGGATGATACCAATCAACAGCTTCATATCCAGGAGCTGAATGAAATGGCCCGCAGGGCAGAAGAGGCGAACCTTGCCAAAAGTACTTTTATTGCGAATATTTCCCACGAGATACGCACACCTATTCATGTCATATTAGGTATGAATGAGATGATCATGCGTGAATCCGGAGAACCTCAGATATGTGTATATGCCGGAAATATCAAGAAATCCGGCAACATTCTGTTATCTCTTGTGAACAATATCCTCGATTATTCACGGATGGAACGGGGAAGTGTAAAACTCCAGCTTGTTACTTATGAAACAGGTAAGCTGTTAAACAATGCGGTGGATGCTATCCGGCTCCAGACGGACAGTAAGAATCTCCGGCTGGAGGTATATATTGATGAACATCTTCCTGTAAAGCTGATTGGAGATGATCTGAAATTTCAGCAGATTCTGTTTAATCTGTTGACGAATGCAGTGAAATATACAAATGATGGCTATGTGCGTTTGTGTGTTTCCCAGAAGCAACGCCAGGCTGATTCAGTAGCCATCGAGGTATCGGTTGAGGATTCCGGCATTGGAATCCGTAAAGAGGATATTGCACGTCTCACCAATGCATTCTGTCGCGTGGATGAGAAACTGAATAGAAACATTGAAGGTGCCGGACTTGGTCTTTCCATAGCCAGCCAGTTATTACAGCAGATGGGAAGTCAATTAATGATTGACAGTGAATACGGTGTTGGCTCGATTTTCTCCTTTGAGCTTACACAGCAGATTGCAGATGCAGCAGAAATAGGACCGTTTTCTATATTCCCGGACGCAAATGCGGAAATACCTTTTTCAATGCTTCCTTCCTTTACGGCTCCGGAAGCAAAGATCCTGGTGGTGGACGATAATCAGATGAACCGCTTTGTTTTCCAGGGGCTTTTAAAATATCTGAAGGTACAGGTTACTCTTGCGGCGAGTGGCAGGGAATGCTTAAGTGCCATTACAAAAGAACATTATGACCTGATTTTTATGGATCATCTCATGCCGGAGCTGGATGGCATTGAAACGCTTCATATTATGAAGAAACGCAGCGGACATTTTTGTACGGACAGTAAGGTAATTGCCATTACAGCCAATGCCTTTCAGGATGCACGGGAAGTTTATCTGAAAGAGGGCTTTGATGATTTTCTGGAAAAACCGGTAGAAGGAAAACAGTTGGAAGCGGTGATTTATCAGTATCTTCCCAAAAATCTCATACATTATACAGATGGAATTTCCTGCGAAAAAGCAGAGATTCCTGCGAATCCGGGCATGAAAAAGGAGGTTGATCCTGCTTTTGCGGGAAGGGATGATCTTCTGGAGGAACAGCTTTCAGATCTGGGAATAGATGTATCAAAGGGACTGTCCTATGCCGGTAATGACTGGAACTTCTATCTGGAAATATTGAATTGCTTTATGGAAGAATATGATGCCAAAAGAGAATTATATCATACATATCAAAAAAATCTCTCCGAAGACACCTCTTTTGAAGCCTTCACACATCTGACGCACCAGTTAAAAGGAGAGGCACGGGGAATCGGACATGCAGGGCTCGGAGAGCAATTTTATCAACTGGAACTGGCATCTAAAGAACACAAGGAAGATATGATCAAGGTTCTTTCAGACAGTACCCTGGATTTATGGGAACAAGTCGTTATGTCTTTGAAAAAATATTTGAAGTAAGCTGCTGCCGGATTTCTCTTTGGAGCCGGACCGGAATGGGAATGATTACAGAATTCATCATTTCAATATCTGTCTGAGTCACACTGCGGACATACAGACGATTGACCAGGTAACTGCGTCCTACTTTGATAAACTCCGGATTCTGTTCAAAATCTTCACAGACTCCGGACAGAACCTTTGTTACAGAAATAGTATCGGTCAGGGTATGGATCAGCGTCACATGACGTCCGGCTTCAAAATACAGAATATCCTTAAGTGGAATTTGTACTTCCTTTCCCTGGACATTCACCCGATACAGCTTGGAACTATTTTCAAAGATGGATCTGCAGCGTCTGATTGCATTCATAAAGTCCTCATGATCATAGGGCTTTTGCAGATAATATAACGCGTCCACATTATAACTGTCCATGGCATGCTCCAGGGAACTTGTTGTGAAGATCAGACCGCCGTTATAATGTTTTTCACGCAGCATATGTGCCACACTCATACCATCCGGAGCATCCATATAAATGTCCAGAAAAATAAGGGATGGTTTATCGAGTGTTTCCTCATATCGCTGAAGAAGCTCTTTTCCGGATGAAAATGCTTCTATCATGATTTTCCGGTCAAGGTGAGACAGATATTCCTGCAGATGATGATGCAGACGTAGCAGATCACTCCTGGAATCGTCACAGATATAAATTGTCATTTTGTATAGTTCCCCTTCCTCTTTTGCGAACCCCTTGCAGCGGTACTTTTGTTGCCCTTGATACCGGACAATTTCAGTCCACATTTTATTATACCGTACTATTTATTGACAGTAAACCGATTTTTAAGAACAAAATCAATCTACAGAAGGAGCTTTCTATGAAACAAAAAAAACAAAGAGTTTTAGCAGTATTACTTTCATGGATCCTGTGTTTTTCTTTAACAGCATGCATGGATGAGGAAGATTTTCCGGTGGATAATTCACAGGAAATGGGGAGTACAGAACGATCGGGAGTGCAGGCAGAGGATGGCAGCTGGGCTGTGTATTGGTATCTGTGTGGAAGTGATCTGGAAACAGAGGGCGGCTGTGCTACCACAGATCTGGAGGAAATGCTGCAGGTGGACCTGCCGGAGAATGTCAATGTGGTGATCCAGACCGGCGGCGCTGTGGAGTGGCAGAACGAATATATGGATTCGTCGGTGATCCAGAGATGGCTTTACAACAGTGAAGGACTTCAACTGCTGGAGGAGCAGGATGCGGCCAATATGGGAGATGCCCAGACGCTGTATGAGTTTCTGGACTTTGCCAATGAGAATTATCCTGCGGACAAAGTGGCGGTTACCTTCTGGAATCACGGCGGCGGTTCTGTAAATGGTGCGGCATTTGATGAAATCTATGATTATGATTCTCTGGATCTGGCGGAAATGTATGAGGCTTTCGATGCGGTATGGCCGGCGGATCAGGAAAATCCTGCGCTGGAACTGGTTGGCTTCGATACCTGTCTGATGGCTACCATTGATGTGGCAGCAGTCTTCCAGAATTTTGCAAAATATCTGGTAGGTTCCGAAGAGGTAGAACCGGGCAACGGCTGGAATTATACCGGCTGGCTGGAAGCACTGGCGGAAAATCCGGGAATGACCGGCGATGAATTGGGAATCGTTATCTGCAATTCTTATTATGAAGGCTGTGAAGAGGTCGGCACAGAAGAAGAGACAACCCTGTCTGTGACAGATCTGACAAAATTGACACCGCTCTTAGAGGCTTATGAAGCCTTTGGGCAGGAAGCATTGGAAACAGCAACCGAAGAGCCGGGCTTTTTCGCAGAGCTGGGGCGTGCTGCCGCACAGACGGAGAATTACGGCGGCAATACCAGGGAACAGGGATATACCAATATGATAGACTTAGGACATTTTGCCCGCAAGACAGCATGGATGCTTCCGTCGGCACAGAATGTATCCGATGCACTGGATGAATGTATTGTTTATTGCGTGGGAGGTGTCTATCGTTCCGAAGCTACCGGATTAAGCTGTTACTATTCCTATAATGGTGATATGGATGATTTTTTCGGCTACATCGACATGGGTACCGGAGAGGCTTTCAAATATCTGTATGCTTATGAATTGACCGGTGAACTGCCGGAGGACGGTGAGGAATATCTGGCAGCTCTGGATATTCAGGAATTGCCGGAACTGGCCACTCTGGAAGATCAGGACTGGGATAATGCACCCTTGGATGTAGATGACGAGGGAACCGCTTATCTGACACTTGGTCCACAAGCCGGTGATTTGCTGGCAGGTATCGGATTTTCCCTGTTTTATGTGGATCCGGAGGATGACCTGATGCTGCTGCTTGGTACTGATAATGATATCATCGCGGATTGGGACAACGGTATTTTCTATGATAACTTCCGCGGTGTCTGGGGTGCCATTGATGGTTGTCTGGTGTATATGGAGATATCCTACGAAGGTGAGGATTATAATCTGTATTCTGTACCGATCTTGTTGAATGGAGAAGAGTACAATCTTCAGGTGGCATACGACTTCACAGAAGAAGAGTGGTACATCATCGGTGCCAGCCGGGGATTGGATTCATGCGGTATGGCAAGCAAAGAACTCCGTCTGCTCGAAGAGGGAGATGAGATCACTACGATCTGGATGCTTTCTTCTTATAATGGGGATGATGATTTTGAAATGTACGCTGCAGAAGAGCTGACGGTGACTGCGGATACATCCTTTGAGGAAGCATCATTGTATGATGGATGCTATGCCATGATCTTTGAAATGTGCGATTCTTCCGGTAATTATGCATACTCCGATGTGGTGACATTTGACTGTGCGGACGGAGAGATCTATACGACGGTATATTAAAGCCGGCAAAAATATAGGCAATATCATCAATCAAGGCAAATCGCATAGTTAATCTCCTTTTTTCTTATTGTACCTGTCATTATAGTAAATAATGTTTAAATAATTATTGATTTTGTGAGAAAACTATAATTGTAAAAAACTCGTTTTCGTGATAAATTAGATTTGTAAAAAACTTGTTTTCGTGATTGGAGGCCTTGCGTTGAAGCGAAAGATATATGATCAGCTTGTCAGGTGGAAAAAGGATGGTGTAGGAAAAACAGCACTTTTGATTGACGGTGCGCGGCGTGTAGGGAAGAGTTATGTGGCAGAACAATTTGCCAAAGCGGAGTATAAGTCTTATCTGCTGATTGACTTCAATCGTGTAGGCGATGAAATCAAAGATTTGTTCCGGAATTACCTGAACGATTTGGATACTTTGTTTATGTATCTGTCCGGATACTACAACGTCAAACTGTATGAACATGAATCCCTTATTATTTTTGACGAGGTGCAGATGTTCCCCCGTGCGCGGGCGGCAATCAAATATCTGGTTGCGGATGGCCGGTATGATTATCTGGAAACAGGGTCGCTTATGTCTATCAGGAAAAATGTCAAGGACATCGTTATTCCTTCCGAAGAACGACATATCAAGATGTATCCGATGGATTTTGAAGAATTTCTGTGGGCGATGGGCAATGATACCTTGATGGAAATTGTTCGTAAACAATTCGATGCCCGGAAAGCTATGGGACAGGTGATGCACCGTAAGGCAATGGACTATTTCCGACAGTATCTCATTGTGGGTGGAATGCCGCAGGCGGTGCAGGAATATGCTGAAAGCAAAGATTTTGACCGGGTAGACCGCATCAAACGGGATATTCTGACCCTTTATCGGGCGGATATCGTAAAACATGCCACAGGTTATGAAATGAAAGTAGAGAGTATTTTTGATGAAATTCCGGCTCAGCTTCAGAAGCATGAGAAGCGATTTAAGCTGTCTTCCCTGAAAAAGGAGGCTCGCTTCCGGGAGTATGAAGATGCGCTGTTCTGGCTGGATGATGCCATGATTGCGAACATCTGCTATAACTCCACAGAACCGAATATTGGATTAAAGCTGAATATGGATCGCATGACCCTTAAGTGCTATATGGGAGACACAGGGCTGCTGATCAGCCACGCTTTTGACGAAAATGGTCTGGTCAGCGAAGAAATCTATAAAAAGCTGTTGTTTGACAAACTGGAAGTCAATAAGGGAATGATCATAGAGAATATCGTGGCGCAGATGCTTGCTGCCGGCGGTCACAAGCTGTATTTTTATTCTAATCCGTCGAGGAACGATAAGGATGCCCGGATGGAGATTGACTTCTTAATCGCCAAGAGTAAAATCAGTAGTCGGCATAACATTTCGCCCATTGAAGTCAAGTCCGGTAAAAATTATACACTGACTTCTCTGCGGAAATTCATGGAACGTTATGCCGAACAGGCCGGCACTGCCTATGTACTGCACACCGGTGACCTGAAAGAAGGGGATGGGAT
>ERZ1034844.1457-NODE-1457-length-11039-cov-4.824472_pt1 | contig 11039 bp, 8 predicted proteins | sample MGYA00520594_ERZ1034844 | MGnify/ENA primary metagenome ERZ1034844 (study PRJEB33766, sample SAMN09781733) | gut metagenome | biome: gut microbiome | host: Homo sapiens | place: Madagascar | study: EMG produced TPA metagenomics assembly of the PRJNA485056 data...
GAAATACTATATAGTATAACTATTAAGCATATCAGAGAAAAGTCTTGAATGAGAAAGGAAGTAGAAATTCCATGAAGTGTAAGGTTGGAGTTATTTCCGGTGACGGAATCGGACCGGAGATCGTAAGAGAAGCAAAAAAAGTATTGGATAAAATTGGCAGAACATACGGACATGAGTTTGTATATACAGACATTTTGATGGGCGGCTGTTCCATTGACGCGACAGGCGTTCCGCTTACTGATGAGGCGATCGCACAGGCAAAGGCATCGGATGCGGTGCTGATGGGATCGATCGGTGGAAATACATCCACCTCACCGTGGTATAAGCTGGCACCGGAACTCAGACCGGAGGCAGGGCTTTTGAAACTGCGCAAATCCTTAAATCTGTTTGCAAACTTGAGACCGGCGTATCTTTACGAGGAATTAAAGGCAGCGTGCCCGCTTCGGGATGATATTATCGGAGACGGTTTTGACATGATAATCATGCGGGAGCTGACCGGCGGACTGTATTTCGGCGCACGCGAGACAAAAGAAGTGGACGGTGTGGTCACAGCGGTTGATACCCTTTCCTATAATGAAAATGAGATCCGGAGAATTGCAAAACGCGGCTTTGACATCGCAATGAAGCGCAGAAAAAAAGTGACTTCCGTGGATAAGGCAAATGTGCTTGATTCTTCCAGACTCTGGAGAAAGATCGTGGAAGAAGTGGCAAAGGACTACCCGGAGGTTACATATGAGCATATGCTGGTTGACAACTGTGCAATGCAGCTGGTAAAAGACCCGCGCCAGTTTGATGTTATTTTAACAGAGAATATGTTTGGAGACATCTTATCCGATGAAGCAAGTATGGTGACCGGATCGATCGGAATGCTCTCCTCCGCAAGCTTAAATGACACCAAATTCGGACTGTATGAGCCGAGCGGCGGATCCGCGCCGGACATTGCGGGAAAAGGGATCGCAAATCCGATCGCGACCATTTTGAGCGCGGCAATGATGCTCCGTTACTCCTTTGATCTGGATAAAGAGGCGGATGCCATTGAACAGGCGGTAAAACAGGTGTTAAAAGAGGGATACCGCACGATCGATATTATGCCGCAGGAAGCGGAAAAACGTGCTTCGGTCAGAAAAGTCGGAACAGAGCAGATGGGTGATCTGATCGCGGAGCGTGTGTAGAAACTCCGGTGTTTTATGATAGAGAGAAAGGAAATAAAAGAGATGAAAAGTGATAATGTAAAATGCGGAATGCAGCAGGCACCGCATCGAAGCCTTTTCAATGCACTTGGCTTCACAGAAGAAGAAATGAAAAAGCCGATGGTCGGTATCGTAAGCTCCTATAATGAGATCGTACCGGGCCATATGAATCTGGATAAAATTGTAAATGCAGTTAAACTGGGCGTTGCGGAAGCAGGTGGCGTCCCGGTTGTATTTCCGGCGATCGCGGTATGCGACGGAATCGCCATGGGACACATCGGAATGAAATATTCACTTGTGACCAGAGATCTGATCGCGGACTCCACCGAGTGTATGGCACAGGCACATCAGTTTGACGCGCTTGTCATGGTGCCGAACTGCGACAAGAACGTACCGGGACTTTTGATGGCTGCGGCAAGGATCAATGTGCCGACGGTATTTGTATCCGGCGGCCCGATGTTAGCGGGACATGTAAAGGGACAGAAGAGAAGTCTTTCTTCCATGTTTGAGGCGGTAGGCTCTTATGCGGCGGGAACCATGTCCGAGGACGACGTAAGAGAATTTGAGGAGAAAGTATGTCCGACCTGCGGTTCCTGTTCCGGAATGTATACCGCAAACTCCATGAACTGCCTGACCGAAGCGCTCGGTATGGGACTGCGTGGAAACGGAACGATCCCGGCGGTATATTCAGAGCGTATCAAACTCGCAAAGCATGCGGGTATGGCGGTTATGGATATGTACAGCAAAAACATCCGTCCGAGAGATATCATGACTAAGGATGCGATCTTAAACGCGCTGACCGTAGACATGGCGTTGGGATGTTCTACCAACAGTATGTTACATCTTCCGGCGATCGCGCATGAGGTAGGTTTTGATTTTGATATTTCTTTTGCAAATCCGATCAGTGAAAAGACACCGAACCTCTGTCATCTTGCGCCGGCAGGCCCGACTTACATGGAAGACTTAAATGAGGCGGGCGGTGTTTACGCGGTTATGAAGGAACTTGCGGACGCAGGGCTGTTACATACCGATTGTATGACCGTGACCGGAAAGACCGTAGGAGAAAATATCGCGGATGCGGAAAACAAGAATCCGGAAGTGATAAGACCGCTTGACAATCCGTACAGCAAGACCGGCGGACTTGCCGTATTAAAGGGAAATCTTGCACCGGACGGCGGCGTGGTAAAACGTTCCGCAGTCTGCGATGAGATGATGGTACATGAGGGACCGGCGCGCGTATTTGACTGTGAGGAAGACGCGATCGCTGCCATCAAGGGCGGTAAGATCGTTGCGGGAGATGTTGTTGTGATCCGTTATGAGGGACCGAAAGGCGGCCCTGGTATGCGTGAGATGTTAAATCCGACTTCCGCGATCGCGGGAATGGGACTCGGATCTTCAGTAGCGCTTATCACGGACGGAAGATTTTCCGGCGCGAGCCGTGGAGCTTCCATCGGTCATGTCTCACCGGAAGCAGCAGTCGGCGGCCCGATCGCGCTTGTAGAGGAAGGAGATATCATTAAGATCAACATCCCGAAGATGACGCTGGAACTTGCTGTTTCCGACGAGGAGCTTGCAGCAAGAAAAGCAAAATGGCAGCCGAGAGAGCCGAAGGTAAAGACCGGCTATCTGGCACGTTATGCGGCAATGGTTACATCCGGTAACCGTGGTGCGATTCTTCAGGTTCCGGGAACAGGAGAGAACTAAAAGGGAAAAAGGGGTTAGAAAGCGAGGAAGCATAGATGCAGTTGACAGGTGCGCAGATCGTAATAGAATGTTTGAAAGAACAGGGCGTGGATACCGTATTCGGGTATCCGGGCGGCGCAATTTTAAATGTATATGATGAATTATATAAGCATAAAAATGAAATCAGGCATGTGCTGACCTCCCACGAGCAGGGAGCTTCTCACGCTGCGGACGGCTATGCGAGAAGTACCGGAAAAGTCGGTGTGTGTCTTGCAACATCGGGACCGGGCGCGACCAATCTGGTCACCGGGATCGCGACCGCGTATATGGACTCGGTGCCGATCGTGGCGATCACCTGTAATGTCGGTGTACCGCTCCTTGGAAAAGACAGTTTTCAGGAGATTGACATTGCCGGTGTTACCATGCCGATCACAAAGCACAACTATATCGTAAAAGACGTTACAAAACTTGCGGCTACGATCCGGAAAGCCTTTGAGATCGCGAAAAAAGGCAGACCGGGTCCGGTGCTTGTGGATATTCCGAAGGATGTCACGGCACAGAAGACGGAGTATCAGGCAAAAGAACCTGTGGCAGTACAAAGAGACACCGGGCGGATCACGGAAGAGGATCTGCAGACCGCGTTAAAGCTGATCCGGGAAGCAAAAAAACCGTATGTATTTGTCGGTGGCGGAGCAGTGATCTCCGGCGCGAGCGGGGATCTGCGCGAATTTGTAGATAAGATTGACGCACCGGTCTGCGATTCCCTGATGGGAAAAGGAGCATTCGACGGTACCGATCCGCGGTATACCGGAATGCTTGGCATGCATGGAACCAAGACATCGAATTACGGTGTCAGTGAGTGCGATCTTCTGATCGCGATCGGCGTGCGCTTCAGTGACCGTGTACTCGGAAATGCGAAGAAATTCGCCAATCAGGCAAAGATCCTGCAGCTGGATGTGGATCCGGCGGAGATCAACAAAAATATCGTGGTGACAGCAAGTGTGATCGGAGATGTGAAGGAGATCCTTGGCAGACTGGATGCGCAGCTTGCGCCGATGGAGCACAAAGAATGGATGGATCATATCCTGGCATATAAGGAGAAATATCCGCTCACCTATCATCCGGAAGGCTTAAGCGGACCGTATATCGTAGAGCAGGTCTATCGGATGACAAAGGGAGAGGCGATCATGGTCACCGAGGTCGGACAGCATCAGATGTGGACGGCACAGTATTACCGCTATGCAAAACCGCGCACGCTCCTTACATCCGGCGGCCTTGGAACGATGGGCTACGGACTTGGCGCAGCGATCGGCGCACAGGTGGCGAATCCGGATAAGCAGGTGGTAAATATTGCCGGCGACGGATGTTTCCGGATGAACATGAATGAGGTCGCAACTGCGGTGCGGGAAAAATTACCGCTGATCCAGGTCGTGATAAACAACCATGTACTTGGAATGGTAAGACAGTGGCAGAATTTATTTTATGAGGCACGTTATTCCGCTACCGTGTTAAACGATTCGGTTGATTTTGTAAAGCTTGCGGAGGCCATGGGAGCCACCGGAATACGGGTGACGACAAGGGAAGAGTTCACAGACGCTTTCCAAAAAGCACTTGACAGCAAAACACCAGTAGTATTAGACTGTATCATAAATTGTGACGATAAAGTGTGGCCGATGGTTGCACCGGGCGCCGCAATCAGCGAAGTGTTCTGTGAAGAAGACTTGGATAACAAATAAAAGGGAAGAGTGACAGGAGGAAAAGGTACAATGAGCAGAGTTTACAATTTTTCTGCAGGACCTGCGGTATTACCGGAAGAGGTCTTAAAAGAAGCAGCAGATGAGATGTTGGATTACAAGGGAAGCGGCATGTCCGTTATGGAGATGAGCCACCGCTCCAAAGTATACGATGATATCATTAAGGAAGCAGAGAAGGATATCCGTGATCTGATGAATATCCCGGATAATTACAAAGTATTATTTTTACAGGGCGGAGCTTCACAGCAGTTCGCTATGATCCCGATGAACCTGATGAAAAATAAGAAAGCTGCCTATATCATCACAGGCCAGTGGGCAAAGAAGGCATATAAGGAAGCACAGATCTACGGAGACGCAGTTGCGGTTGCATCCTCTGAAGACAAGACATTTTCCTATATCCCGGACTGCTCCGATCTGGATATTCCGGAAGATGCGGATTATGTATACATTTGTGAAAACAACACGATTTACGGAACGAAATACAAAAAGCTTCCGAACACCAAGGGACATACCCTGGTAGCTGACGTTTCCTCCTGTTTCCTGTCAGAACCGGTTGATGTAACAAAATACGGCATTATCTATGGTGGAGTTCAGAAAAACATCGGACCTGCCGGAGTTGTTATTGTGATCATCCGTGAAGATCTGATCACTGAGGATGTACTCCCGGGAACACCTACCATGCTGAAATACAAGACACATGCGGATGCGGATTCCTTATACAACACACCGCCTGCATATGGTATCTATATTTGTGGAAAAGTATTCAAATGGTTAAAGAAGATGGGCGGACTTTCCGTGATGAAAGAACGCAACGAAGAGAAAGCAAAGATCCTTTATGATTTCTTAGACCAGAGCAAAATGTTCCACGGAACTGTTGTAAAGGAAGACCGTTCTCTGATGAACGTACCGTTCGTAACCGGAGATAAGGATCTGGACGCAAAATTCGTAAAAGAAGCAGCGGATGCCGGTTTTGTAAACTTAAAGGGACATCGTACCGTAGGTGGTATGAGAGCTTCTATCTACAACGCAATGCCAAAGGAAGGTGTTGAAAAGTTAGTAGAGTTCATGAAGAAGTTTGAAGCAGAGAATGCATAAAAATACATAAAAGGAGAGTTAGGGTAGAATGTTTCAGTATACATGCTTAAATCCGATTTCTCATGTGGGACTGGATTTACTGACCGATGATTATAAAAAGACAGATGATATCAATGCAGCGGAAGCGGTTTTGGTAAGAAGCGCTTCCATGCATGAGATGGATCTGCCGGAGAATTTAACTGCAGTGGCAAGAGCCGGAGCCGGAGTCAACAATATTCCGCTTGACAAATGCGCAGAACAGGGAATCGTTGTATTCAATACACCGGGCGCAAATGCAAACGGCGTAAAAGAACTTGTGATCGCGGGAATGCTTTTTGCAGCCCGTGACATCCGGGGCGGTATGGAATGGGTACTTTCCGAGGAAGGAAACGCGGATATCGCAAAGCTTGCTGAGAAGCAGAAAAAGAACTTCGCGGGAACCGAGCTTTCCGGTAAGAAACTCGGTGTGATCGGACTTGGTGCGATCGGTGTCAAGGTAGCAAATACCGCAACACATCTTGGAATGGAAGTGCTTGGTTATGATCCGTACATTTCCGTAAATGCTGCATGGAATCTTTCCCGTGGCGTAAAACATGTGCAGGATGTCACAGAGATCTACAAAGAATGCGATTACATCACCGTACATGTACCGCTTATGGATTCTACCAAAAAGATGATCAGCAAAGAAGCAATCGCAATGATGAAACCGACAGCGGTTGTACTCAACTTCGCAAGAGATCTGCTGGTAGATGAGGAAGCAATGGTGGAAGCGTTAAAAGAAAAGAAGGTACGCAAGTATGTATCTGACTTCCCGAATCCGACTACCGTTGGAAAAGAAGGAACGATCGTAACACCGCATATCGGAGCTTCCACAGAAGAATCCGAAGATAATTGTGCTGTGATGGCAGTAAATGAGATCATGGATTTCCTGGAAAACGGAAATATCACACATTCCGTAAATTATCCGGACTGCAACATGGGTATCTGCCAGGCGGCAGGACGTGTTCTGATCCTTCACAAAAATGAAAAAGGAATGATCAGCCGTTATACAACGGTACTTGGAGATGCGGATATCAATATCTCTGATATGACCAACAAGAGCCGTGGCGAATTTGCCTGCACCCTGATGGATGTAGACGCAGCACTTACGGATGAAGTGGTAGAAAAATTAAAAGCAGTTGACGGTGTACTTCGCGTGCGCGTGATCAAATAAGAGAATATAAAGCAGAAAATCCAGGTCGTTTGTGCCTGGATTTTTCTGTTGGGGAAGAGGAGGAAAAAAGTGGCAGAGATCAGACCCTTTTGTGCAGTTCGTCCGCGGGCGGACTGGGCAGAGAAAATAGCGGCATTGCCTTATGATGTATACAACCGGAAGGAGGCGAGAGAGGAGACGGCAAAGCATCCGGAGTCCTTCCTTTGTATTGACCGGGCGGAGACACAGTTCCCGGAGGATACCGATCCCTATGCACCGGAGGTATATCAAAAAGCACATGATCTGTTGTATGACTGGATCGCAGAAGGAAGATTTGAGAAAGAAAAGAAACCATGTTATTATGTTTACGAAGAAACCAGAGAGGGACGGACGCAGACCGGGATCGTTGCCTGCGCTTCGGTCGATGACTATGAAAACAACGTGATCAAAAAGCATGAGGAAACAAGAGCGGAAAAAGAAGAAGACCGGATCCGCCATGTGGATGCCTGCAATGCCCAGACCGGACCGATCTTTCTTGCTTACCGCAAAAACGAGACGATCTGTGAACTGGTAGCGCGTGCAAAAGAAAAAACTCCGGTGTATGATTTCATTTCAAGAGAGGGGATCGGACAGCGGGTATTTCTGATCGATGATGACAAAGAGATTGCGCAGTTAAAAGAGGCGTTTGCAGAGGTTCCGGCGGTTTATATCGCGGATGGACATCACCGCGCGGCATCTGCGGTGAAAGTCAGTGAAAGGAAAAGAAAAGCCAATCCGGGTTACAGCGGAGAAGAGGAATTCAATTATTTTCTGTCAGTGTTATTCCCGGATGAAGAACTTTTTATCATGGATTATAACCGGATCGTGAAAGATCTAAATGGCATGACACAGGAAGAATTTTTAAGCCGGATGAAAGAACATTTCAAGGTCAGCCCATGTGCAAAAGAAGAGCGCAGACCGAAGGAAAAGGGAATGTTTGGCATGTATCTCGGCGGACAGTGGTATCAGTGCCGGATCCATGAAAAGGATAAGAGCAGTGATCCGGTGGAAAACCTGGATGTCTTCATCCTGCAGGAGAAGGTGCTTGCGCCGCTCTTTGGGATCACAGAGCCAAAGACAGATACGCGTATTTCCTTTGCCGGCGGAATCCGCGGGCTGGATTATCTGGAAGAGAAAGTGGATGGCGGATGGGCAGTGGCATTCGCAATGCATCCGACCTCGATCGCGGAGCTGTTCGCGGTTGCGGACGCCGGAAAACTTATGCCGCCAAAATCCACCTGGTTTGAACCGAAACTTTACAGTGGTCTGTTCATACATGAATTAAACTGAGAAAAATTATCTTTAAGAGGAGAAAACCATGATTTTATTATCTACCGATACCGAAGTTACGATTACCGATATCGTGCAGCAGGAAGCAGAAGCGGCAAAGAATGCCAATCCGGGAGTGATCAAATCCTATCTGGAAAAAATGCTTCCACAGGTTTTAAGCCTCGGGGCGCAGATCATCATTGCCCTGATCGTTTATTTTGTCGGGATCAAAATTATTTCTTTTGCACGAAAGAAGATTAAAAAGTGGCTGACCAAATTAAACTTTGATGTCGGCGTGATCCAGTTTTTGGATTCTATCATAAGAATCGTTGCCTATTTTGTGCTGCTTTGCATCATACTTGGCCTGTTCGGCATACAGACGACCTCGATCGTCGCAGTTGTGACGTCAGCCAGCCTGGCTGCGGGTCTTGCGCTGCAGGGAAGCCTTTCCAACTTCGCGGGAGGCGTTCTGATCCTGGTATTAAAGCCGTTTGTAGTCGGAGATTACATCATCGAGGATACCCATGGCAATGAGGGAACGGTCATGCACATTTCCACAGTCTATACCAAGCTCCGCACGATCGATAACAAGATCATTGTGATCCCGAATGGAACACTCGCGAATACAAGCCTGACCAACCTGACCCAGATGGATAAGCGGAGGATCGATCTGACGGTGGGTGTTTCCTACGATACGGATTTAAAGAAAGCAAAAGAAGTCATGCGGGAGGTCGCACTGGCAGAAGAGGCGAGACTGCCGGAAGAGACCGTGGATATCTTCGTGTCCGAGCTCGGATCAAGTGAAGTGACCATGGGATGCCGCATCTGGGTAAAGACGGCGGATTACTGGCCGGCACGCTGGCGCCTGACCGAAAATTTAAAGAATGCGATGGATGAAAATGGCATCGAGATCCCGTTCCAGCAGATTGATGTAAATCTCAAAAAGTGAAGTTGACAAAAATTGTAAGATATGCTAGTGTTTACTTTGTGAACAGCACAAGGAGTGTGCATCTTTTAGTATTAGGAGGAAATTATTTATGCAAGGAACTGTAAAATGGTTTAACGCAAAGAAAGGTTATGGATTTATTTCCGATGCGGAAGGCAATGACGTATTCGTACATTTTTCTGCATTGAACATGGATGGATTCAAAGAATTAAAAGACGGCGAAACCGTAGAATTCGATGTAGTTGAAGGGGAAAAAGGACCTCAGGCAGCTAACGTAGTTCGTTTAGCTTAATTCATAGATTTCAAGCAAGTGAACAACCGAAAAATACAACTGAGAGGATGCATATTTGCGTCCTCTTTTTGTAATGGCGACGAGGAAAATGGATGTGTGCCTGCGCAGGCATCCATCTCACTGCATTTTACCGTTGCTTGCGGGTATGAAAACAGAAACGTGTGGTTAAAATAGAGAAAAACTGGAGGAATGGAATTTGAAGATACAGGATTTGAGCGCGTATGAGATCATAAAAGAGCAGAAACTCGAGGATTTAAATTCAAAGGGGTATCTGCTGCGTCATAAAAAGAGCGGAGCACGCATCAGTGTGATCAGTAATGATGATGAAAACAAGGTATTTTACATCGGATTTCGCACACCGCCAAAGGACAGTACCGGAGTGGCGCATATTATCGAGCATACGGTGCTCTGCGGTTCGGACAAATTTCCGGTCAAAGATCCGTTTGTGGAGCTTGTAAAGGGATCCTTAAATACATTCTTAAATGCGATCACTTATTCGGATAAGACAGTTTATCCGGTGGCAAGCTGCAACGATAAGGATTTCGCGAGCCTGATGGATGTTTATCTGGATGCGGTATTCCATCCGAATATTTATAAAAAGAAAGAAATATTTAAACAGGAAGGCTGGCATTATGAACTCGAAGACCGGGATGCGCCGATCACGATAAACGGCGTGGTCTACAATGAGATGAAGGGGGCATTCTCTTCGCCGGAGGGAGTGTTAGACCGGCTTGTTTTGAATTCCCTTTTTCCGGACACGCCTTACAGCAACGAATCCGGTGGAGATCCGGAGCGCATTCCGGAATTAACTTATGAGAATTATCTGGAATTCCATAAGACCTATTATCACCCGTCCAATGCTTTTATCTATCTTTATGGAAATATGGATATCGTAGAAAAACTTGTATGGCTTGATAAAGAATATTTATGCAATTATGAAGAAATTACCGTTGATTCAAAAATACCGCTTCAGAAGCCGTTTGACGCGCCGAGAGAGGTAAGAAAGAAATCCTCGATCGCAAGTGATCAGTCCACGGAAGACAACACATATATTTCCTATAATATGGCGATCGGTACCACACTGGATCCGAAGCTGTATCTTGCGTTTGATGTACTGGATTACGCGTTGTTAAACGCGCCGGGTGCGCCATTAAAGAAAGCGCTGTTAGATGCAAAGATCGGAAAGGATATCATGGGTTCTTACGACAGCAGCACATATCAGCCGATCTTTTCCGTTGCGGCAAAGTACGCAAACCCGGAACAGAAAGAAGAGTTCGTGCGGATCATCCGCGATACATTAAAAGAACAGGTGGAAAAAGGGATCAATAAAAAGGCGCTGCTCGCAGGGATCAACAGTTCTGAATTCAAATACCGCGAAGCGGACTACGGTCAGTTCCCGAAGGGGCTGATCTATGGCCTGCAGAGTCTTGACAGCTGGCTGTATGATGAGAAGGAGCCGTTTATGCATCTGGAGGCGGCACCGGTTTTCGCATTCTTAAAAGAAATGACGAAGACAGATTATTTTGAAAGGCTGATCCAGGAGTATATGCTTGACAATACGCATGTGTCGATCGTAATGATCGAGCCGGAATGCGGACTG
>ERZ1034844.1466-NODE-1466-length-11008-cov-6.576372_pt1 | contig 11008 bp, 9 predicted proteins | sample MGYA00520594_ERZ1034844 | MGnify/ENA primary metagenome ERZ1034844 (study PRJEB33766, sample SAMN09781733) | gut metagenome | biome: gut microbiome | host: Homo sapiens | place: Madagascar | study: EMG produced TPA metagenomics assembly of the PRJNA485056 data...
ATATAATAATATATAAAATTCAAAAACTATGGAAACCATCAAATCTTTTCTTATAAATCACGATGCCCACCCGGAGGGAGTTTACCTTTCTCATGCGGAGCACAATATCTATACTTACGACCTTCGTTTCAAAAAACCGAACGCGGGCGATTTCCTTACGACTGCCGCGGCGCATACCGTTGAGCACCTTTTCGCAACCGTGATAAGAAACAGCGCGGTCAAAGACAAGGTTGTTTATTTCGGGCCGATGGGTTGCCGCACGGGCTTTTATCTGCTTATGCTCGACACTACGCTTGACGAAGTAAAGCCTATTGTGAAAGAGTGCTTTGAAAAGTGCCTGGAAATGACGGAAATCCCGGGCTCCAAGCGGCAGGAATGCGGGAACTATCTCGACCACGACCTCGAAGGTGCAAAGGAAGAAATAAGAGCGTTTTTGCCCCATATTATTTAATCGGCATAAAGAATGCTTTTAATCGGCGCAGAGTTATTACGTATAGGTAAAAACCTTTACATTTACATAACAAAGTCTGAGCCCGGCGCAAACCATCTCGGAACAACTCGCAGAAAAAAACATAAAAACATAGAAACGGCGTCAAACAAGACGCCTTTTCAATAATTATAACGTTTTGTAAGACGATAACGCGTTTATAATAAACCGCCCGAAACGGCGGTTTTTTGTTATACCGAAAAAAATAATAAAAAAGCCCTGACGGCAAATTATTCAAGACAAAACGATTATAAAATTATCAAAACAGGCATTATCATTCACGTTCCTTGCTGCTACATCGAAAAGATAAGAATAATCAAGTCCGGGATACAAAAGACTTTTATGCTGGTTTTTATACTAAAACACGGCGAAAAATAAACAAAAAATCCGTCTAATACCAATATAAAAAAGACAATAAAAACCGCGCCAAAAACGACAATGTTTTACGTGAAACGCCCGTTTTTTCCAAGAAAAACGACACTTTTTAATTCAAACGATCAAGGGTTGTGCCGCATTTCAGGCATGAGTTTTGGTTGTTTTTCACACAATCTTCGCAAAAACAAGCGCCGCATGACTTACAAACATACATTTTTTCAGGTGAAAATGACTTATTACACGACGTACATTTCATAATAATTACCGCCTTTTCCTAATATAACTTATTGCAATTATTCCCAAAAAAAACGCGATATATACCTTGTCCGAAAAAGCCGAAAGTTATCCACAAAACAGCACCCTGAATTTTACACGGAGAAAGAACGGAAATTCACGAAACAAAACGATAAATACAACTAAAAATAGCCCAAAAACCCAGGAAAAACAGCCAAAACCCGCCCAAAACAACGGTTTTTGTTCCACGTGGAACAAATGTGGACAACTAATTGTTTCACGTGAAACATATAAAATCAATACACATCAAAACAGTCAAAATATCCCGTTGTTTCACGTGAAACGTCACTTCCGTAAAATGTGGATATCTTTTAATCGTTTTGCCAGTAAATTGACATATTGTCAACCGATTGATATAATGGCTTTGAGAAAATTAACATAAAAGAAGGTTTTTATGGCTACCGATCTGAATTATATTAAATACGTTGTCGAACAAATTGATTTACCGGATATTTCTTTCAAGAAAATGTTTGGAGAATATATGGTATATTATAAAGCCGTGCCCGCTTTACTTGTTTGCGACGATTGTGTTTTTGTCAAGATTTTGAAAGAAACATCCGAACTTCTCGGTGAAGATTGCGAACAAGGATATCCATATGACGGCGCAAAACTGCATTACGTGCTGGATATTGATAATTCAGATCTTGCAAGGCAAACGGTTATTGCCGTATATAATTGCCGAAAAGACAAGCCAAAGAAATCAAAATAGCAATGTTTTTATTTGCCCGAGTTTTTGGGCTTTTCTTTTTATTTTTTCTTATTGTTGCGTCGAGTTCCGAAAGGTGTGTTTATAACGAAATTAAATGCTGTGTTATTGTTGGCACTTGTCCGGCATAAAAGTATAATTTGTCAAAATCTGGTTATCTTAATTAAATTGGATGTACCTTGTGGCGTGATATTTATTATTTGAAATTTGTCGTTTCTTCTTGTGTCTTAGATATAATCAGAATTTAATATTTTCTTGCGAGTTTCATATTTTCTAAAAAAAGAGGTTTCTTTTTCGTGTTTACTGTATTATTACCTCAATGTGTAGGTTGTGTTGTTTTGTATTTTGCGATTGTATTGAGTTTTTATAAAAAGCGTATTTGCGGTTGGCTCGGAAGAAGTTGCCGTCGGGGATACTCTAATATTCAAAATCATTGCATTTTTTCGTAATTGCTTGTTGTGTTTGTCTTTGGGTATTTTTGATTGAGTGGTTGTGTGGGTTGTTTGTTGTGGTTGGTTTTATGATTGATTGATGAGATAGTTTTTCGTGGTTGTTTTGACGTTTGGTTTTTGATTGAGTGTTGCGGGGATTGTTTTTTCTGATTGTTTGATTTGTTTGATTGTTCCGGTTGGTTGTTTTTTGTTGAACGGTTGTGATTTTGTGCGAAAGAAGAAAAATTGTGGTCGGACGGTGCATTGTAATGCTGCCGTTGTTAAACCCTGTGTCAAAAAGAGTGCGCTCTGATTCAAACGGTTGATCTTTTGATTTTGGCGTGTATTGTTTGTTGTGAAAACGTTTTCTTGTTCTGAACGTCGTTTTGCGAGCGGCATAAGTTAAATCGTTTGCCAAATAGAGACGGATACTGTTCTTGCGTTGAAGAAAACGCAGCGGGTTGTTCGGTCTTGTTTTAGTTGTGTGGATTTCATGGCGCAAACGGTAGCGGCGTAATCGCCGGCGCACAAATGATTTTTGATTGTAAAAAAATAACCATCGAAACGCGGCGTGGAATATGACCGACACGGATTTAACGATATCGTTGCCAAAACGCCGAGATTTCAACGCTTTTATGAAAAATGCTCGCTTGTAGTACGAAGAGTACAACCGCGTTCGCCTTTTCCAAAATCATCTGAAATCTCGGCGTTTTCGGTTGCGAGCAAGTTTCCCGTCGTGTTTTTAGAATAAGACAAGGCACACGAGCGGCTTAATACTTTACCGTATAAGCCGTGAGCGTAACACAGTATTAGTCAAAAACACGGCGTAAAACCTAAGTTCGTATTATTAACTGTTGGCATAAGCACGCTTGTTATGATTTTGGACGTGAAAAGGGTGTAAAATGCAAATAATGTTTATTCGGGCTGTTTGCGGTCGAATAATTTTGCGTTGTTTGATCGTAAAAACAATAATTTTTGATAAGTGCTTGTTTATGGACGAGCGCCGGCGATTTGCGGTGTGTTTGTTCCGAAACCCGACCTTGAACGGATATGGCGCATATCGCATAAACAACCGTTAAAACACAAATGCCGGAAATCGGCAAATAAACTATCTCAAATAACTACGGCGGGTTTATTAAAGCCGAGTTTTTTGTCGTAAGCGCAGGGCTTATAGAAACGGGCTTGTTTTATTGTTGCTTGCGGGGCAGCGTTGTTTGATATTTTTAAAAACGGAAACAGTGCACGTTTGTTTGGTATTATGTTGCACGTGAAACAAAACTTATCTCATTGTCGAATATTGCAAAAAGTGTAATTTCGGACAAAAAACAAAGCGCGAGAACGAAAAGAAGTATAAACATCGGCAAAAAACTATACAAGTGTCTAATTTTTATAACGCGACGGAAACTGATGTTAATTTAATCGGGCGGAAACAAATATAATTCAAAAGAGCCGTTGTTTGTTTTTTGACGGAAAAACGGCACATTATCTTCGGAAACAATTTTAAACCGTACAAAGTACGGTTTAATTTTTTAAAAAAGAGAAAAAGGTTTTTTCTTTTGAAAAAGATCTTGAACGAAACGAGAAATTTTGCCGTTCCGTTTTCCGAAAGAGGAAAGGTTTTTTATTTTGCGCGCAACCGAACGGAAATAATCGCCATATACTTTTTACCGAAAAGTTATCGAGGCGGAAAACGGCATTTATTCAAAAGGCGTCAAATCGGTTGACACGCGAACAAAATTTCCTTATAATTGACTGGCATTGTTATATTATAATAACAATAGTAACGAAGAAATAATCCCTATCAAGGAGGCATATATGAAAAGGACATTCCAACCCAAGAAAAGACACGTAACCAAGGTACATGGTTTCAGGAAGAGAATGCAAACCAAGCAAGGCCGCAACGTTCTGAAACGTCGCCGCAACAAAGGCAGAGCAAAACTTACCCCGCACAACTAATTGTGCGGGCAGACGCTCCCCCGAACAATGCAAAAGGAATATAAGTTAAAAAAGCGCGCGTCTTTCAACTACATTTACAGGAAAGGCACGGTTTTTTCAAACGACGATTTCGTTTTGTACACAGTAAAGACGAAAGGGACGCTCAAAGTCGGATTTTCGGTTTCGAAAAAGGTCGGCGGCAGCGTCCAGCGCAACAGGGTAAAACGACAGATGCGCGAAAGCGTCCGTCTTATGATACCCGAGATAGCCCCCGGGTACAACATAATATTCGTGGCGAGAAGCACAGTCTACGGCAAGAAAAGCAGCGTCATTGCCGATTCGATGAGGTCGCTCCTCAAAAAGGCCGGACTTTTGGGCCATTCCTTATGATTATGAAAACGCTCGCCCGTATTTTAATTGGATTTTACAAACGTTTTATTTCGATAAATCTTACGCGGCCGTGCATATACGTGCCGACGTGTTCGATTTATACCCTGACCGCAATTGAAAAACACGGATTCTTTAAGGGATGCGTAATGGGTGCGAAAAGGATACTTCGATGCACCCCTTTCCACGAGGGCGGCTACGACCCCGTGGCAGAAAACTATAAAGGAAACGCAAAATGGCTAGTATAATGGAGATGGGCCTTGCGGCGAACAAAATTGCCGAAGGCGTAATGTGGCTTATCGACGCGCTGAACAAGGGTATCGGTAACTACGGTGTGGCGGTAATCTGCTTCACGCTCATCTTAAAGCTCGCGATGTCGCCCTTCGACGTATGGCAGAAAGTCGTAATGACGAAGAACAACCGCGCGATGGAAAGAATGAAGCCGCAACTTGAAAAATTGCAGCAGCAGTACGCCGGAAATAAGGAGTTGTATTCGCAAAAGCAGATGGAACTTTACCGCAAGGAAAAGTACAGCATGCTTGGAAGTTGTCTTCCGTCGATAATCTCGCTTGTGATATTCTTCATGGTTTTTTCGGGATTTAACGGCATGGTAAAGCAATACAACATCAACATGTACAAGGATTTGTCAAGCTCGTACTATTCGACCTACGAAACGCAACGCGCCGCGGCATATACGGCGGAATACAATCGTTTAATCGGCGAAGGAAAGAGCGAAACGGAAGCGGACGAGGCGGCAACCATTGTCGCAAAAGAAACCGCAACGACGGCAGCGCAAAACGCGATCGTAAGCCTTTTTGACGACAAATACAAAAAAGAAATCAAGTTCATGTGGGTAAACAACGTGTTTATGCCCGACAGCTGGAAGAATCCTATCCCCGATTACGAAACGTTTATCGGCAACGGAATCGGAAAACTCGGCATCGACACCGCTTCTATCGAGCACGGCAATCGTACCGAATACGAAGAAGTTATGAACCCGCTTATCGCGAAGTACAATAAGGTCAAGAGAAACGGGAAGAGCGGCAGCCGCTGGAACGGCTTTATGTTGCTGCCCATAATCACCGGACTTATTACTTTCGCGTCCACCAAACTTATGAAACAAACCCAGCCGCCCCAGCCCCCGACGGCTAACGGTAGCGGCAAAGATATGCAAAACGCAATGCAGGCAAATATGAAAATGATGCAGTGGTTTATGCCCATTATGCTTGCGGTGTTCGCCCTTTTGTACAGCACGGCGTTCACGGTATATATGGTAATAAGCAACCTGTTCAGCACCGTTTTCCAACTTATTTACAATGCGTGCGTAAAGGTCAACGACAAGCGAAACGAAGAAAAACGCCTTGAATCGACCTTCAAATAATAAGGAGTCCCTATGGAAAAAATCGAAGTCAAAGCGTCCTCGGTCGAAAAAGCCATCGAGGAAGGCTTGAAAGAACTCGGCATCGAAAGAGAAAACGCCGAAATAGAAGTTTTGCAGGAAGGCGGTCTTTTCAGCAAGGCGGTCGTAACCGTCCAAAGAAAGGAAACGCCCGCGGACATTGTCATCGACTTTCTGAACGGCTTGTTTGAAAGAATGAATCTGAGATGCTATGCCGACTGCGAAGTCAAAGACGAAGAAATCGTCGTCAATATCACGGGAAGTGACAGCGGCGTCATTATCGGATACCGCGGCGAAGTGCTTGACGCGATACAGTATCTTGCGCTCATTCTTGTCAACGAAAGCGGACACAACTTTATCCGCGTGTCGATCAACGCCGAAAACTACCGCGAAAAACGCATCGAGACGCTGGAATCCCTTGCAAACCGCCTTGCATACAAGGCGTACCGCACGGGAAGAAACGTCGAACTTGAACCGATGAACCCGTTTGAACGCCGCGTGATCCACACCGCGCTTCAAAACAGCAAATACGCCACGACCGAATCCGAGGGAGAAGATATGAATCGTCATATCGTCATCGTCCCGAAAGAAGGCGGCGTGCGCGAAGGATACGAAGAAAGAAACGGCAGACGAAACGACGGCAGACGTAACGACGGCAGACGTAACGACAGAAACAGACGAAACGACAGCCGCGACCGTCGCGGCAACCGCAACGATTCTCGTCAGGAATCCGCGCCCGAAAAGCCCGTTGATGATCCAACGTCGACGGAGTTTAATCTGAAAAAGAACGGACCGCCGAAATTCAAATCCTTTGGCTACACCAAAAAACACTTTTAAAATCGGCGATAATTCGCGCCTTTTTGAGTTTTTGGCAAAACCTTACTCGGTTACGTACGCCAAAGTACGCGCCCTCGTAAGAACTTGCCAAGAAACGTCAAAAATCCATCAAATTCTCGCCGATTTTCGGCGAGATTTTTATTATAAAGCAAATTAGTATGGACACAATCGTGGCATTGTCAACGCCCGCGGGAAAGGGCGGCATAGCGGTAATCAGACTCAGCGGAAACCCGCTGCCGATTGCCCGCGCCGTTTTTGAAACGAAAGCGATAAATGGCGAAATTAAACCGAACTTTATGTACTTCGGAAAAATTAACGCGAAAGACTTTTCCGACCTTGGTTATATGGTTTATTTCAAAGCGCCGAAAAGTTACACCGGCGAAGACGTCGTGGAGTTTCACGTGCACGGCGGAACAAGGATTGCGGAAGGCGTGATTTCTGCGTGCGTGTCGAAAGGCGCGCGCCTTGCGGAGCGGGGCGAATTCACCCGTCGCGCGTTTCTGAACGGGAAAATGGATTTGTCCGACGCGGAAGGCGTCATAGATATGATAAACGCCGACAGCGCGAACGCCGTAAAAGCCGCATATCGCCTTATGACCGGCAAATTGTCCAAGGCGGTAAAAGACGTTCAGAACGATCTGAAAACCGTCCTGACGGGGCTTGTCGCGGTACTGGATTATCCCGAGGAACTGGAAGACGAAACACTGCCGTCGGCGGAAGAAGAACTTGAAAAAATCGTAAAAACCCTTACCGCGCTTCAAAACAGCCGCGCCTACGGCAAAATGATAAAAGAAGGAATGGACGTCGCTCTCGTCGGCGACACGAACGTCGGCAAGTCAAGTCTGATGAACGCGATTTTGGGGTACGACCGCGCAATCGTTTCGTCGATAAAAGGAACGACGCGCGACTTTATCTCGGACAGCTTTGAATTAAGCGGGAAAAAGATCAATCTTTGCGACACCGCGGGAATAAGGGAAAGTAACGACGAAATTGAAAAAGAAGGCATTAACCGTTCGATTTCGATAGTTAAAGACGCTCGTTTGGTACTTCGCGTTCTGGACGCAACGCAAGGAAAGTCTGAAAACAAGGCGCTTGAAAACGCCCTTTTAGGCAAAAAAGTCGTGGAAGTTTACAACAAAAGCGACCTTATAAACAATGCAAAAAACGAAGAAAACAAGATTTTCGTCAGTGCGAAAACGGGCGACGGAATCGACGAACTTCTGAAAATCGTCGCAAAATATTTCGATGAAGAAAAGACGTCGGAATCAGAAGTGCTGACGTCGGAAAGACAACTGTCGTCGGTAACGACGGCAAAAGAAAAGGTCGAAGAAGGGCTTAACGCTCTGAAAGCGGGCGTTACGACCGACTGCGTAATTTCTGTTTTGACGGAAGGCTACACCGCGCTTGGCGAAATCACGGGAGAAACCGTCAGCGAAAAAATCATCGACGACATATTCGATAAATTCTGCGTGGGTAAATAATGAAAAAGGTTTACGACGTAATTGTAATCGGCGCGGGACACGCCGGCATCGAAGCCGCGCTTGCCGCGGCGCGCATGGGCAAAAGCACCCTTCTTACGACGCTTGAAAAGGCGGGCGTCGCGCTTATGCCGTGCAATCCTGCAATCGGCGGCACGGCGAAAGGTCACCTCGTGCGGGAAGTGGACGCTCTGGGCGGGCAAATGGGGCTTTCTGCGGACGAGGCGTTGTTGCAGATAAAAATGCTCAACCGCGGAAAAGGTCCCGCCGTATTCAGTCTTCGCGGACAGGCGGACAAGGCGTTGTATCACGACGTAATGTTGCGCGTTTTGGAAAATCAGAAAAACCTTGACGTGTTGTACGACGAAACGACAAAAATTCTTGTAAAAGACGGCGTGGCGCACGGCATAACCACCCTTGAAAACGGCGAAATCGAGGGACGGGCGGTCGTTATCGCGACGGGCGTATACTTAAACGGGCGCACGATAATCGGCGCGGAAACAAAAAGCAGCGGCCCCGTCGGGTTCAAAAACGCAACGCACCTTACGGACAACTTGTTAAGTCTCGGCATAGATATCCGCCGTTTCAAAACGGGAACGCCCGCGCGCATTGCGAAAGACAGTATCGACTACGACGAAATGGAAGTGCAGGAAGGCGAAAGCGATATCGGTACGTTTTCGTTTATGAACGACGGAAATCTTTATTCTCAGATGCCGTGCTGGCTCACCTATACCAACGAAAAAACCCACGAAATAATCAGGAAAAACATAAAAAGAAGTCCGCTTTACAACGGCACTATACACGGAATCGGCCCGAGATATTGCCCGTCGATTGAAGACAAGGTAATGCGTTTCCCCGACAAAACCAGACACCAGATATTCGTGGAGCCCGAAGGCCGCGACAGTGATTTAATGTATATTCAGGGCATGTCGTCAAGTTTGCCGAAAGACGTGCAGGAAGAAATGTATCACTCGATAAAAGGGCTTACGCACGCGCGGTTTATAAGGTATGCGTACGCGATAGAATACGACTGCATAAACCCCCTGGAACTTTCGTCGTCATTGCAGGTAAAAAGGATAAAAGGACTTTATTCCGCCGGGCAAATCAACGGTAGCAGCGGATACGAAGAAGCGGCGGCGCAAGGGCTTATGGCGGGCATAAACGCCGCGTTGTACGTCGACGAAAAACCGCCTTTCACCTTAAACCGCGACGAAGCGTACATAGGCGTGCTTATCGACGACCTTGTCACAAAAGGCACGAACGAGCCGTATCGTATGATGACGGCGCGCGCGGAATATCGTCTGAGGCTCCGTCAGGACAACGCCGACCTGCGCCTTACCGAAAAAGGATACGCCCTTGGACTTGCGACGGAAGAAAGGCTCAAAAAAATGCAGGAAAGAAGGGAAGAAATCGAGCGTATCGTCAGACTCTCCGAAACCGTCAAAATCAAAAAGGAAAACGGCGGAATATTTGAAAGATACGAGGGAGTGCAGGTTGAAAAAACGATGCCCGTAAAAGAAGCGTTGAAACACCCCGGCATTACCTTTGACGTATTGAAAGAAGTCACAAACGCGTTTTCGGAGTTTTCAAAAAGCGCGCTGTTTTCGGCGGAAGTCATGATAAAATACGCGGGATACCTTGAAAAGGAAGATGCCGCGATAAGGGACGCACGACGTTTGGAAGAAAAGATTTTGCCCGAAGATATCGACTACAACGCTTTAAGCGGACTGAGAATCGAGGCGCGGCAGAAACTTTCAAAAATCCGCCCCGCGACGCTCGGGCAGGCGTCCAGGATTTCGGGAGTGAGCCCCGCGGATATTACCGTCCTGCTGATTTATCTGAAAACCGCAAAATAAATCTCAAAACAAAACACATAAAAAAAAGCAAGGTAAAAAACCTTGCTTATTTTTTTGTATTATTTTTGTTTTATTTACAGAAGAAGGAATGGGTTGTTTTCATAAAACCATTTCGCAACGGTGCCCGATTCGATATTGTCGATTGCCACCTGCGCGCCCGAGCCGATTTTCGCGATCACGAACATTGCGACGAAAACGAGAGCGACGGTGAATGCCGCCGAGAACACAAGCCCGATAATACGGTCGACGCTGCGGAAGCCTTTTTGTTTTTCGACAATCTTTGAAAGAAGTTTTGAAAGAAGCGAAAACAGAATTTCAAGCACGATAATCGACGCGACGAAAACGATAATGGCGCAAAGGGCTTTCACGATAAGGTTTGCCGCAAACGCCGCAAGGGTAACGCTGCCCGTGAGCGCGCCGCTGAAAAGCTTGACGCAAACGGTTTGTACAAGCAGTGCGATTTTGAGTTTTGACGAGCCTTCGAACAACGTCGATACGCTTGTCCACGCGCTGCCGCTGACGTTCAGGAAAAGTTCCCCGTCGGAGACCTTTGCTTTGTAGCCCGCCACGTCGAATTTACTTGCGAAAAAGTCGCTGATTTTTGCTTGAAGGTCAACAAACGCAGAAACACCGGCAAGATACCCCGCAAGGAATATGCCAAGGCATATCGCCGCGATAAACGCGATGATGCCGCCGATCGTGCCGTTGAGCAATTTTGCAAAGCCTGCAATAATACCCGCGACGATGCCGACCGCCAGAACCGCCAGAATGACGATATCCGAGACGTTCATGCTCGCAGTACATAAAGCATTCAACATACCAT
>ERZ1034844.1468-NODE-1468-length-11001-cov-45.364608_pt1 | contig 11001 bp, 8 predicted proteins | sample MGYA00520594_ERZ1034844 | MGnify/ENA primary metagenome ERZ1034844 (study PRJEB33766, sample SAMN09781733) | gut metagenome | biome: gut microbiome | host: Homo sapiens | place: Madagascar | study: EMG produced TPA metagenomics assembly of the PRJNA485056 data...
GCTGCTGAAAACAGCAAAACGAATCTAAAAAGATTCAAAAAGAAAATTAAAAAATTATTATAATTTATAAAAAACTTATTTAATATATAAAAGAAATACACTGCAATCATACTTGAATATTTTCAACAAGTTTGTTTGATTTTTTGTGTAAAATCAATGAAATAATTAATATTATTGCACAAAAATAACAGAAATTAATTAAAATTAAATAATTCGTTGGAATTAACCCATAAACAAAAAGTTCAACAACAAATGGAGCGGCACCAAAAACCATTCCCCCAAACATTCCAAACACCCCACTCAAACTTTGTTTAACAACTTGCGCATAATGTGAAAATTGCATTTTTGGAAATAGCAAATTCAAAAGAATTCCAAAACATGAGCTCAAAACAACTGACATCACAGGCAAAACAAAATATGCGATTATTGCAACCACTCCGCTGCCCGCAAAGAAACAAACAGACAAAATTGCAGCAGTCAAAGCAAAAGGAAGAACCAACAAAACATTAAAAAGAATTTTTGCCCTAATATATTGTGAAGACGTAATTGGCATTGATTTCATGTTTTGAAAACATTTGCCTTCAATCGAAATTGATACACTTGAAACATAACAGCTTCCCGTCAAAGAACAAAGACACAAAAGAACAATCAATGGCAACATTTCTTTCGGCACAACATCTTTTAGTCCAGAAAAATAACCAATCAACGGAATTGCAATCAAAATCAAACAAAACATAAATGTGTTGGTCACATATGTGACATTGTTGAAATATAGTCTACTTTCTTTTTGAAGCAAACTCAAAAATTGAGATTTTTGTTTGTAATAAACTTTTTTTGTCTTGCTTTTTCCATTTTTTGCAAAATTTGCTTGCTTATAAACAAATGTGGCAAATACAACGCCGGGAACAATCATAATCAAATTCAATGCCACAAAAATCAAGAAGTGCCACCAAATTCCACCAAACAATGAACTTTGAATCAGTCCAACACTTGGCACAACATAATTTAGTGCGTTAACAAAACTAGCGCCTTTTGAAAGATAAAAATTGATTATGTCTTGATAGAAAGTTGAAAACAATATAACAGCCACAGAGAGAAGAAGTGACAATATGATTGAAAAAATTTTTGATTTAACAAAAGAACCAAGCCATGCTGTGAACGCACCCAAAAACACCCCAATAATGCTCGGCAAGATTGGGAAGAACAAATATGCAAGAATAAGTAAGAAAAACAAACCAACATCAAATTGTGCATAAACAAAATATACAACCATGCTTGGTGCGAGTGTGATGAAAGCATAAATATATGACGAAAACAAAACCGAAGCAAGTTTTGACGAAATAATCACGCTGTCTTTTATCGGCATGCTGGCAAGCAGTTCTTTGTCTTTTCCGCGAAAAACGCCAGAACTTGTTTCAATCGCAACCATCAAAACAATCAAAATCACAGTGACAATTCCCGCTTGAACAAAGACATAATGAGTGAGATTCATTTGCGAAAACTTTTCCGCCATGCCCCAATACATTCCGCCAAATGACGCACACATAAAAAGAACAAAAAGAGAAGTCAACACAACAAGTTGCGCGATTGTTTTTTTCTTTTTTCGTGCAAACATGGAATTTATTACACTTTTTATATTGATTATTGTGAGTTTTAGAAAATTAAACATTTTCATTCTCCAATTCCATAAAAATCTTTTCGAGATCTTTTGAGCCTTTAACTTTCCCCATCTCGCCATAACCCACGAGTTTTCCATGTTTTATGATTGCAACGTGGGTGCAAACTTTTTCTGCGACTTCAAGAACATGGGTTGAATAGAAAAACGCCGCCCCACGCACACATTCTTCATTCATCATAACTTTGAGCTCGTGGCTCGAAATTGGGTCAAGTCCAACAAAAGGCTCATCAAACAAATAGAGTTTTGGCTTGTGAAGAAAAACAGAAATAAGTGCAATTTTTTGTTTCATTCCATGTGAAAAAGTTGAAATAATATTGCCAAGTTCGCCATAAATGTTGAGCCTTTTTGCATAACTTTCAATCCTTTCTTGCCTATCTTTTGCCGAAATTCCATAAATGTCAGCAACAAAATTGAGATAGTCAATCGCCGTGAGATGTTCATAAAGAGCGGGGTCATCAGGCAAATATCCAATATCCATTTTTGTTTTGATTGGATTTTTTTTAACACTCTCTCCATCAACATATATTTCTCCGCCCTCAAACGGAATAATTCCTGCAATAGACTTTAGCGTGGTTGTTTTTCCCGCACCGTTATGCCCAATAAATGCACAAATTTGTCCGCTTTTGACTTCAAGACTCAAGTCATCAACCGCTTTAAAATCTCCAAACTGTTTTGTCAAATGTTCGATTTTAAGCATTGTTTTCACCCCCGAATCGCCTTGTAAATTTGTTCAAATTTATCACTTGGAACAATGGCAATTCCGTCACCAACACTTCCCAAAAGCAAGATTGTGTCGCCAGGTTGAAACCCAAACAACTCTCTTGCCTCTTGTGGAATCACAATTTGTCATTTTGTTCCCATTTTTGCAGTCCATGCAAATTTCCCCTCAGGTCCTTTCATATTTCCTCCCGTATAACCAGTTATACAAATCATACCAAATTGTTATATTTTCGTCAACAAAAAAAAGAACAACTTTTGTTGTTCCTATTCTTGTGCGTCTTGGTTTACATCATCTTGTGTGGTGATTCCTTGGTTTATGTTTTCTTCTGACAAAACCACTTCTTCTTTTGCATAATTAACCTCGTTGCCTTTTTGTTCAATTTCGTCCAAATGTGCGTGTTTAACTTTTTTGTTTTTTGATTTGATAAGTTTTGCAATTTCAATTTTTGGTGGTTTATAGGCCAAAAAACCATTTCCGTATGCTTCCTTGATGTTGTGACTAAATGTGAATGCATCGGGGTCAATTTCTTTGACTATCTTCTTGACTTGCATCACTTGTGAGCGACGCAAAATAACAAACAACATATCTTTTTCGTCGTGAGTATACATGCCTTCGCACTTAAGGTTTGTGACACCGCGTTCGACATCTGTCATGATTTTTTGGGCAATTTCTTCCTTTTTGTTTGTGAGAATATAATATGCTCGAAGCGAACGAACACCATCAACAAACAAGTCAGACACTTTTCCACAGATAAATATTGTGATAAGCGCATACAACGGAAGGACCAAACTTGAATATGCAAATGCTGAAAGAACAACAACCAATCCATCAACAACAATGACAAGCTGACCCGTGGTTATTGTTGGGAAATAACGATTTGTGACAACAGCGAGCATATCGCAACCACCCGTGGAGCCGTTTGCACGAAAAACAATACCCATTCCAATTCCCATCAAAAGTCCACCATAAATGGCAAATAAAATGTAAAGACTTCCCCCGCCCAGTGCAGCACTTTCAATTTCAAATTTATTTCCAATTGAAGAAACAATCTGAAATTTTGAAATAATTGATGTGAAAAATGAATATGAAAGAATGCCAACTCCTGAACGCAGTCCAAATTTCCAGCCCAGCAAAACAAAGGCATAAACATATAAAAATGCATTCAAAATGATATACCAAACAGAAGTGGAAATATAGGTAAAACCAATTTTTGCAAGCACATCATGAATAATCCTTGCGAGTCCCAAAAAGCCGCCAGGAACAATGTTGTAGGGCGACAAAAAGACACAATAGCCAAAGCCCAAAATAAATGTGCCACACAAAATCAAAAATATCTGAAACACGAGTGTCAAAGCTTCGCGTTTTTTACCTTTTAAATTAGCAAAAAATTTCATATCACCCCAACTTAAACTTATTATAACATAACAACACTCATTCGCAATGTTTTTTGACAAAAAAAACACCCCTCAAAGAGAGATATTTTTTTGATCCACAAAATGTCACTTTCGAACAATTTTATAAACATTTCCAATCTTTTCAACCTTCAAACCTTCTGCCAGCGAAGAATAATCTGTTTGCAGAAAATACTTCGCCGCTTCAAGTGATGAAAACACCCCCGCAACATATTTGTTTTTTGTGTAATCATACATCGCTTCATAACCTTCTGTTCCGTCAGCAAAAGTGTTATCTTCAAAAATGGCGTTTATTTGTTCCAACGAAACATTAAGATTTTGTCCCTCGTCAATGTCTGCCAAAATTGCAACTGCACCAGAAGATGAAGAGTGTTGACTTTTTGAATATTTTCCAAACTCATTTCCAGAAATGGAATAACTGAGCTTGTCTTGATTCGGTGCATCTTTAAGAACGCTTAATTGAATTGCAGAAGAAGGATGTCCGAGCTTTTTTTCTGGGTTTTCGTTCGCCAAATGAATATAGTTGTTTTTGATTATCACGCTTCCATTATTAACCAAAATTCCCCGTCTTCCGTCACGAGTTAGGTCGACTTTTTGTTTTCCGTCAACTTCTTTGGTGACATATTCACCTGAATGTGAAATTTCAATGTTTTCAATCACAACTCCTCGAAGCTCGCCAGCAGAAAGATTCACAATCACACTCCCGAAAAAAACAGGACGACTCTCCCCTGCTCCTTTTATGGTTAAAGGTCGTGTTATAATCAAATTTTCAAAATTTGCCTCATCTCCATAAACACCAGACTTAACTTTGATTTTGTTTACTTCAGTGTCATTCAGTGCACTCACAAACTCTTGCACGTTTTCAACTTCAACAAAGCCAGCCCACTCATCACCGCAAGCCGACAATGTTCCAACCAACAAAACAACCGCAATAACAACCAAAATTATTCTCAAAACCCATTTTTTCATAAAAATATCTCCAAATTTTATTCAAAAACAAGTTTTGTCACAAATAAAATATTTTATACAAGAAATAAAAATTTGGATTATTGATGCAATTTATCTTTTTTTTCAAACAGTTTTTTTATGAGCTCAATAAAGACACCGCCCACGCAATTACCCAAAATCACAACAAGCAATGCCAAAAACATTTGACCAGAATATTCGCCAGCAAATGCAAAATAGAACATATCAGCAACAGAGTGTTCAAATCCACATATGACAAATGTGGCGACACCAAAAAACAAACTCAAATATTTTGTTAGAACATTTTCAGATTTAAAACCTTCAACTGCAACATAAATGAGAATGTTGCAAAAAATTCCCAAAACAAACAGACTTAACAACCCGTCGCTCAATTTGTTTGCGACAATTTGACTACACCTCTCTTGCAAAGTCACAAGACGCGTCAACTTCAAACAAAGTGCGAGTAAGTTTGCTCCAACAAAATTGCCCAAAAGTATGATTACGACCTTAACTGAATATCTCCAATCGTTATTAAAAACATAACAAACTTTTCCAGTAAAAAGATTGAAATTGAAGTTTAGAATAATAAACAGTCCAACACAAAAGAACAATGCGCCAACAACAACGTTTTCGCACGACAAATATGCAATTCCGCCCATAGAAATGCAAACACCCGCCAAAATTGCATAAACAAAAACTTTGATATAATCAACAACTTTTTCTTTTGCGTTCATGAACTCATTATGACATGAAACATAAAAATTTCAAAACAACTTACGCATAAAAAAACGAAGTGTTTTTTACTTCGTTCTTCTTTTATTGTTCCATTCCACAACTTCTCTTTGTTTTTTCTTGAGCTTGAAGCCATTGCCCACAAAGACTTTCTCCCTTGCCACCTTTCGTCAGATGTTTGAAATTGTCAACAAATGTTTCGTGATCAACATCAAGCAGTTGTGAAAATGCCAACAAAGGATATTCAATGTTTTGCTCTTTGCACAAAATTGAGTCAACACTCGCATTCGAATTGAAATTTGCACAAAATTTTTCAGCCGCATTCTTATATTTGCGACACCCCAGACCTTCGAGTCTTTGACAAAGCTGTTTTTGTTGTTCAAAAGATAAATTTAAGTCTTCCGCCTTCAAAAAAATTGTCATCACTTTTTTGCATAGCTTTAGTGCATCTTCCAAGCTTGTTGTTTCACTCGTCAAATCACAAGTTTTAATATTTCCCAAATCTTTAATCATTTGTTCAAAATCGGCATATACAAACTCTTTTCTTGCAGCTTCACGACTTTGCTTTTTATTCCAGTCTGCACTCAATTTGTCAAAACGTTCTTTCAAATACCAATAATTCATTTCCTTTGAAATTTCAGCAGTCAAATTTCCATAATATGGTGTATTCGTGTGAATATATGCCTTTGTTATGCCATCATATTCATTTTCACGGTAATCAAACAACGCTTCTCCAATTTCCCAAAAAACTCTTTCATTTTTGAGTTCATAAATCAATTTATCGCCCTCAATTTTTCTTTCAAAGTCCATTTCAATCCTCAACTTTATAAAATAATTATAAATGTTTTGACCAAGTTTGTAAATAGACCAATTCCCACTTTGAACAAAAATCAATTGATGCGCAAAGAGAAAACAATCTCAATCATTGTTTTGTTCAATGTTTTGAAAAAACATTTTTTTATTGTAAAAGAAAACCCCCAGATAGTCTGGGGGTTTTCTAATACAAATAACTAGCAAAAAAGATTTGCTAGTTCTTAATGGTTAGTTTTTGTTTTCATAAGATTGTTTAATTAACGACAAAACATAGTCAATCTCTTGCTCGTTAGAAATTGCTAAATCATAATCGCCATTGCCCCAATGTCCAATATTCGAAACGTCTCTCGTAAATTCTTTAGGATCGTTTAATGAACCTTTTGGCATATTAATCCATATCCATATTTTTGATTTCAACAATCTCACATCAAATATATTTCTATTATTGTGTTTAAAAGCAATATACATTTTGTGCGGATCAAGGGTTAATTCAAAATTTTTACATGCAGCAGTTTTGAGTGAATTGTATAATGCAACAATATCTTTTGGAATTTTTGTCAAATGATGTTCTTCATTATAATCAACATCTTCATTGTTAATTTCTTTCGCAATAATTTCTTCTTTTTTATCCTTTTTTGTTGGTTCAACCAAATGTAAATTATTGCTTAATCCATTTATTTCTGCAATTGCTTCAAACAATGCATAGGCATCTTCTTTTGACATAGCATAGAACTCTCTTATGCGTTTCTTACCATCAACATTATCAATACTTCTTAAATCTGGATTAAGTTTGTCTATGATATTATGTAATTTCATATCAGTTAGTCTATGATTTACTTCGTAATATGCATATAATCTAAAAGCGAATGGAGTACATTCACTTCGGTTTAATTCTTTCAATCTGCGTTTTACATCATCAGCATAACCTATTTTAACGTAATCAGGAAATGATGGATTTGTTAAAATATATATAACACCCTTGGTTTCTTCCATAAAATTTCTCCTTTGTGGATTTTAAATCAGTTTTTAATTAGAGCTTATTTCGTGTTTATTATAACATAGAATATCTAATATTGTCATAATTTTTGCATAAAATATATTTCTTCATTTTAATCATTTGTGCAATGTTTTGAAAAAAACATTGCAGATAGGACACGCCAGAGATGAAAAAAAGAACTCATTTCTGAGTTCTTTTTATTGAATCCTGGCGATGTCCTATCTTTCCGGGCCGTCTCCAGCCAAGTATTTTCGGCGAAAAGAAGCTTAACTTCTGTGTTCGGGATGAGAACAGGTGGATCCTTCTCTCTATTGTCACCAAGAATTGTATAACTAGTGCATTTGCACGAATTACCAAATTTAAATTTTCTAGTTCAATAAAACTACATAATAAATAATATCATATCTCGTTAATGTTTGCAAGTGATTGGGCTAAATTCACACGAATACTTTGTGATCAAGCCCTCGACCTATTAGTATCAGTCAGCTACACACATTGCTGTGCTTCCACACCTGACCTATCAACCTGGTAGTCTTCCAGGGGTCTTACTAACTTGTGTTATGGGATATCTTATCTTGAGGCAGGTTTCACGCTTAGATGCTTTCAGCATTTATCCTAACCATACATCGCTACCCAGCTATGCCACTGGCGTGACAACTGGTGCACCATTGGTATGTCCATCCCGGTCCTCTCGTACTAGGGACAGGCCCTCTCAAATATCCTACGCCCACGATAGATAGGGACCGAACTGTCTCACGACGTTCTGAACCCAGCTCGCGTGCCACTTTAATCGGCGAACAGCCGAACCCTTGGGACCTACTACAGCCCCAGGATGTGACGAGCCGACATCGAGGTGCCAAACCTCCCCGTCGATGTGAACTCTTGGGGGAGATCAGCCTGTTATCCCCGAGGTAACTTTTATCCGTTAAGCGACGGCAATTCCATACTCAACCGCCGGATCACTAAGACCTACTTTCGTATCTGTTCCACTTGTAGGTGTCACAGTCAAGCTCTCTTCTGCCTTTACACTCTATGAAGATGGTTTCCAACCATCCTGAGAGAACCTTTGTGCGCCTCCGTTACTCTTTTGGAGGCGACCGCCCCAGTCAAACTGTCCATCAGGCACTGTTCGTTGCCAGGATAACTGCGCAACGTTAGAAACCCAAAATCAAAAGTGTGGTATCCCAAGGACGGCTCCACAGCAGCTGACGCCACTGCTTCAAAGCCTCCCACATATCCTGTACATTCAATTCCGGATCCCAATGCCAAATTACAGTAAAGCTCTACGGGGTCTTTCCGTCTAGTCGCGGGTAATACGCATCTTCACGTATACTTCAATTTCGCCGGGTCCCCTGTTGAGACAGTGCCCAAATCATTACGCCATTCATGCGGGTCAGAACTTACCTGACAAGGAATTTCGCTACCTTAGGACCGTTATAGTTACGGCCGCCGTTCACTGGGGCTTAAATTCAAAGCTTCGCTTGCGCTAACCTCTCCTCTTAACCTTCCAGCACCGGGCAGGCGTCAGCCCATATACCTCACCTTTCGGTTTCGCATAGACCTGTGTTTTTGCTAAACAGTTGCTTGAGCCTATTCTCTGCGGCCACCTCGCGGTGGCACCCCTTCTCCCGAAGTTACGGGGTCATTTTGCCGAGTTCCTTAACAAGGGTTATCCCGTTCGTCTTATGATTCTCTCATCGTCTACCTGTGTCGGTTTGCGGTACGGGCACCTAATAACTACCTAGCAGCTTTTCTCGCCAGTGTGAATTCATGAACTTCGTTACTAAATTTCACTCCCCATCATCACCCAGGGTGCGCTCTAAACGTACTTCACTATTTAGACCCCTCATGATTTGGCCACGGCTTTCCATCTCCGTGTTTTCACTATCCTACTGTGTCACTGCATCAGCTCTTTATCGTTATTCGGTGGTACAGGAATATCTGCCTGTTGTGCATCGCCTACGCCTTTCGGCCTCAGCTTAGCTCCCGACTAACCCTGGGAGGACGGACCTTCCCCAGGAAACCTAAGACTTTCGACGGTGGGGGTTCTCGCCCCACTCTCGCTACTCATGCCGGCATTCTCTCTTGTATGCAGTCCACGACTCCTTACGGTATCGCTTCAGCCCGCATACATTGCTCCTCTACCGATAGAATTACTTCTATCCCTAAACTTCGGTGTAAGGTTTTAGCCCCGGTTATTTTCGGCGCATTGTCACTCGACCAGTGAGCTATTACGCACTCTTTGAATGAGTGGCTGCTTCTAAGCCAACATCCTGGTTGTTTTAGCAATAACACATCCTTTACCACTTAACCTTAACTTTGGGACCTTAGTTGTAGATCTCGGCTGTTTCCGTTTTGACGACGAAACTTATCTCCCGCCGTCTGACTCCCTGCCATAATATACTGGTATTCGAAGTTTGATAAGGTTCGGTAACCGGTGAAGGCCCCTAGCCCATTCAGTGCTCTACCCCCAGTAATCTAAATGCAGAGGCTAGCCCTAAAGCTATTTCGAGGAGAACCAGCTATATCCAGATTCGATTGGAATTTCTCCGCTATCCACAAGTCATCACCGACTATTTCAACAGGCGTGTGTTCGGACCTCCACAGTGTGTTACCACTGCTTCATCCTGCTCATGGATAGATCATCTGGTTTCGGGTCTACGCTATGCAACTTTCGCCATTTTCAGACTCGCTTTCGCTTCGGCTCCGTGACTTAATCACTTAACCTCGCTGCACCACGTAACTCGCCGGCCCATTCTACAAAAGGTACGAGGTCGAGCATATAAAATAGCTCTTCCTCTGCTTGTAAACATACGGTTTCAGGTTCTTTTTCACTCCCCTCCCGGGGTTCTTTTCACCGTTCCCTCACGGTACTATTCGCTATCGGTCACTAGGTCGTATTTAGCCTTAGGAGATGGTCCTCCCACATTCACACCGGATTTCTCGTGTCCTGTGCTACTCTGGATACCCACATGCTCATTTCAATTTCGGATACGGGACTATTACCCTGTTTTGTCCGGCTTTCCAGCCATGTTCTCCTATCGATTTGAGTCAATTATTGGGTCCTAACCCCAAGAATGTTACCACTCTTGGTTTGGGCTCTTGCAATTTCGCTCGCCACTACTCTCACAATCGTTGTTTTACTTTCTTTTCCTCCAGGTACTTAGATGTTTCAGTTCCCTGGGTTCCCCTCATACCACTATTTTATTCGTAAGTATGATACTATGACATTACTCATAGTGTGTTGCCACATTCGGAAATCTGCGGATTACAGTTTACGTGCAACTCCCCGCAGCTTATCGCAGCTTATCACGTCCTTCATCGGCGCCTAGTGCCAAGGCATCCACCATATGCTCTTTGTAGCTTAATCTATAATCATATACGTGTGATTTTCTCTTAGCATTTTCACTTTGTTAATCTTGTTAACTCAGCGTAAATTGTCGCATTGTATTTGAAGAATACATATTACATTTTACGTTACTGAAAATTAATATAATGTTTAAAACAATATATCAATTTGATATTTGATATTAGACTCATCTATAAATACAAATTTGTATTTCAAGATAATTTATTATGCAGTTTTCAAAGAACCAAAAGTCGCATCAGCGACTGCACTCTTTTGCGAATGCTAGGTTAGAATACCACTATGAAAACTCGTTGTCAACAACTTTTTCAAATT
>ERZ1034844.1469-NODE-1469-length-10995-cov-5.004662_pt1 | contig 10995 bp, 7 predicted proteins | sample MGYA00520594_ERZ1034844 | MGnify/ENA primary metagenome ERZ1034844 (study PRJEB33766, sample SAMN09781733) | gut metagenome | biome: gut microbiome | host: Homo sapiens | place: Madagascar | study: EMG produced TPA metagenomics assembly of the PRJNA485056 data...
CACAGGCAGAAACGCCCTGTCCAGGAACCTGCTTGAAACCAGAAACCAGATCGGCAGATTCCTTGACCGCAGCGGCGCCAATACCGCCCGCCGCATACAGCACCATCGCGCGAGCCAACGGATGCTCGGAAGGCTTTTCCAGCGCATAGGCAAGCTGCAGCAGCTCTTCGGCCCGCACGCCGTCCGCCGGCAGCACATCGGTTACCTGCGGAGCGCCCTTGGTGATGGTGCCCGTTTTATCCAGCACCACTGTCTTCACGCCGCGCGCCGTCTCCAGCGCCTCGGCAGATTTCACCAGAATCCCGTTCGCGGCACCGCGTCCCGTGCCCACCATGATGGCGGTAGGCGTTGCCAGCCCCAGCGCGCAAGGGCACGAAATCACCAGCACGGAAATCGCGTAGGTAAGCGCCGCGGAAAGCTCCGCCCCTACGGCGAGCCACACCGCGAACACCACAACCGCGATGGCAATAACCACCGGCACAAACACGCCGCTGATTTTGTCGGCCATCTTTTCGATGGGTGCCTTGGAGCTGGTGGCTTCATCCACCAGGCGAATAATGCCCGCAAGCACGGTTTCTTCGCCCACGCGCTCGGCACGCATCGTGAACCAACCCGCCGTGTTCACGGTTGCGCCCGTCACCGCGCTACCAGCGTGCACGCTCTTCGGCAGGGGTTCACCGGTTATGACGGATTCGTCGACCGACCCTTCGCCTTCCAGCACCACACCATCGACAGGCACCGATTCGCCCGTACGCACCACGAGCACATCCCCGACGCGCACGCTCGCTGCGGGAACCTGCGCCTCGGCGCCGTCTTCCACGCGCGTGGCCATTTTGGGCGAAAGGTCCATAAGCTTCGAAAGCGAGCTGGTGGTTTTGCCCTTCGCGCGCGCTTCCAGATACTTGCCCAGCGTAATGAGCGTCAGGATCATGGCCGCCGATTCGAAATAGAGGTTCATGGCAAAATGATGAGCGGCCGCCATGTCGGAATGACCCACGAAAAACGCCATGTTGAACAGCGCATATATGCCGTAGACCGTGGCGGCGCCCGAGCCTAGCGCAATGAGCGAATCCATGTTGGGGGCACGATTCACCAAGGCGCGAAAGCCCACGCGGAAGAACTTGAAATTGATGAAAATAACAGGCACCAGCAGCACAAACAGAGCAAGCCCGTACACCATCATGTTTTCCATGCCAGTGAGCGCACTAGGCAGTGGCCAGCCGAACATGTCGCCCATAGAAATGTAGAACAGCGGCACTGTGAATACGAGTGAGGCAATCAAACGATGCAGCATGCTCTTTTGCTCGGCTTCGGCGGTGGCGTTCGGGTTTTCCGCGGCGACGCCCGAGCCCGCAGCGACGCCTGAGCTCGTAGCAACAGCGCCTGGCCCAGCGGGTGCGCCCGCCTGGCCTTTGGGGATGGCGCCGTAGCCCGCCTTCTTCACGGCTGCCTCAATGGCGGCTGCAACCTCGGCGGCATTGGCATCGGTAGCAAGCTGCACTTCCATTGAGTTCTTCAGCAGATTCACGGCAACACTCGCCACGCCGGGGACCGCGCTGGTGGCTTTTTCGACGCGCGCCGAGCAGGCAGCGCATGTCATTCCTTGAACATTGAAAGATATCTTCATGGTTATCTCCTCTTGGAGTTCTGCGATTGGGGGGCGATCTGCCAGCCGAACGAACCACCAACCAAACCGGCGGCAATCGGGATCCTCGCGGACGGCAACTACGGCGGTAGTCTCGGCGGCAGTCGGCAGCGGTCGGAATCCGCACGAAAGCCAACTGGGCTAGCAGGCCGACATCGCTTGAGCGATCGAACGAAGGGCAGCCGGCACCCGATCGGGCGCCGGGCGAACAAACCCGCTCTTAGCGAGCGAAGCGCTTGATGAGCTGCATGGCTTCGTCGATTACCTCGGTATCGCCCTCACGTACACGTTCGGTTACGCACGTTTCCAGGTGGTCACGCAGTAGCATTTCCGACACGGTATGCACGGCGCTTTCCGCGGCAGAAAGCTGAATGAGCACATCACCACAATAACGGTTGTCCTCGATCATGCTTTTCACGCCATTAAGCTGGCCAATGGCGCGGTTCAGACGCTTTTGCAATTCGCTTTGGAATTCGGCACTACGCTCCGTCGCTTTATGGCGGCACTCACACGTACGCTTTGGCGCTTCCGCTTTTTCCGTGCAACATGCTTTGGGCAATTTTTCGCTCATGGTTACCCTTTTCGCTGGTAAGACTGGGAGGAATCTTGCTTCCCTCTTCTTTGTTTTACGCTGCAACTATATACCCCCTGGGGGTATTGTCAACATAAAAAGTACCAACGGGTTAACTTTTTCTTTGAACGCGCTACTGGAGGTTGCTAGCACGCGGGCCTCACTCGGCGGGGCCGCTTGACCGGGACCTCCTTGCCGCCGTCCCGCCCTGAACCCTCCCCGCGAATGCTGGCTCTCGAGATTCGGCGAGATTGTCGGCGTCAGAGACTTGCAAGCGGAGCTTCACTGATGCCAGCTTTGCCGCCAGCGCTCGACACCCCACAACACCACGCACTCCTTTGGCAGCGTCACCCCGCCCGACAAGAAGCCGCCCGCGCCCTGTTCTGCCGTCCATAAGGGCGGCGCCGTGGTTGCGATCGCTCGCGCTGTTCGGCGGCGGATGGCAAGATCTGCGCACTATGCATGATTCGAGGGGCCCGTGCAGCGAAAAGGGCCCCTTCCTGACAAGATATTCGCGCGGTGTATCCTCTGACGGCGGTTTGCGGGGCTTTTCGGATACATAGCGCGCATATCTTGCCAAAGCCAGCTCATTTCGGATGCATGGCGCGCGAATCTTGCCAGGAAGGGGCGATTTTCCCGTCCGAGGCCCCTTTTGGGATACATGGAGTGAAAAAATTGCCACGGATTGCCGCCCGGGAACGCATCGCGGCGAAATCTTGCCACGGCAAAGCGCCCGGGAACGCATTTCGCGGGCATTTTGCCATCGGCGAGTGCCCGGGAACGCATCAGGGCACAATCTTGCCATCGCCAGGCACCCGGAAACACATCAATGAAGAACTTACATAACCGGCATCTAACAATTGTGTATAAAGCCCTCACCCGCAACCAAGCCGAGTACAATAAGGAGATTGGATTTTAGGGAGTTTCAGAATACATATGACCAATTCAAACGAACCACCGCGCCGACCGGCGCGTCGCCAACCAACCCGTCGCTCCACCGCACCTCGTACCTCCGTGCCCAGCGCACGTGACGAGCTCGAGCGCGAGCGCGAATTATATAGCCAGCACGACCCTACGGCTTCCTTCATGCACGAACGCGTGCAGAACAAACCCGCAGGTCAGGAACGTGGTGCATCCGCCGCATTCCCCGCGTATGCAGGTGCCGGCAACGATCATATTGCCCATTCGCGCGTTACGAGGAATCAGCCAGTCCAAACGAACCAGGGGCACATGGCCAATGGCAACACGCCCAACGTCTCAGCCTGGAATCAGCATTCCTCTGCAGGCGCAAGCCAACGTTTACCGCGCGTCGAGGGACAGCGCCCTTCTGCGAGCGCAAGTCAGCGCATGCCCCGCGTTGAAGGCCAGCGTCCCAACATGCAGAGCAGCCAGCGCATGCCGCGCGTTGCAATGCCGCAAGATGCTAACCAGCACGTAGGCGCAGGCGACCCTTCCGCGAGCCAGCGCATGCCGCGCATGCAGCAAAACGGCAACGATCAGGCACGCCCTTCCCGCCGAGCCGCCAACGGCCAGCGCAGTCAGCGTCCCAGCGCGGCCCAGCGTCAGCAGCGCCCCGTTCGCCGCGGTGCCGCCGCTTCGCAGCCCAGCCAGAGCATGCGCGCTCAGACAGCGCAGCCGCAGCAAGACCAGCCTTCGCAGCAGATACCCGTAGTGCAGAACATGCGCGGCAACGATCCGTCTGCCTATTCGCGCGCTAAATACCAGCGCACCAAGGAAGGCGCCCAAAAGGCTTCGCCCACCAACGCATCTACATACCAGGCAGCTCGCTACCTGGGCAACAACAACTATGCACCCAAGCAGAAGGCCGACTTCTTCACACGCGGCAGCATCATCGCTGTTGCCGTTGTTGTGGTGCTTGCCATCGTTGGCATATTCGCCTTCAACAGCTGGATGGGGTCGAAGCCAGTAGAGGTCACGCTCAACGGCGATCAGGTAACCATTTCGGGCGCCGAGCGCAGCGTTGGCGGCCTTCTGGACAACAACGTGGTTTCGGTAACGCCTGGCAACTACGTAGCCGTCGATGGCAGCACCATCCGTCAAGGTGAAGGCACCCGCTGCACCGCGAAGGTTAACGGAAACGACACCGACGATATGGGCATGCACCTGAACGGCGGCGACAAGATCGAAATCTCCAACGGCACCGACATCACCGAGCCCTACACCGACAGCGACCCTCAAACCCTCCCCCACAAAACGGAGCTGAAGGGCGTTGGCGCAGTTCACCTGTACAGCAACAATGCGCAGGACGGCGAGCAGGTAACGCGCACGGGTAAGGAATCGGGCATCACCGCCACGGTTACCACCAAAGAACCGATCGACAACATCGTTCAGTACTACAACGTGAACAGCAACGGCGACAAGGTTATTGCGCTCACGTTCGACGACGGTCCATGGGATAAGCAAACCGACGAGATCCTGGACATCCTTGAGCAGAACGACGCCAAGGCCACCTTCTTCACCGTTGGCCAATGCATCAGCGGACATGAAAAGGAACTGCAGCGCGCCGCAAGCATGGGCTGCGAAATCGGCACTCACACGTGGGACCACGCAGAGGGCAGTGGCCAAGGCGTAAGCCTTATCAAGATGTCGACCGACGAACGTAAGCAGGAAGTGCAGAAGGGTCTGGAAGCAATCAAGAACGCCACCGGCCAGGAAGCAAGCACGATCTTCCGTTGCCCAGGCGGTAACTTCGACACTTCTGTTGCCACCGATCTTGAAGGCATTGTAACGGCAGAAATTGGCTGGAACGTTGACACCACCGACTGGAAGAAACCCGGCGCTGATGTTATTGCCCAGCGCATCCAGAGCGCCGGCCCCGGCAACATCATCCTGATGCACGATGGCGGCGGCGACCGCAGCCAGACCATCGAAGGCCTTCGCCAGGCGCTCCCTAAGTTGAAGGAACAAGGCTACAGCTTCATCACCGTACAGGAACTGCTGGAAAAGTACCCCTATCAAGAGGGCCAAACGAATTAGAGAAAATCAGCATAAAAAAGAATAAAAAATATACCACTGCGAGCGAGCCGTGGTACGAATAGATAGCATGGGGAACAATCGAGATGAATGATTGTTCCCCATTTTTTATATTTTCGATAAGTAGATTTACTTTTCGATTGCATAAACGCTGTACGTAATTTTTACGGTCATGTCAGACTCAGCGATGATTGCATCGAAGATGAGCTGTGTTTTATAGCTCGATACCTGTTCCACACGGGGTGATAAGTGGTATGTCGTTTCAATGGCAGCAGCATCAGATTCCACCATGCAGTCCATGGCTTTGCGTGCTGACGTTTCGGTAGGGAACGAATGTGCTGTGTAGCCGGATTCGTTGCTGGATTCACGGATTAAGATATACGTAGGTTTTGTCATAGCAGATACGTCCTTTCTGAAATGTGAAATATGGTTTTACACAGACCTGCACTCGGACGAGGTGCCGTATTGAACCGCTCTCCTTGCTTCTCGGGCACGGGAAGCAAGGAGAGCGGTTCCTCTTCGCCTATGGCATAGCGGCTGACGCCGAACCTCGCGCGCACGCTTCATCGCAAACGCGGCTCTGCTCGCAAAGCGGGAATCTGGTACCTACCCTTACTTTCCTGCCTGGTTGGTGCTAGTTCGGACTTCTACCGATTTCGCAATGTAGGCGGGGCGGCGCTTGGTTTCGATGTAGATGCGTGCGATATATTCGCCGATCACACCCAGCGTTACCAAAATGAGCCCGCCCATCAAAAGGAGCACGCACAGAAGCGTAGGATAGCCCGATGGCATGGCGGGGTTGATAAATTGCTCGACAATGACCTCGACCAGCAACACCAACCCGGCAAGCGTGGCAAGAAGGCCCGCCACCGCGGCGATCTTCAGCGGAAACGTGGTAAACGAAAGCACTCCGCCGATGCCGTAGCGCATTAGTTTCCGGAACGACCACTTCGTTTCGCCCTCAACACGATTCGCGGGCGTATAGGGAAACGGCAATGTCTCGAAACCTACCCAGGCAAACATGCCTTTCGAAAAGCGGAAGCTTTCCGGCATAGAAAGAAGCGCATCGGCCACCCTGCGGTGGAACACGCGAAAATCGGAGGCATCGGGCATGACATTGAGCCGAGAAGTTGCATCGAACGTTTTGTAGAACGCGTGCTTGAAGAAGCTCAGCACCGCGCCTTCGTTTCGATGCTCTTGGAATGCGGCTACGCAATCGGCGCTAGGGTTGGCCTGCAGCATGCGGTACATTTCAAGCAACGTTGCAGGAGGCTGCTGCAAGTCTGCGTCCATCAGGCCAACCGCATCCCCTTCGGCATGTTGAAGGCCTGCGAGCAGGGCGCTTTCCTTGCCGAAGTTGCGGGAAAAATCGACCACGACGATACGTTCGGCCGATGCAGGAGTGGGCAGCTCATGCAGCAGGTGCGACGTACCGTCGGAGCTGCCGTCGTTCACCAAAACCAGCTCGTACGACACTCCCGAGGTGGTAAAAGCATCATCCACCGCGCTGAACAGCAGCGGCAGCGATCCTTCTTCGTTGTAGCATGGCACGACAATGGAAAGATCCACCGCAAGCCCCCTTTTCGCTTGATTACCGCGTCCGATTGTACGCCTAGCAGCAAAACAAACCCAGCGTGTTGCCGAAATGCAACATCCTAGAAAAATAGGGGCAGGGCCCAGATTCCAACTTTGCGAGCCGAGCCGCGTTTGCGATGAAGCGCATACGCGAGGTTCAGCGCCAGCCACTATGCCGCAGGTGAAAAAGCGAGATCTGCCCTATTTCCTCATCTGCCGGATTTCAGTTTCACAAACACGTTGTGCAGAGCGCCGTTCTTGGCAGCATGAATAGCACCGCCTAGCGCCAGGCACTTCGACGCATTACGCTGCTGCAGGGGCTTCAAGCACAGGCGCAACGCCTGGCTGTCGGCTTGCGCACAGGGCACCAACTCGTTGAACAACTCATCGGAGAACACACCCTGCAGCCATTCCTTCTGCGCAGAGCCGCTCATGCCGCTTTCCTTTTGCTTATTACGCTCCAACGCCGAAAGGATATAACGCGCATACAGAGCGCCCAACGTAGCCTTGGCGCTGGCATCAAGCAAACCCCATGAATTCAGCTGGTTACGCAACATTTCGATGCGCGTGCGATGCACCTCGTAGTAGCGCGGCACAAACTTATTGGTTAAGTTACCCACCTCACGCTTGGCGTAGCGGTACAACGGCGCGGCCACCACATTCAAGCCCGACAAGTCTTGGAATACGCGGATGTTGAATTCGATATCTTCGATAAGCGGCAAATCTTCGGTAAAGGTAAAACCGCCCTGCTGCAGATAACTGCGCTCGTACACCTTGTTCCAGGCGTAGCCGTAATGCGTACCCTTTTCGAACTCCAACACGTGCTTACGCAGCTTGGTTTTTCCCAAATGCGCCGATTCCTGACTGAAAGTGAATTCCTGCACGCGTTCTACCTTGCCACCAGCGTCGTAGAATTCTTCCACATGACCCACCATAACCACTGGCGCTTCGTGCTGCTGAAGCGAGTTATACACACTCTGTAGAAAGGTGAAATCGTAGCGATCGTCGGGGTCGGGGAACCACACATAGCGCCCCCGGGCTGCAGCAAGGCCCGTATTGCGCGCCGCCGAAAGCCCTCGGTTCACCTCGTGCGATACAACGCGAATACGCGCATCGGCGGCGGCGAACTGCTGCGCGATGGCCAAGCTGCCGTCGGGCGAGCAATCGTTCACCACAATGGCTTCCCAATCGGTGAACAGCTGGTCTTGCAAATCGCCCAAGGCGGCGGCAAGGTAGGGCTCAGAGCTATACGTGGGCAAAACAACTGAAAAGAACGGAGCGCTGGAGGGTTGGGCTGGGACGTCTGCGGTGCCCACCGAGCCCGCAGCTTCTGCAGCGCCTGCACCGCTACGGGCAGCATCGGCGTAGGCAGCTGCATCGCCGCACCCATGCGCAGCGGCAGCGTCCGCGGCATCGGCGCTCACGGCGCCATTACGCCCCCGCGAGGCGGACGTACCGTTCGCTTCGCCCTTGCCGTGATGTCGTTTTCCCATATGCCCAGCGCCCCTCATGAACTCTAAACGCTTCGGCGTCAGCGCGCGCCGCTATTCCGAATACTTGCTTATGTCAGATATCTTAACAACTACAACGCCGTCGATGGTTGTCACCGAATCATTGGCAGGATACAGCGACATGTTCGCGAATTCACTGGAGCGAATAACCTTGGCGCATTCGTCAAACGAGCAGTAGTTGAAGCTCTGCCCCGCAAACTGCTTCATTATCACATCCCAAGAACGCATGTTGTTCTGGTAGTGGTTGTCCCAAACCATGCCCCACTTCGCATAGCTGCTTGCGTGAACGCAGGAATCGCTGGTGTTCGGAAAGTTGCCCGCTTCGGGTTTGCCGGCGATCAATACCTTCGCACCCGCCTGCACATCGGGGTTCGCATCAAGCACGCCGGCAATTCGGGTGGCCAAAGAAGCAGTTTGGTTCTGGCTTGCCTGCATAACCTCGGCATCCGCATTCGACTGCAGCGCGTATGACCACGCCCCTACGGCAATAAGGCAACAGCAGCCGACGGACATAGCCTTAGCGGGCATGCGCAGGCGCACATTGCCTCGGTCGGGCGAATCGAGCAAAAGCTGCACCAACAGGGGCAGAAGCAGAAAAGAAGCCATGAAACCGCCCAGCATAAGCAGGGTGGGATACCCATAGCTGGGAACGATAACCAGGATAACGTTGGCAGCAAAGGGGATAAGCACAACGCAGAGCAGCGCCATAGCGGTCGCCCCCAAACGCTTCACGCCGTTGACCGTAGCAAGACGGACAAACGCAACCGCCGCAACAATCAGGCATACAGCCGCCACATACACCCATGCAAAGTGGTTCCCGAAAATGCCGTGGCTGAACAATGCGTCGGAAAAAGCAACGTATGCACTGGGGACAGACGACATCAAAGAACCAAGAATGCTGCCAGCGCCAACCGAGGAAGCTCCGCCATAAGCGGAAAGGCCAATGCCCAGCACAAACAGCGAAATCTCGGTAAGCGCGTAGTACAGTACAGCACCAGCCGCGCACGCCGCAATGGCAACACCGAAGAACACCGCAAGCTGCTTGGCGCTGAGCGAATCGGCGCTGCAGCCTTCTTCACGGTAGGAGCTCTGAGCTTCACCACGGGCATCGCATGCCGGCGACGCAAGCGATTCAGAGCCGCCGCCCATAAGAGCGCGAATCATCACCAGCAGCACCGCAACGCAAAACACGCCCAGACTCGCTTGATAGCAACCGAGCGAAAACGCCAGCAACGCAACTGCCCCAACAAGGGCAACCGGCTTGCCAACAGTCCCAACGCGCCCGATCAAGCATGCGGCCAGCACCGCACACAAAAACGAAAGCGCGTATGAATTCGAGCAGTAGTAGTACGTGATGCAGCAAGAAACGAAGGGCGAAGCGATGAACAGAATCGAAGAAGCATACCGCAAGCAAGCGCGCTTGATGCCAAGCTTGTCTATCAGCGCAACAATGCCCAGCGTAAACAGGGCAATGGTGATTGCGGAAGTAAGGATAGGCGAGCACAGCCCAAACTTAGCGCAGGCAGCAAACAGCAGGCCCCAACGCCCCAAGCTAATATCCCAAGCATGCGGAATAAAGCTTCCGTATCCATGGGGATTGCTCAAAGAAACAACCGCATCGGGGTTCGAAAGGCCGTTCAGGTACATCTGCGCATGGCAGACCATGCCCACCGCAAAGCACGCCACCAACAGCTTTGAATTGCGCACAAACCAGTTTTTCACCTCGGGAAAACCCGTTTTCTCTGCCAACAATTCTCCTTTTTGCCCCAAAACAACCTCCGATGCTTTGGGAAAATAGGGACAGGTACCATTTTCCCAATTATGGCATAGCGGCTGACGCCGAACCCTGCACGCACGCTCGTGAGCAGGCAGGCAACAACCCGAAAACCGGGAAAATGGTACCTGTCCCTATTTTCCCGCCACGAAAAGTCTACTCCCCTTCAGGGCTATTCACCTCGAGTTTCAGAATCCCGTCACCAACAAAGCGTTTCGGCAACAGAGAAAACAACATCCGCCAAACACGCCACTGGCACATGGTACCCATTAGCCCCAGCCCATTTTTATCTCTTTTTGTCAGAGACGCACCAGCGGAACAGGCAACCCGAGCCATAACCTTTATCATAGAAATGTTAAACAAAAACGCACGCTGCGCAGCAATAGCGAAAGGATCCACCGTGCCAGCAATTAGCTTGCTTATACCCATTTACAACGTGGAGAAATACCTGCGCGAATGCCTGGATTCCGTGCTGGCCCAAAGCTTCACCGATTTCGAGGCAATCTGCATTAACGACGGTAGTACCGACAGCTCCCGCGCCATTGTGCAGGAATATCTTGACGCAGACGGCCGCTTTCGCGTGATCGACAAGACAAATTCTGGCTATGGTGCATCCATGAACCAAGGGCTTGATGCCGCAACGGGCGAATACGTGGCCATACTGGAATCCGACGACGCCTTCACGCCCGATGCACTGGAAGTGCTGCATAACCTGGCAAGCGCACACGGCGCACAAGCGGTAAAGGCCGACTTCTGGTTCTATTGGAGCAAGAACGAAAAGCTGGAACCCTGCCATGTTATAAGCGAAGGGCTCTGCGGCAAGCTGGTTAACCCCCAAAAAGATTTTGAGCCTTTCTATGCAAAGCCCTCTATTTGGTCGGGCATGTACAACCGCGCCTTCCTGCAGGAAAACGACATTCGCTTC
>ERZ1034844.1472-NODE-1472-length-10991-cov-4.639722_pt1 | contig 10991 bp, 8 predicted proteins | sample MGYA00520594_ERZ1034844 | MGnify/ENA primary metagenome ERZ1034844 (study PRJEB33766, sample SAMN09781733) | gut metagenome | biome: gut microbiome | host: Homo sapiens | place: Madagascar | study: EMG produced TPA metagenomics assembly of the PRJNA485056 data...
GTCCAGCTGCCGCCCAGATACACACCACTTTCGTCCTGCACACTGGTTCCGTCGGAAAAGGAACGGGCGTAAAGCGAATAGTAACGATAGGGATAAAAGCGCTGAAGAGCCACCAACGAGAAGCGGTTGGAGAAGACGTAGCTCATGGCGTTGACTGTGGCCACGACCCCACACGAGCCGGTTGCCGTCTCGCCTTGCACCACAAGCCGGGGCGAAACGTAGGAATAGTCTACACTCGCATTCCAGAATGCACTCCCTACAGGCGCAAAACGTTTGTACAACAACTTGCGGTTGGGCGTGAGGGGCAGCGAGAAAGAGTTGTAGAAACCTGTGGCTCCCACATGCAGAGCGCCCCTTCGATAACTCACATTGCCTCCTGCAAGAAAAGCCGACGCCACATCTTTCTTAGCCATCTCGGAGGCGGTGCGGTGCAGTCCTGAGGTGAGAATGGTCTGTATGCCTCCGTCCTTCAGGGTGGCGTCTATCTTGCGATACGACACAAAGCCTGTCACGTCGAGTCCGCGCACTACCGTCACCGTGGCAGCCGCGCCCTGCAGATAGTTGGCTGCATAGCGCGAGCTGTGCGCCCTGATCACATTGCTGTTGCGGCCCAGAGCCAAGAGTGTGGACAACTTGCCAAACGAGAAGTCGTTGTTTAGTATCAGTCCCATTCCCTCATGCAGCCTGTAGCGGCCCAAGGTGAGGTTTTTCAGCCTGCCCCAACCGCGTATCTGAAGATAAAAAGAATAGAAATCGTAGCCAGCTCCGTTGCCTTTGCTCATGAAGGGTTCGCCAGCATCTTTCGAACCAGTGAAACCCATTTTCACTTTGTCGCTATAACGAAACTGATAGCGCAGCCAGTGCTTGTAACGACTCCCCATATAACTGCCGTCGGCATCGCCCTTGCGCTCATACAGGGGCACTTTCACCATGCCCATCAGCTCGTGCTTTCCATAATTAGCAATCTGGCGCAGAGAGGGGAAACTCCTTGTCTTCACCTCACCGACATAGACAAAGCACGTCAACAACTGGCGCTGAGCCCACGACATGCCGTTTATCATGGCAAGCTCGCCCAGGCTCTTCATCGCCCCATAGCGATAGATGTAAGCCTCGATGTCCTCTATCTGCTGGGCGGTGAGAAACGGCAGGAGCTGAAGGTCTTCCGTAGTAGCGGTATTGATGTTGATGGGGTGTTCTGCCAACTCGTTCAGCACGTCCTCATATTCCTCCCACGACTGGTCCTCAAAGTCCTCCACATCGCTCAGTTGATCCAGATATTGCTGCCACGGTGTCGCAGCAGTTATCTCCTTCTGAGCCAGGACCATGACCGGCATCAGACATACGAACAAAAGCCAAATTGTCCTCTTCGTCATCTCTTTGGGGCTTTTAGGTTGATATGTAGATTGTCATTATTGCTTAGGTGTGTACAAGAATGCTCTGTACTCCGGACAAAGGTACTGTGAAATAATGAAAAAGAAGAAGAAAATGGCAAATATTTTTCTTTAAATGCAAAAATATCGTTACTTTTGCGCACAGAATAAGAAATCATGAAAATGAGAAGACTTTTACCCATACTGTTTCCAGCTATCCTCGCCGCACACTCCGCGCCTGCCTTGGCGCAGAGCGACGATACTTCCACGCCTCATCCCGAAGACAGGGAGGTGGACATGGATGCACCTACCTTCGACCCCATGGTGAAGGTGGGAAAGGTGCTGATTGGCAAAGACAGCGTACAGTATGTCGAGGTCAACAAGGTGTACGTCTATCCGGAACCCGAGTTCAAGGATGCCAAACAGCGCATGGCTTACAACCGCCTGGTTTACAACATAAAGAAAGTTTTACCCATCGCCAAGGAGGTAAGACAGATTATTCTGGAAACAGGAGCTTATCTGGAAACGCTGCCCAACAAAAAGGCGAAAGACGAGCACATGAAACGAGTGGAAAAAGACATCAAGCGCGAATACACGCCACGCATGAAGAAACTCACCTACGCCCAGGGCAAACTCTGCATCAAACTGGTTTACCGCGAGTGTAACTCATCTTCCTATCAGCTGATACAGGCTTTTCTTGGTCCTATCCGTGCAGGCTTCTATCAGGCTTTTGCCGCCCTCTTTGGTGCCAGCCTTACCAAGAAATACGACCCCAACGGCGTAGACCGACTTACCGAACGTGTGGTAAGACAGGTGGAATCGGGACAGATCTGACTTTTCTATGTATGGAAAGGTCATATACTGTAACATCTTGAAAAGTTAGTCATTTTAGTCATTAGTCATTAGTCATTTTGACACTTTGACACTTTGGAATCGTGGTTTCCTGACTTGCTTCATTTTTCTCTTAATGACTAATGACTAAATGACTAAAAAACAGAGAAGAGGATGCTGAAATTCGGTCATTTTGTGTCATGGTCATTTTGTGTCATTTTCGTTTTTAAAGAGAAAAAGTGCTCTATATAACTGAGGTCTCTTAAGCCCCACGGGGGGCATCTATTATGACCAAGGGAGGTCACAATAGACGACCAGCGCCGGTCGTCTATTAAGACCCAAAGGAGGCACAATACAGAGCTATGCAGCATGGTGAACAAATGCTACAATATCTCTGCTCAAGATGGGGCTTCCCAACATACGACGAGGAAACTATTCCTCGGTGTAAAGCACCTGAATGATGGTTTGACCCACAGCCTTGAGGGTGTTCTTGTCGAGATGAGCCATGTCGTCGTTCACGGTGTGCCAAGTAGGACCGAAACTGCTCTGCTGGCAGTCGGGATAATAGGGGATGATGTCGATGGTAGGAATCTTCGCCTTCTGGTTGACAGGAATGTGATCGTCGGTAATCATGCCTCCGTCGCTCTTGGGGAAGAAACTGCCATAACCTGCCTGACGGGCTGCACGCCACACCTTATGGACTACCGAAGAAGCATACTGCATGGACATGCCCTCACGATAGAACTGAGCGCCCTGTCCGCCCACCATATCGAGCAGAATGCCGTAACGGGGCTGATAATCAGAAGGTTTGTTCTCGCTCCAGTATTGAGCGCCCAAAGCCCAGGAGTCGCCATCGTCCTGAACGTCAGCCCACTGTGGAGTTCCCCAGTCCTCAGTATCGAAGCACACAAAGTCGACTCCTATTTGTGGATTCAACTTTTTGTCGGCCTGCAACTGTCGGGCTATCTCCAACATCACGGCTATGCCGCTGGCTCCATCATTGGCAGCCATGACTGGCTTGCGCCAGTTGGCACTGTCGGGATCATTGTCTGCCCATGGACGACTGTCCCAATGGGCACACAGAAGGATGCGTGTGGATGCCTGAGGATTGTAATGGGCTATGATGTTGGTGTTCTTGAGTATAGTGCCGTCGTAGCCCTTAAGATCGGCTTTCTGGGTTTCCACCTGACAGCCGAACTGACGGAACTTGCTGACGATCCATTCGCCACAACGCTCGTGCGCTTCGCTGTTCATTGTGCGCGGACCGAATTGACATTGCGCATCACAATAGGCGAAAGCGGAGTCGGCATTGAAGGCTGGACCCACGGGATTGAGTTTCTCGGCCTCTTCCACCTCCTGCACGTCGGGCGACACACTATGGCTCTTGCTATAGGTGTAAGCCCCGGCAGCAATGGCTGCCGCAGCAACAAAGCCCAATATGATTTTCATCTTTTTTGTCATCGTTTAATATTTTCTTCTCTTACAACATTCTACTTTCTTCATTCTTCACTTAACACTCTCCTGTACCTGCCGCATGACACGAAGCCAGTTGCCGCCCCAAATCTTGGCAATGTCTGTTTCGCTGTACTTGCGGCGCAACAGCTGCTGGGTGAAGAGAATGAGCTCTGAGGAATCGGCAAGTCCGCGAATGCCTCCATCACCGTCAAAGTCGGTTCCCAAGCCCACGTGATCGATTCCCACAATGCTGATGGCATGCTCCAGATGGGCAATGGCGTCGAGAATGTCGGCCTCGCCATCCTTGCGCAGGAAACCATGATAGAGCGTAACTTGTGCCACACCTCCACGGGCTGCCAATGCACGAAGCTGATCGTCGGTAAGATTGCGTGGAACATCGCAGAGAGCACGGCAACTGCTGTGACTGCACACGATAGGTGTGCTACTTATCTGCAGAGCATCGTAGAAACTCTTCTCGGAGGCATGACTCAGGTCGACCATGAGGCCCAGACGGTTCATCTCGCGAATAACCTGCTCACCAAAGTCGCTTACTCCATGATGGGTGTTGCTGCCACGGGCACTGTCACAAATATCATTGTCGCCGTTGTGGCAAAGTGTGATATAGACGATGCCTCGCTGGGCAAAATGCTCCACATTGGCAAGGTCGTGATGAATTGCCAAACCGTTCTCTATGCCGAGCATGATGCTCTTGCGACCAGACTGCTTGTTAGCATACAATTGGGCTGGAGTGCGGGCAAATGCCAGATAATCGGAATTCTGAGCCACGATGTCGCCTATCTTGTCGAAGATGAGGTCGGCATACTGCACAGGCGTCTCTACATCAAACTCCACCTTGCTGCTAAAACTCTCACCTGGCTTGGGTTGCGGCAGATAAGCCACCATCGTAGTGGCGTCCTGCCGACCGTCGGTCATCTTGTGAAGGTCGACAAGGATGCGAGAGTCGCGATGGTCGAACCGGACACCCTGAGGAAAGAACATCGGAGTGTCGCAATGGGTGTCGAGAGTAAGATTGCGGGCATGAAACTGCTTGGCAGCATAGAACTCGTCTGCCCTTTCTACCAGCCAACGGAAGATTTTCTGACCTTCCGCCTCGAGCCATTCTGGATGCCATTGCACACCGAGAATCGACTTGTACTCGCTGCTCTCTATGGCCTCGATGATGTTGTCGGCAGAACGGGCAATGACACGGAAGCGCTTGCCGGGCTGGCTCACAGCCTGATGATGAAACGAATTGACCATGATGCGCTCGCTGCCATATATATTATATAAGGTAGAGTCCTTGACCAAGCAGACGCTGTGGGTTGGCTCCGAACGGTCGGCATCCTGGCTGTGCTTCACCTGCTGTTCTATATCTTGTTCCACCTTTCCGCCAAGGGCTATCGCCAAGGTCTGTATGCCACGACAGATGCCCAACATAGGAATCTGACGATTGAAGGCAAGGCGAACGAGCAAGAGTTCGGCAAGATCGCGCTCACGATTGATGTTGTGCAGACGGGGCGAAGGCTCCTCGCCCATCCACAAAGGGTTATGGTCGCCACCGCCCGTCAGAATGAGTCCGTCCAACTGCTGGAGGGTATTGATGATGACGGCTGTGTCGGCCACTGGAGGAACGATGACCGGCACTCCGCCAGCCTCGACCACCTGTTTGTAATAACGTTCACGAAGCGTAGCGTCGATGCCCTCGTAATTGGCAGTAAGGCCTATGAGGGGACGATGCTTCGCTTCGGGAAAGGCGGAGTACACACCCTGCAGGTGCGACTCCAAATCAAAATTTTCCATTTATTCGTCTTCCAAAATAACAGGTATCTCACGCTTGATGCTCTGCTCCAGAGAGATGAGAGTCTCGGTGGAAACGACACCAGGGATGGCCTGCAACTTATTGTTGAGCAAATCCATGAGCTGCTCGTTATCGCGGGCATAGAGCTTAAGAAGCATGGTATAGGAACCAGTGGTGAAATGGCACTCTACGATTTCGGGGATGTTGAGCAGACGCTCCACCACCTTCTTGTACATGTTGCCTCGCTCGAGGTTGATACCGACATAGGTGCAGGTGGAATAACCCAAGCTCTTGGGGTTGACATCGAAACCGCTGCCGGTAATGTAACCATCCTCCACCAAGTGCTGCACACGCTGATGAATGGCTGCACGCGACACACCACACTCTGCTGCTACGTCCTTGAAAGGTATGCGGGCATTCTTAGACAAGATGCCCAGGATTTTTCTGTCAAGATTATCAATTTTATCCATTCTTTATGTTTTTAATGTCGTTATTTCATCTTTGTGGCCATGATAATACAATATGGTCCAAGCACTTCTTACAATTTTTATTTATTCAGTTTCCAGGTTACACCATCCTTGGTGTCCTTCACCTCGAAACCTGCCTCAGCAAGGGCATCGCGAATCTGGTCGCTGGTAGCCCAGTCTTTGTCAGCCTTGGCCTTGGCACGCAGGTTGAGCACCATGTCGACAACCTTGCCGTAAGCTTCCTCACGGGCATCGTTGTTGGCTCCCTTCTCGCTCTTCAGTCCCAGAAGGTCGAAGGTGAAGAGCTGCATAGTGGCAGCAAGTTCCTTCAGATCGTCGGCCGAGATATTGGCCTTATGGTCAAGGGCGGTATTGATGACATGACATGCCTCGAAGAGATAACTGATGACAAGCTGTGTCTGGAAGTCGTCGTTCATCGCATCATAGCAACGCTGGCGCAACTCGCCCACAAACTTCTTCACCTGTTCGTCGCTCTGCTTGGCTACAGGCACACGCTCAAGGTCGTTCAAGCCATTCATCAAGCGCTCCAGTCCTTTCTGACTTGCCTTCAGGGCATCGTTGGAGAAATCGACGGTGCTGCGATAGTGGGCTGAGAGGATGAAGAAACGGATGGTCATAGGCGAATAAGCCTGCTCCAGACTCTCATGAGCGCCAGTGAAGAACTGCTCAAGCGTAATGAAGTTGCCGAGGCTCTTGCCCATCTTCTGTCCGTTGATGGTAATCATGTTGTTGTGCATCCAGTAGTGAACCATCTGGTCGCCCTGAGAAGCCACAGCCTGCGCTATCTCGCACTCATGATGAGGGAAGATGAGGTCCATGCCGCCTCCGTGAATATCGAAATGGCTGCCCAGATATTTTCTGCCCATAGCAGTACACTCGCAATGCCAGCCGGGGAAACCATCGCTCCAAGGACTTGGCCAGCGCATGATGTGCTCGGGCGAGGCCTTCTTCCAAAGGGCAAAGTCGGCCTGATTTTTCTTCTCGCCGATACCGGCAAGCTCACGGCTCTCGTTGATGACATTCTCTAAGTTGCGACCCGAAAGAATGCCATACTTATGGTCTTTGTTATACTTCTCTATATCGAAATAGATAGAGCCATTGCTCTCGTAGGCATAACCGTTGTCGAGAATCTCCTGCACCAGCTTCTCCTGCTCGATGATATGACCCGTGGCATGAGGCTCAATGCTTGGAGGAAGTACATTGAGTGCCTCCATCGCATCGTGATAGCGGTTGGTGTAGTACTGGGCTATCTCCATTGGCTCCAACTGCTCCAGTCGTGCCTTCTTCTCTATCTTGTCGTCGCCCTCATCGGCATCGTGCTCCAGGTGTCCTACATCGGTAATGTTGCGCACATAGCGCACCTTGTATCCCAAATGCTTGAGATAACGAAAAAGAATATCGAAAGTAATGGCAGGACGCGCATGACCAAGATGCGGGTCGCCATACACAGTGGGGCCACAAACGTACATGCCTACATTGGGGGCATGAAGCGGTGTAAATCTCTCCTTTGTGCGGGTGAGGGTGTTATAGATCAATAGTTTCTGTTCCATATTTTATAACGCTTTTTCTTTTTTGTTTATTATGTTGCAAAGTTAGTGTTTTTTTTCGATTAATCAGTCAATTTGCTAACAAAATGTTGCTATAATCGTTAAAATCTTCTTAAACTGCCATAAAATACTCACCTAATGATAGTTTATCGCAAAAAGAATTAAAGCAATAAAGTTATAGGGAATAAAGCATACAATGACAACATTACAACACTTTTTTTTGCATAAAGCAGAACATAATCGTATATATATACAACAAAGATAACTAAATAACCTTTTATTTGCATAAAACTAACAAAAAGTTATTTTGTTTTAAAAGATTTGTGTAACTTTGCAACCCAAACATCAAAGATTTAAACATAAAGAAAAAATGGCATACACAAGGCTGACAGCTGCCGAAGCAGCAGCTATGATCAAGGATCAAGACAACATCGGACTGAGTGGATTTACTCCTAACGGCGTACCAAAGGCTACTTTCCGAGAACTCTCTAAGAGAGCCATCGCCGAACACGAGGCCGGACGCCCGTTCCAGGTGGGAATCCTGACTGGTGCCTCTACATCGCAGAGCATCGAAGGCGACATGGCTGCAGCCAACGCCATCAAGTTCCGTGCGCCATTTTCGACCAATAAAGACTTCCGCACGCATACCAACATGGGCGAGATAGACTATGAGGATATGCACTTAGGGCACATGGCTGAGCGTCTGCGCCGCGGCTTCTATGGAGAAATAGACCTTGCCATCATCGAGGTTTCCGACCTGGAGGAGGGCGAAACTACCTGCAAGGCTTTCCTCACATCGGCTGGCGGCATCGTGCCTACCATCGTGCGTCTCGCCAAAAAGGTGCTCATCGAGAAGAATTCATTCCATAGCCCTGCATCTCGATTTCTGCACGACGTGTATGAAATTGCAGAATGCCCATTCCGCAAACCTATTCCAATACTGAATGTAGGCGACAGAATAGGAAAAGAGTATGTAGAAATAGACGCAAGAAAGATTGTGGGAGTGGTGGAATGCAATATTCCGGAAGAGGCACGAGCCTTCAAACCTCTCGACCCTGTGACAGAACAGATGGGACACAACGTTGCCGACTTCCTGGTATCAGACCTGAAGAAGGGACATATTCCTCCACAGTTCCTGCCGTTGCAGAGCGGTGTGGGAGTCACTTCGAATGCTGTTCTGGAGGCATTAGGACAAAATCCGAACGTGCCGGTATTCAGCGTTTACACCGAAGTGGTACAGGATGCTGTGGTGAAATACATGCGTGAGGGAAGAATCAAGGACGCTTCATGCTCGTCGCTCACCGTGACCAACGATACATTGAAAGAAGTGTACGACGACATCGACTACTTCAAACAGCACCTCACCATCCGGCAGAGCGAGATAAGCAACTCGCCAGAGGTGATTCGCCGACTGGGAGTCATCGCCATGAACACCGCCATAGAATGCGACATTTATGGCAACGAGAACTCAAGCCACATCTGTGGAAGCAAGTTGATGAACGGAATCGGAGGAAGCTGCGACTACGAACGAAACGGATTCATATCAATCTTCACCACACAGAGCACCACCAAGAACGGCTGCATCTCTGCCATTGTGCCTATGTGCAGCCATGTGGACAGCACGGAGCACGATGTGGACGTCATTGTGACTGAACAGGGCGTTGCTGACCTGCGAGGAAAGGGTCCGCTGCGCAGAGCTAAAGAGATTATCGAGAATTGTGCTCATCCCGACTACCGACCCATGCTGCGCGAATACCTGAAGCTGGCAGAGAAGGGACACGAACCTCAGAGCATGAGGGCTGCACTCGCCATGCACGACACCTTCCTGAAGAAGGGCGATATGCGACTCACCGACTTCGGAGAATATCTGAAATAAAACAGACAAAACAGATGATGAAGATTTAAACAAAAAGAGCTTGATGAGCGGACCGATATCGGCCATTCATCAAGCTCTTTGCTTTATGCTTCTGTTTCTACAGAATTATCTTAGTGAGGAATTTAAACCGTCACTTAGTTTACTTTCTTCTCTTGGCAACAGCCTTCTTGGCTCGAGTCAATTTCTTGGCAGGAACAACTTTCTTGGCTGCAGCTGTCTTGTCGCTCACTTCTGTGGCTGGCTGAGCTTCCTTAACCTCTGGCTTTACGATGCTTACCAACTCCAGGTCGAACACCAAAGTAGAATAAGGAGGAATCTGACCAGCACCACGCTCGCCATAAGCCAACTCCTGAGGAATGTAAATTTCCCACTTACTGCCTACAGGCATCATCGTCAAGGCTTCAGTCCAGCCCTTGATAAGACGGCCGGCATTAAACTTGTCTGTCTTGGCACCATGATGCTTGGAAGTGGCATCAAACACTGTGCCGTCGAGCATACGACCCTCATAGATGACCTCTACCTCATCGCTCGCCTTAGGGACTTCGCCATTGCCTTCCTTCAGCACCTTGTACTGCAAACCGCTTGGAGTAACCTTCACGCCTTCTTTCTTGGCATTCTCTGCCAACCAACGCTTGCCGGCACCCATCAGCACATCTTCTGTATACTCAGCTGCCTTGGCAGGAGTGAAGAAAGTGGTGTCCTTAGAAAGTGTGGCAACAAAACCCTGATTGAACAAGTCGGCAACAATAGAATCCTTGCTCGACTTAAACTCCTTCTGTGTGGCAGGAAGAATACGGTTCTTCGCCATCTGGGCAATGAGAATACCTGCAGCATAAGCCACATCCTGAGGAGTATTGCCACGCTGGAAAGCCTCGCTGTAGCCCTTCACAAAATCGCTCATATAGGCTGTATCAACCTGATAAGCCTGCTGGAGATAAGGTATCAAACCCTGATTGCTTGCTTTCATTCCGGCAGCATAGCTCAACGAGTCGGAAACTGAAGCCAACACTACTGCAGACGCGGCTGGCTTCTTGGCCTTGTCCTTTTTCTTACCCTTGCCTGCGGCGCTCGCCGTAAACAAAGAAGCACTCGCCACGAGGACGAGCGCTGTCATTATCATTTTATTCATATTTCTCGAAAGTCCTCTTTATTATTGAGTCTCTTAAAGGATATTACTTGGCACCAAGTGAAACCAACTCTATCTTGAAGATAAGAGCAGAGAATGGCTTAATCTGAGCCTGCTCACGCTCGCCGTAAGCCAACTCCTGAGGAATGTAAACCTCCCAAACTGAACCTACAGGCATGCGAACCAAAGCCTCTGTCCAGCCCTTGATAACCTGATTGGCACGAAGGGTAACAGCATCGCCACGCTTATAAGAAGAATCGAATACCTTGCCATCGATGGTCTTGCCCTCATAATTTACCTTTACCAAAGAAGTGTCCTTAGGCATTGGACCATTTCCCTCCTTGATTACCTTGTACTGAAGACCTGAAGGAAGTGTTACCACACCCGGCTTCTTCTTGTTGGCAGCGAGGAATTTCTCACCAGCCTGCTTGTTAGGACCATACTGCTTCTCCATAGCCTTAGCCTTAATAGCCATCATCTTGGCCTGAGCCACCTGCTGA
>ERZ1034844.1473-NODE-1473-length-10990-cov-3.653041_pt1 | contig 10990 bp, 6 predicted proteins | sample MGYA00520594_ERZ1034844 | MGnify/ENA primary metagenome ERZ1034844 (study PRJEB33766, sample SAMN09781733) | gut metagenome | biome: gut microbiome | host: Homo sapiens | place: Madagascar | study: EMG produced TPA metagenomics assembly of the PRJNA485056 data...
TTTCTATTATATCGATTTTCTCCGATAAAGTCAATATTTTTTTAAAAAACAGGTAAAAAGACATCAAATTATTCAAAAATGAATATTTCCTTTTGAAAAACGTATCAAGTTTTGACATAAGGCGAGGCAGTTTTGATATAGACAAAGTAACACGGGCGTGCTACAATATCGCCAGAAACATATAAAATTTGTTTCGTTAACATAATTTCAAGGAGGAAATTTATGAAAAAACGTGTTTCACTTATTTTGTTAAGCTTACTTTTTGTATGCTTGGCGGCATTTTCCGTAGGGTGTTCCGATGACCCCGTCGATTCGACCGGTTCGGCAAAGCCCGGCTCGGATAATACGTCTGTGGAAAGCCCGTCGGCGAGCGAATCGGTAACGATTACGAAGTTTACGGTGAGGTTTGATTTATGTACGGAACTCGATACCACCGCAGTTTTGCCGAAAGTCGTGGAAAAGGGTTCGACGATTGAAAAACCCGAGGTTTACGTAAACGGCGAAAACGACGATAACTGGCAGATTTCCGGTTGGTATACGGAAAACACCTATGAAACCGAATGGGATTTCGATATGGACGAGGTTGAAGCGGATATTACTCTTTACGCAAAGTGGAAATCCGACCCTCAGCGCACCGTAAGTTTCTTTGCGGGCGACGCGGCAACTCCGGCTTACGTTACGAAGGTTAAGAAGGGCTTGACGACCGCCGAATGCAGCGACCGCTTTAACGGATACGAAGTTCTCGGCTATTACACCGCGCCCGATTTCGGAACGGAATTCGATTTCGCAACCGCTATCGAAGAAAATACGAATATATACGTAAAACTTTCGGATTATATTTATTTCACTCCCAGATATTTGTCTACGTTTAAAACTCATAACGCGGCGGCTACTCTTGCCGAAGACGGCGAAAGCGTTGACGTTGCGTATGCGCAAAAAGATAACTTCCTCTATATAACCGACCTCAATTACGCTCTTAACGGAAACGAACTTATAGAAATCGTTTATAAACTTAAAGACGCTTCGAGAGTCGATATCTACTGGCTTGCGAGAAACGCTGCGGGCGAACCGATAGGAGGTCTGACTTCCTGGGATAAAATTCTTTGCAACGTCGGTCTTGCCGCTCACGGCGCGCAGATCACGACCGATCCCGAAGGGTGGACGCATATCGTATACGATTTATCTCATCCGAGAGGACTTATCGACAAAAAGCTTACCGCTCCGTTAACGGATATCGCAACGCTTAACTGCTTCCGTATCGACGTAGACGGCGAAACCGCAGACCCCGCAACGCTTACGATCAAATACGTGAAAGGCATGAAGAAAGCCGATTGCGCGGTAGATTTTTATGCGAACGGAGCAGTGAAGAAAACCGTCAACGTGATGTCTTACGATAAAGTTGCGCAGCCTGCCGATAAAGATATAGTTACGGGCAGAAAAGTTCTCGGTTATTACACGACCGAAAATTTTGCCGAGGGCAGCGAATTCGATTTTAACACGGCGATAACCGGAGCGACCAAGTTGTATGCGAAACTTTCCGATTACGTTTATTTCGACGGCGCGATGCTTAACGATTTCACCGCAAATCCTTCCGCAACCAAAACTTTGAACGACGACGGAACTTTAACCATGAAAGGCAAGGGCGGATCGTTTATTCATATGAAAAATTTAGGTCTTGCGATGAACGGAACGAATACTATTGAAATCAAAGCTAAAGTAAACGTAAAAAACGACGGCAGAGTGGATATCTTTGCTTTCGGCAAATACACTCTCGACGGAACTGTGGCGGAAAGCACAGATTACGGCAACCCGAACACTTATTTCCGCGGACTTGCCTCTCAGGGCTGGACGGTTACCGAAGCAGACGAAAACGGATACGTTACGATGAGATACAACCTTGCGTACACCGTAAACGGCGAAGGGGCTAAGAATATGGTGTTTGACGTTCTTAACGGATTCCGTATCGACTTTGTGAACGGTGACGAAACAAACGAAATCACGATCGAATACGTAAAATCCGTAAAATCGATCTGAAAAACAATAGTCAATAAATAAAAAATGCGAGGCATTGCGTTCTCGTTCGCCGTTAAAACGAATTTTCTCGGCAGGCGGCGAATGCAATGCCCGTGTTTCTTAAACGGCAGATATCGCCGGATAAAAACAAAAGGAGTTTTTAATGAAAAAAATCATATCGATTATAATCTCTATGATTCTTTTATTAAGTTGCGTCGCGTGCGGAGATACGAGCGGTTCGACCTCGGAGCCCGCGTCCGAATCGACTTATACGCCTTCTTCCGACTCTTCTTCGGAAACGCCCGATCCCGAGCCGGGTAAAGACGACGGCATAGATCTTTCCGGACAGACGACGATGTCCGACACGGTGAAAGAGGCGAACAGGTTAGCCAACGGCGTTCAGGCTTATTACACCGATAACGATAAAACGGCTTACGTTATCGAAAACAAGAACATAAAATTAACGCACGGGCTTTCGGGAAAGAAATACGTTTCGTCGCTTACGGATTCCGACGGCGAGGAGTATTTGTACAATACTCTTGATACCTATGTTATGTTCAACGGCGAAAGGTATTACGGAAGCAACGGAAGTTCCTCCGCAAGGGTAAATACCACGAAACTCGGGTATTATTACTATTCTTCCTATATGCGCGATATGGATTTCGATTCCGCAATTCCTCTTTATCTTGAAAAAGGATATCATACTTATTCCGATCGTCTGCATCAATCTTTCAGAATCATTGCCCGCGACACAAGTAACTATGTGACGGAATTCGGGTTTGAATTGAAACTGAAAAAATCAAACGTGTCGTCTGTCGAAATCCTTGGCGAAAACGGTGAAAAACCTGCGCTTACGAAAGGAAAATACGAGTTCGATAACGTTTCGTATATAGGTTTCGATATTGCCAAGGCGGGTGTGGTCGGAATAATAACCGCAGGTCAGGGGACGAAGCTTCACGTCGAAGCGAACGATAGAAATTACGTTGTTCGTCAATATATTTCTATGGACGGCATAGGGTCGGGAGTCGAAAAAACTTTCGCGAACAGACTTTATACCGACAAAACTCATTCTTTCGAAGGAATCGCAAAAGCCGCGGCGGAAGAGTCTGCTCCGCTTGATAAAAGCAACGTTTCCGTCGAAGCAAAGGACGGCGCGGAGTTTATCGGCTACAATCGTCTGACGGGTTCGTATGATTTCCGCATAGACGGACACGGATTCAACGACGCTTATTTCAGAAAACAACAGAAAAAATACTTTGAAAACATAACCGTTAAAAACGCAAAAGACGACAGGCTTGTTTACATTTCCGTCAAAACCGAATTCCCTCTCGAAGGCGCGGTGCTTTCAGACAGCGAAAAGAATATGTTATTGCCCGTTCCTTTGCAGGTCGGTAAAAACTTCGGACACGAAAAGGAAGAGCCGATTTACAATCCTTCCGACGCAAAATACGGCGAGACGATAATGCCGCTTTCGGTGAAGAGCAATGCCGAATATAAGTTTACCGTCGTCAACGCATATCAGAAATGGGGTAACGAGTACGACCTTAAACAACTTTCGTCAATCGAGTATTACATTTCGTATTATCATCTTTCCACGGGCGTAAGCGAAACTAACTGTATCGCGCCGTATTACTCGGCTTACAGTAAAGGTTCGTTCGGATATGCCTGGGTTCTGCCCGATTTCAGAGGTTGCAGCGCGGAATTGTGGGCGGACGTCGACAAGCAGACGGGCGACCCGCAGTATAATTCGGTGGGTACGTTATATGCGCCTACGAGCGATAACGGAGCTACGATGGGCAATTATACGAGATCGGATATAAAATCGTCCGGGCTTACTTATGCGGATCTCGATTATTCATATGTTTCGGGCGACGGAACTTATATGTATACGATGCGTCACGTCGAAATGCCGCAAAAGGACGAATCGAGAACTTATTACACGATAGATTTCACCTTCCTCAAAGATACAACCGTAGACAATAAAACGTTCAGCATAATCGGATTTGATGGAAGAAAAGGAACTTATGCGAAGTCGGCGTATCTCGACGAAAACGGCGAACATAAGGAATTGAACAATCCTACGTCGTCCGGAAACGCCAAATTGTACAAACTCAACAAAAGCGGTTCTTATTTCGCATATTACGGTTTGCAGAACGTCACGGGAGAAACGGGTAACTTCGGTTGCATCGTCAAAGATTACGCAATTACCGTAAACGGCAAGAATTCCGACGCGGGGCTTGCGTTTTTGAACGATTTCAGAACAAATCCCGTATTCGGCAAACTTAATTACGGAAGTCTTACGCTCGATCAATCCGTTTCGTTCAAAAAGGGCGATACTATAAGCGTAAACCTTATATTGTTGCCTTTCGGTACGATCGGGCAGACAAATTGCGACAACGTAGTAAACGTTTATAACGACAGCGTTAAAAACGCGTTCGGCATAACCGCCGCTACGGGAAAGGCGGGGTCTGATACCTGGATACCCACCGTAAAAGCCGAAAACAACGTTGCGGAATTTACAATCAAAGGCGGTACGTCCGCAAAAACGGCTGACGTTATTTATGCGGTAAAGGCGCAGGGCTTCGACAAGCTCGTCGTTCCCAAAATTTACGAAAAAGTAAACGGGAAGTGGGTTGTTTATAACTTTGCGACCGAGCTCGGGTACGACGGATACGGAGTACAATGCGAAGACGGCAAATTGACTTATTCGTTCGCGTTTACCCAGAGCGCGGCGGGAAGAACGTTTAAAATCGTCGCGGAATAATATTTTTACAAGGAGTATTTATGAAAAAACATATCAGAAAGTATTTATGTGCCTTATTGGCAGTGTTATGCGTATTTACATTTGCTTTAACGGGTTGCGGAGGTGGCGGCGGCGGAAGCGCGAACAATCCGTCGGGGTCGACTTCCGATAAGAATCCGTCGTCCGAAAAACCGGGCGACGTTGCGGTAGATAATCCGATAAGAGTCGATCCTCTCGACCTCGGAGCCGATTTTAATTCCGATTATTATCCGAAAAAAGAAAATATAGAGCAGCGCACGGGTAAAATCGACGTCGTTATCGTTTTTGAAGGAACAAAAGTCGGCTGGCAGGCTCTTGCGGACGAATATACGCGTTTGCACAGCAAAGCGGTGAGCGTGCGCCTCGATACCAACTATTCGTCGGGAACTTATTCCGACGCTCTGAAATACGAAATCACGAACGCGAAAACCGATTGGGATATCGTTCAGGGAAATATAGTTTCCAACCTTATCAGTCAGTATTGCGTCAATATGTACACTTACGTGAACGGCAAAAACGGTTATGCGGGCAACAAAGTGTGGAGTAACGTTATCGAAGAGGACGCGTATATCACAGATAAGTCGGGAACTAATACGACAACGTATATTATGAATACCGAAAGTCTTCTTACGGCATGGTTCGTAAATAAAGTCGCGCTTAAAGCTGCCGGTGAAAAGGGATATGTAAACGCAGAGGGAAAGGTTGAAAACCCCGTTACGTGGGACGATCTTATAAACCTTTGCAAATATATGAAAGAAGCGGGTTACGAGAATCCTCTCGGCATTCCTCTTTCGTCAAACGATATTCAAAACTTCAATTTCTCCTGGCTTTTAAGAGTATACGGAGATTATTATTTCAGAAACGAATACGACGGGTCTATGTATTCGAGCAGAAATTTCGTATATGACCCGACTTCGGAAAACCCCGAAGGAGATATAGAGTTCGGCATCGATCCGACGAGAATGTTCAATAAAATTCTCGACGAAACCTCCGAAAAATATATCGGAGCAAAGAGCGCGAAATTCAAAGAATTCGTTTCGCAGTTCGAAAAGATGTCTCCGTATATCAATAAAACGGACGCAACGCAAACTTCCATGGAAGATATGCGCAATGCATTCCAGAAGCAAACCAAGGGTAAAGCTTCGCCTCAGATAGTTCTCGATTATTCGGGTACGGGACTTGCGTTTTTAAAGAGTCAGAACGAAAATCTTCAGGTTGATTTCTTCGATTATCCCGCAATGGTCAGCAAAGGCGGATATATCCCCGAAGGAACTATCGTAAGAGACGTCGGCGGTAACGGAGGTTTCCTCTCCATAATAAATCACGATACAAAGCAGAATGCGCTTAACCTTGACTTTATGAAGTTCGTTATGTCTCCTTACGGTCAGTCGATTTATTACGACGCTCTCAGCAAAACCGATTATACGCCGCAGGCTTTGACTCTCGTAAAGCAGAATCTCGTTAAAGTTCCCGCAGAGTGGGCGGAATTTTTCAAAACGGATAAAATCAAGTTCAGCGGATACGTAGACGGCAACGATTACCTTAAACATCTCGTAATGTCTATGGGCGGTATGGGTGCGACAAAAGTCAGAAACGTAAATGTCGAATTATATCAGAAACTACTTGCGGGGCAGGGTTCCGACGTGATTACCGTGGATAATTTTTCGGAAAGATGGGCTGCGGCTTTGAAATCGGGCTGGATAGACTACGCTAACAAGAACAACTGGAACGAAACGTGTTATATGCGTCCGGGAACCGATCCTAAATCGGGTCCCGCCGAATAAACGGAGGAATAATTTTGAACGAAACAACGAAAAGCCGCGGAGAAAAAGGTAAATTCAAAGGAAAAGCGGCGAAAGCGATTATAATTACGCTTGTCGTTTTTGCGGCGGCAGTCGCATTGATCGTCTCTATGGCTTGCTGTACCCCTCGCGACAGGGATTACGAAGCGACAAGCGGCAATATAATAGACATAATCACCTACGAAACCGGGGAGTGGCTTTATGCCACTTCCGACGGTTCCGTCGTAAGAATGAAAAATAACGACGAGGTAAAGGATTCGTTCGATTTCGTTGCTATGGTAAAGGATAACATCGGCGACGGAAACGCGCTTTTACGCAAAATTTACCAAAAAGCCGGCAGTAAAAACCTTTGGGGCATAGTTTCGAAAAACGATTCCTCGGGGGCTTCGTTTCTTATCAGAGTAAACGAAACGGAAACGGGGTTGGAACTTCTCGATTGCGTTTCGTTCCGCGGTAACGTGGATAATACGTTTTTTCTGGAAGACGGCGATTATCTGTATCTCGTATGCACGGGGCAGCAGATTGCCGAAATAATGAGATATAAAATCGACGATCTTGCCGCTGGAACGCTCTGCAGAACCTATCTTTACGATTGCACGTTAAACGACGACGCAAGAGGAAACATAAAACTCAGAGCCGTTCAGATGACGAAAGGTATAAGCTGCTTAGAGTCCGACGGCGAACATCTTTACATAGTGTATGACGGCGGAGTGATAAGGCTTGCGCATGATTTTACCGACGTCGAATACAGGAAAGCCAAAAACAAAGGAAAAAAGAGAGAGGATTTCCTCGATAGTCTCGACACCGAAAAGTATCTGTCTTTCGGTATTTTCGGAGTGTCTCCCCGCGGAGCGGTGTATGAAAAAGAAACCGATACGATTTTTATCGTTGACAGAAGTTCTTCGATGTATTATTTTAATTCGAGCGAAATAAATTCGCTTGAAATCGGCGAAGACCTTACGTGTAAAACGGTTGAAGGCGTAATGTTTGACAGCGCGCCCGCGCTCAGGCACGCGGTCTATTATAATGCGCAAACGAAGAAGGGCTACGTTCTGCATGAAAGCTCGTCGCTGATAACGAGAATGGATTTCGGAAAGAAAAAAATCGATTTTTCTTTCAATCTCGAATTCAATATCGACAAAATCGTACAAGGTGCGTCGCCAAACGATATTTATTTCCTTTATAGAAACATAAACAAAACAGGGCAGGCCGAGAAGACGATTCTTACCTATACCAACGCGGAACTGAAAAGAAACACCCCTATTTTCCGCGGTTTTATGATTGCGGGTATCTGCATTGCGCTTGTTTCCGCGATAGTTGCAATCGTTTTGTCCGTTATCGTCTTTAAAGGTAAGCAACAGGAGGTTTTGAAGGTTCTTCGTAAAATTTACAGACAGAGATTTATCTATATCGCGCTTATTCCGTCGTTGATTCTTCTCATGACGTTCTGCTATTACGAAGCGATCGCGTCGATAGCGTTGTCGTTTTTCGATTACACGCTCGAAAGCCCCACGATGATCTGGAATAACTTCGCTAACTATATAGAAGTATTTACTTCAAACTACGTCGGCGAAGCGTTCGGGAACATGGTTCTGTTTTTGTGCTTCGATTTATTCGTCGCGCTTGTTCCGCCTCTTCTTTTCGCTTTCTTTTTAAGAGTTATGAAATGGGAAAAACTCTCCAACGCCGTAAGAACGTTGCTGTTTATAACGGGCGTCGTTCCGTCGGTTGCGGGTATGCTTATCTGGAGAACGGGTATTTACGGCGGAGACGGGGTGTTTAACACCATAATCAAAGCGTTCGGCGGAGAGCCGATTGCCTTTCTCGGACAGACGGCTTACGCTAAATGGGCGGTTTTATTCATAGGCTTCCCGTTTGTCGGCGCATACCTTATTTTCTACGGAGGAATGATGAACATTTCCTCGAGTTATTACGAGGCGGCGGAACTTGAAGGCATAGGGATATGGAAGAGATTTTTCTATATAGATATTCCGCTCATAGTGCCGCAGATAAAATACGTGTTCATCACGGCGTTTATCCATTCGTTGCAGAATTTCGCCAGAACGTATATGGTAACGGGAGGACAGTTCGGAACTTATACTCCTATCCACATAATGTATCAGAATATGGTAAACGGTAATTACGGACTTGCGTCGGCATACGCGACGGTTATTTTCGTGTTGTTGTTCTTCGCAACGTTCCTTAACCTGCGTAAACAGAAAAAGAGCCTGGAGGATTGACGATATGACGTCTAAAATAAAAAAATCGTATTACAGACTTGATTTTCAGATCGTAATATGTATAATAGTTATTGCCGCGACGCTGTTTTCGTTTTTATCGCTTGCGATAACGGTTATCAATTCGCTGAAATCGAACGACGAAATCATAACTAACATATTCGCGCTTCCTAAGGCGAGCCTTTTAGGCGAAAACATAGCGCTTAACTTCTCCCATGCGTGGGAGGCGGTGAAAACGTCTTTTATAAGCAGTATTATTCTTTCTCTTATCGGAGCGTTTTTCAACTGTCTGCTCGGTTCTGTTCTCGCATACATTTTTGCGTATAAGGACTTTTATTTTAAAGAATTTTTCTTTATGATGTTTCTTTCGGTAATGCTGTTGCCGTCGATAATGGGTATGCCGGTTCTCGTTCCGTTCGTAAAAAACACTTTGCATTTAGGCGAAACTTATATCGGTTATCTGCTTCCGAATTTCGCGGGCGGACAGGTCAGCAACCGAAGTCTATTTACGAAAGCGCGCAGATAGAAGGTGCAAACGATTTCCATATTTATCTGCAGATTGCGATTCCGTTGTCCTGGGCGATAATCTTATTCCACTTTGTAGGAGTTTTCGGTTCTTATTATAACGATTATTTGTGGCCGAGCCTTATTCTCGGGAATAAAATGACGTTGATGCCGAAAATGCTCAGTCAACAGGAAACGTTTAACAGTTTAAGAGAAAAAGGGTCGATGTACGCGATGTATATGATTTCGTGCATACCGCTCATAATAACCTCGACTATAAGCATGAAATACTTTAAAGGCGGAGAATTTGCCGCAGGAATGAAATTATAAACATCGATCGGAGTTTATTTTATGGAAAAGAAGAAATTATACGCAGCTATCGTCGGATACGGCAACAGGGGACAGGTTTACGGAGATTATTCGCTTCAGTGTCCCGACGAGTTCGGCGTGGCGGCTGTAATAGACCCAAAGGAATTTAAATTGAGGGAAGCCAAAGAGAGATACGGATTGTCGGACGAAAGACTTTTTTGTGATTTTGCTTCGTTTTTAAAGAGCGGAATCAAATGCGATTTCGTAATCAATGCGACGATGGATCAGTTTCACTACGAAACGACAATGGAAATCCTCGGAGCGGGTTACGATCTGCTCGTCGAAAAGCCGATAGTTCCGAACGAGAAAGAACTTCTCGATATTAAAAACCTCGCGGAGAAAAAGGGCGTGAGAGTGTTTGTTTGCCACGTGCTAAGATATTCTCCGTTCTATACGAAAATCAAAGAAATTTTAAACAGCGGCGTTATCGGAAAAATAATGACGATGGAAATGAACGAGCATGTTTGCCGTCAGCATTATCTCGCGTCTTACGACCGCGGAAAATGGAACAGCGAAGACGGCTGCGGTTCGGGTTTCCTGCTTGCCAAGTGTTGCCACGATATGGATATTATGTGCTGGCTCAACAACGCGTCCGCGCCGGAAACGGTTGCGAGTATGGGCGGAAGATGCGAATTCGTCAAAGAAAATATGCCGAAAGACGCTTCCGAGTTTTGTTATGAGTGCAAATATAACGAAACGTGTATTTATTCCGCTATGCACGAGTATCTCGACTTGCACGTTATGCCTTTCCTTGTATGGGACAGGCTTAACAAGCCGCTGAATGAAATAACGGAAGAGGAAAAAATCGAGTTTTTAAAACACGATAATTACGGCAGATGCGCGTATATAGCAGGCGGAAACATCGTGGACAGACAAAACGTTATCGTGAAATTCGAAAACGGGTCTCAGGCGTCGTTTACCCTCGTCGGCGGCGCAACTAAACCGGACAGATACATTCATATCGTCGGTCAGCGCGGCGAAATAGAAGGGAAACTCGAAGAAGGCAAAATGATCGTGAGAAAATACGATCCGTCCCCCGCAAACTTTTACGGAGTAAGCGAAGAGATAGACGTCAACTCAAAGGTCGTCAACAAAGCCGAATTCGGCGGGCATAACGGCGGGGATTTCCTCATTATGCACGATCTCCTCGCTTATCTTAACGGTGACAGAAGTTCTATTTCGATTACGTCTCTTGCCGATTCCGTCAACGGACATCTTTGCGTGTTTGCGGCGGAAAAATCGAGAAAAGAAAATAAATTCGTAAATATTGCGGAGTTAAAATC
>ERZ1034844.1479-NODE-1479-length-10976-cov-4.260874_pt1 | contig 10976 bp, 10 predicted proteins | sample MGYA00520594_ERZ1034844 | MGnify/ENA primary metagenome ERZ1034844 (study PRJEB33766, sample SAMN09781733) | gut metagenome | biome: gut microbiome | host: Homo sapiens | place: Madagascar | study: EMG produced TPA metagenomics assembly of the PRJNA485056 data...
GACAACCGGAGCTGGAATTGCGGAACGGAAGGAGAAACGGAGGATCGGGAAATCCGCAGACTTCGTTTGAAAATGATGAAAAATGCATGTATGGCTCTGATGTGCAGCCGCGGAACCCCGATGTTCCTGGCGGGGGACGAGTTTGGGGACACCCGTTTTGGAAACAATAATCCCTATTGTCAGGACAATGAGATTTCCTGGCTGGACTGGAAGCGGCTCGATACCAATCGGGAACTCTACCGGTTTTTTAAGAAAATGATCTGGTTCAGAAGAGAACATGCGGCAATACGGAATGACCTGTCTCCGTCAGAGACCGGTCTGCCGGCGGTAAGTATTCATACAGAGCGTCCTTTCAGCGGTCATGTTGACCGGGATACGAAGGCCCTTGCAGTCTGTTATGCGGGGAAGACGGACCGGGGAGAGGATCTGGTATATTTGGCACTGAATGTTTACTGGGAGGCGCAGAGGTTTGAACTGCCTGAGCTTCCGGAAGCATATGAGTGGAGGTGCTTTGCGGACACTGCCTTGGACAGTGGGAAAGAGGAGAATAACAGAGGCGGTTACAGAATATCTTATGCATCCCCGGTCGGCAGCAGTATTTGTGGGAACCAGACGTGATACCGGAGCATCCCTACAGTAAAATAAAGCAGAGGTGTCTGTAAAAAGGAGTCTGTATTTATGAAAATCAAAGACAAGTATAAAGGCATTTTTTATATCATTCTGGCGGCTTTTGGATTTGCGTTCATGAATCTGTTTGTGAAGCTGGCGGGTGATTTACCGGCTATCGAAAAAAGCTTTTTCCGCAATCTGGTGGCAGTTTTCTTTTCCTTCGGGGCAATGAAGAAAAAAAGGATTTCCTTTTCCGTTCCGGGGGAAGCCGGGAAATACATATTTTTCCGCTCTTTATTCGGAACCATAGGTGTTTTTGCCAATTTTTATGCCATAGGTAAGCTTAATATTGCGGATGCTTCCATGCTTAATAAGTTATCTCCCTTTTTTGCCATCATTTTCTCCTATTTTTTATTAAAGGAAACCATCAGGCCGTACCAGCTTGGCTGTGTGATTGTGGCATTTGTGGGAGCATTGTTTATTCTGCGGCCGGGTTTTGATAATGTGGCTACGTTCCCGGCATTTCTCGGTCTCATCGGCGGTATGGGGGCCGGACTTGCGTATACCAATGTGCGTCTGGCTGCCAAACACGGAGCACCCGGACCGCTCATTGTGTTCTGCTTCTCCGTTTTTTCCTGTGTCAGTGCGATTCCGTTTATTATTTTTAACCATGCGCCGCTCGCCTGGTGGCAGCTGGCATCCCTTTTGATGGCGGGTGTTTCCGCCACGCTGGGTCAGTTTTCCATTACGGCGGCGTACACCTATGCGCCCGCCGGCGAACTGTCGGTTTATGATTACACGCAAATTATCTTTGCGGCTTTGCTGGGAATGATATTCCTTGGAGAAGTGCCGGATATCATAAGTATCCTCGGCTATTTCATTATCTGCGGCGCGGGAATTGCCATGTTCCTGATCCGGAGAAAAAAGGAAAAGGCGGAGATGCGTCAGGCGGAGTGAAAAGAGAAAGCCTACGAAAACTTAAAACGCCGCAACTATGGGTTTGTGATATTGCAAAAAAGATGATATAATGAGCGCAAAGTAAAAACAAGCGACTGCGGAGCAGGCATTTGTTTTTACTGCGCCATTAACGAGAGAATATCCTGCGAAGCAGGATGTGAAGTGCGTAAGCACGAATTCTCGAGTGAATGAGCTAAGCAAGAAGAGTGAATGATTGTTTATGATTACGTGACTTTTATCCCAATAAAAAGGAGGATTTCTTATGTCTACACCACACAACGGAGCTGAAAAAGGTGATATTGCAAAGACCGTACTGATGCCGGGGGATCCCTTACGTGCAAAGTACATTGCAGACACTTACTTAAAAGATGTAAAATGCTTTAACACAGTCAGAAATATGTTTGGATATACCGGAACCTATGAAGGAAAAGAAGTATCCGTCATGGGCAGCGGCATGGGGATGCCCTCCATCGGTATTTATTCCTTTGAATTATACCATTTTTATGATGTGGACCAGATTATCCGTATCGGTTCAGCAGGCGGAATTTCCGATAAAGTAAAGGTAAGGGATCTGGTAATCGGTATGGGAGCTTCCACCAATTCCAATTTTGCCAGCCAGTACAAGCTGCCCGGCACCTTTGCTCCCATTGCGGATTTCGGACTGCTTCGGAAAGCAGTGGAAATTGCCGAAGAGAAAAATATTCCCGTAGCCGTGGGCAACATTTTATCCTCCGATACGTTCTATACGGATGACGAAACGGCAAACGACCGGTGGAAAAAGATGCAGATTTTGTGCGTAGAAATGGAAGCGGCAGCGCTTTACATGAATGCAGCCAGAGCCGGAAAGAAAGCTCTCTGCATGCTGACCATTTCCGACCATCTGTATACGGGCGAAGCACTTTCCGCAGAAGAACGCCAGACATCCTTCCATGAAATGATGGAAGTAGCGCTGAAGCTGGCGTAACGGTGAAAAATAAAATCAGACAGAGAAAACCGGAATAAACGGATGTAATATGAAGTCGAGTCGGACAGGCATAATCGGCAAGAAACAAGGCAGACCGCGAGCCGGCAGAAACCGGTGGGCAGAACGACAGAACAGGAAAGGCAGAAATTATGACACAGAAAGATATATTGGCAAAAGTAGACCATACGCTGCTGGCACAGACAGCAACCTGGGAAGAAATCAGGCAGATTTGCAATGACGGCATGCGCTATGAAACCGCATCGGTGTGCATCCCTCCCTCCTACGTGGAGCAGGCGAAAAATTATGTGGGGGACAGGCTTAAAATCTGTACCGTAATCGGATTTCCCAACGGTTACAATACCACTGCCGTAAAAGAATTTGAAACAAAGGACGCTCTGAAAAAGGGCGCCGATGAAATCGATATGGTTATCAATTTAGGCTGGGTCAAAGACGGCAGATTTGATTTGGTGGAAAAAGAAATCCGTACCCTGAAGGATGCCTGCGGCGGCAATGTTCTCAAGGTAATCATTGAAACATGTCTGCTTACGGAAGAAGAAAAGGTAAAAATGTGCGAAGTGGTTACGAACAGCGGAGCCGATTTCATCAAGACTTCCACCGGCTTTTCCACAAGCGGAGCCACGTTTGCAGATGTTGCCCTGTTCAAGGAGCATGTAGGTCCACAGGTGAAAATCAAGGCAGCAGGCGGTATTTCTTCTTTTGCAGATGCAGAAAAATTTGTAGAACTGGGCGCCGACAGACTGGGCACCAGCCGTCTGGTAAAGATTATGAAACAGAATGAAAAATAAACTTTTCACAGGGTGCTAAAGTCCGGGATATGAAAGTCCAAGGTGCAAAAGCCCAAGGTGCAAAACACCTGAAAGGTACAGGTATTGTATGACAAAAAAACGATTGTCAGAAGAACAGGTTGCGGCTCTTTTTGAGGTGGCAACGGCGTTCCGCCGGAGAGCATATACGCCCTATTCCCATTTTCAGGTGGGAGCGGCGCTGATTACAAAGGGCGGCAGAATATACGGCGGCTGCAACATAGAAAATGCGGCATATTCTCCCACAAACTGTGCGGAGAGGACGGCTTTCTTCCATGCAGTCAGCGAAGGGGAGAGAGAATTTGCAGCTATCTTAATTGTGGGTGGCAAGGAAGGCGGACCTCCGGTATTCTGTACTCCCTGCGGTGTATGCAGGCAGGTCATGGCAGAATTCTGTGACCCGGACGAATTTCTGATTTTGTCGGGTGACGCACCCGAAACCTGCAGGCAGTTCACCCTGCGGGAAATTTTACCCTTTGGATTTTCACAGGAAAACCTGAAATAAAAGTGTTGGAAACAGAAAAATATAAATATGCAATAAAATACGTGAAAGAACGGGATTGGTAAGGAGGAAAAAATATGTTTTGTGACCAGTGTGGAGCAGAGTTACCCGATGACTCTGTATTTTGTCCCAAATGCGGTGCCAGATTGACACCGGTAGACAGTGAAGCAAATAACGCCGCAGGCGAGGCTGCACCAGAAGCAGCAAATACAGCAGGTGCAGTAAATGCGACGGGCGCGATGAATACAGCCGCAAATGCAGCAGGAACAGCTGGCAACGTGGCAGCTGCAGCAAACAGTACAGCAGGAAACGCTCCGGCAAATATGACAAATATGTCAAATGGTGCGGCAGCACCGGAAAAACCGAAAAAGAAAAAGGGATTTCCTTTTGTGCCGGTGATTCTGATTGGCATTGTGCTGGTAGCGGTGATTGTAGTTGTGGCGATTTTCCTGCCGAAGGGAAAAACGAAGGACGGCATTGAATTTTCAGAGAAAAATCTGATGTATAACGGTTCCAGCTTCTTTACCACGGATGGAAAAGAGCTGGAAGTAAATAATGTAGACACCCTGGCATATAATTATGACAACAGTGTCGTTGCATATCTGACAACGGATGATACTCTGTATGTAATAGACAGTGAGCTTACTCCGGTGGAAATCGAGAACGACGTCCTGAATATGGAGGTCAGCTACTCCGGCAGCAGCATTGCATACACGGTTGGAGCTGATTACACAGCAACCACCCTTTATGTATACAATGTGAAAAAAGATAATTCCGAAAAAATCGATACAGATGTATGCGCATACAATTATCTTGTTTCTCCTAACGGTAAGCAGGTGGCTTATTTAAAGGACTACGAAGGAAATTCCGATAACACGCTTTATGTGGCGGTTGTCGGAAAGGACGGCAAAAAAGTGGACAAGGACGGCTGCATTCCGCTTGCCATCGGTGACAACGGAAAATCCTTTTTCTACACGGACAACAGCGACTCTTCCAATGTAAAGCTTTACTGGTATAATGGCAAAGACGCGGAAAAGATTTCCCGAGATGTTTCCGGCTCCTATTATTTTAACAACAATGTTTCCGAAATTCTCTTCACTAAATCGGGCAATACTTATTTCTACCGCATCGGCATGGACGAGCCTTCCAAGGTAGCCGGTGATGCCCTGATCGGTATGTGGAATTATAAATATGAAACTACCGCCCAGGATTATACATTCGGCAACCAGAGCAGCGGTGTTTTGGTAAACCGTTCCAAGCTGACGGAATGGGTATTTGCAACCGAGGGCGATATCTGCTACCTGAATAAGGATGGCAAGGACAGCGCCAAGCTTTGCGATGCAGACGGCATCAGCAATATTACGGTAGCGCAGAACGGAAAATCTCTTATTTATCTGAAGGACGGCAAACTGTATAAGATTACCAAATTCGGCGCAGACAGGGAAGAAACCGAACTGTACGAAGGTGATGTTTATATTAACGGTTATGTGGCGGGCAGGGATTTATCCAATATCTATGTGGTAAGTGACGAGGCGGAGCTTTATTACTGCAAGAGCAAAAAGAAACTGGTTAAGATTTCCAATGATTTCGCAAACAGAAACAACATGGCTTATAACGAAGCATCCAAGACCATCTTCTATATAGAGGATGAAAACCTTTACAGTGCCGGCAAAAGCGGTAAGAAAAAGGAACTGGTTGCGGAAAATGTAACCGATGTGGTAAATTATGCAGACGGCATTCTTTATATGGTGACCGAAGACGGTGTCAACAGTTATTATTATGTGAAAAAAGGTGAGCCCGTAAAGATTATGGAAGATTAAATGACGGCAGGAAGCAGGTGACAAAAAGGTCCGGAGAAATTCGGACCTTTTTCCGGTAATGGAACCTCAGAGGTTGAATGTGCAGATTGCAAAGGAAAGAAACGTATTATGACAGATGTGAAAATCAAGATGCCCGGAAAAGTAAATAAAATTATCGGCGTCCTGCAGGAGGCCGGATTTGAAGCCTATGCGGTCGGCGGATGCATCCGGGACAGCCTGCTTGGCAGAACACCCAACGACTGGGATATTACCACCTCGGCAAAGCCCATGGAGGTGAAGGCGCTGTTTTCCCACACCATCGACACTGGCATCCAGCACGGAACGGTGACCATTCTTTTGGACAGGGAAGGATTTGAAGTCACCACCTATCGTATCGACGGCGAATATGAGGACGGCAGGCACCCGAAGGAGGTTTCTTTTACCGGCAGCCTGGAAGAAGATTTGAAGCGGCGGGATTTTACCATAAATGCCCTTGCTTACAATGAAACGGCGGGTCTGATTTATATTTTTTAAGGACAGAAGGACTTGAAGGACGGCATTATCCGCTGTGTGGGCAATGCGGAAGAGCGTTTCACGGAAGATGCTCTCCGGATGCTGCGCGCCATCCGTTTTTCGGCGCAGCTGGGTTACCGGATTGAGGAAAATACCCTTACCGCCATTCACAAACTGGCGGGCAATCTGGAAAAAATCAGTGCGGAACGCATCCAGACGGAGCTTTTGAAGCTGATGGTTTCGCCGCATCCCGATTATCTTCGGACGGCTTACGAATGCGGCGTCACTAAAGTATTTTTCCCGGAATTTGACCTTGCCATGGAAACACCGCAGAATCACCCCCACCACTGCTACAACGTGGGAGAACACATTCTGCATTCTCTTTTAGAAGTTCCGGCGGATAAAGTATTGCGTCTCACCATGCTTCTGCATGACATTGCCAAACCGCAGTGTCTTACTGTGGATGAAAAAGGCATTACTCATTTTCACGGTCATGAGGAAATGGGCGCAGAAATGAGCCGGGTTATTTTAAGGCGGCTCCGCATGGATAACGACACCACGGATAAGGTCTGCAGGCTGGTGCGTTTTCATGATTACGGCAACGGTGTTGCTCCTGACAGGCGTATTGTGCGGCGGGCAGTCAACAAAATAGGGGAGGATTTGTTTGACGATTTTCTTCTGGTAAAAAAGGCAGACCTTCTTGCCCAGAGCATGTATCTGCGCGAAGAAAAATTAAGCAATCTTGCGGCATGGGACACCTGCTACCGGGAAATCCGTGAGGCAGAGGAATGTGTTTCCCTGCGGACACTTGCGGTGAACGGCAGGGATTTGATTGCGGCGGGTTTACAGCCCGGCAGAGAGTTGGGAGATATTCTGAAGCAGCTTCTGGACGAGGTTCTGGAAACTCCCGAAAAAAACGAAAAAGACTATCTGATTTCCCGGGCAAAGGAACTGCGTCATTCTTAACATACTTTTTTCTTTCTTTTCATATGATAGGTTAGAGTTTTGAAAACCGTAATATCGTGTGGGAGGAAAAGACGTGAATGACAGAGTAACCGGGTTACTGGAGCTTTATGATATAGAGGCAGTTCGTGTCAGAAAGGGCAGGGGAGCTTTGCTCTGTGACACAGACAACGGATGTTTTATTTTTAAGGAATATAACGGCAGTGAGCAGAAAGCGGGTTTGCAGGCCCGGGTACTGAAGAAACTGGCAGACGAAGGCGTAAGCTGCGAGCGGATTTTTCCCACTAAGGAAGGGGCACTTTTTTGTCAGGATACCGACGGCAGAAAATATATGTTGAAGTCATATTTTGACAACCGGGAGTGCAATATCCGGGACAGTCAGGAGTGTAGAGAAGCGGCGTCCATGCTTTCCCGCCTGCACAGACTGATGGTTTTACCGCCCGGAGAAGCCGGGGATTTATCGGTGTATTCCCTTACCCATGAATATGAGAAGCACAACCGGGAGCTGAAAAAGGTCTGGCAGTATTTGTGCAAAAAAGGGCAGAAGTCGGCTTTTGAGGTGACACTGCTCGCACGGTATCCGTATTTCTTAAATCAGGCGCTTGAAGTGTCCGGTGAATGGAAGGAATTTGCATTGGACAGTGACACGGAGTATATTAAGGAAAAGGGCTTTTTGTGCCATGGCGACTATCAGCAGCACAATATCATCCGCGGGAACCGGGAATTTGCGGTCATCAATTTTGAAAAGCTGGTGATGGATAATCCGGTCAGGGACATCTGCCTGTACCTGCGCAAGGTCATGGAAAAAAACAACTGGAGCGTGGAGCTGGGCGAATGCATTCTGCATGCATATGATGTGGGAAATCCCCTGCCGGCGCGTTCCTTTGTGGAATTATATTACCGGCTGGCGTATCCGGTGAAGTTCTGGAAAATCGTGAATTTCTACTACAACGCCAGAAAGGTCTGGACACCGGATAAAAATATTGAAAAGCTGAACATTCTGATGGAACAGGAGCAGCAGAAGCAGAACTTTTTGGATAAGGTATTCCGGGACGTGGCGCATCTGCGGTAAGACGGCGGCACTTTTTTGCATAAGGTGAAGAAAGTTGATGGTCTTCGGCAGTCTGGAGAGATAACGGCTTACGATGGACGGTGTAAGATTACGGCATCCGGCGGCACAAGGTGACAAAGGCTTGTGACACAAACGGTGAGCACAGGGTGACGGAACTAAGTACGGCAAGACCATACGTCGCACATAGGTTAAAGGAAGGAAAGATACATGGGTAATCGGTACGGCTACATATACAAAAGAATAGGAATGGGTTTCCTTGCTGGAATATTACTTCCCGCCATGTTGCTTACAGCGGGCTGCGGCAGGAAAACCTCCGGTCAGGCAGCATCCGGCACTAACGGCAACCCGGCATCGGCAGCAGGCAGTGCCAACGGCAACCCGGCAGACGGAACCAACGGCAATACTTCGGGGGCGCAGTCCGGCGATTATGACTCTGCCGACACGGCTGTGGTGGTAAAGGTAAACAAAGGGGAAAACCAGATCACCTTTTACAACCTGACGGTGGATAAGAATTACACTCTGACCTATGACGGTATTACTTCTTTTACGGATAAATTCGGGGAGGCGCTTTCCCGCGATCAGATTAAAGAAGGGGATATTGTAGACGTTACGTTTATGAAATCCACCAAGCGGCTGAATACATTAAGCCTTTCCGCTTCTTCATGGAACAACAAATCGGTGTCCCGTTACAGCATCGACAGCCGCAGCCATAATGTTACGATTGGCAATGATGTATACAAGATTACCGGTCAGACCAAGATTTTTTCCGAGGGCGAAGAAGTTGACCTAATGGATTTGAACGAGGTGGACGTACTGGATTTTTACGGCATTGACACAACAGTGGTCAGTATTGTGGTAGAAAAAGGACACGGTTACCTCAGGCTCTCGGGAGATGAGAGCTTTATCGGCGGCTGGATTGAAGTCGGACAGAACCAGATCCGCCAGATTACGGAGGATATGCTTCTGGTGGTGCCCGAGGGCAGTTACGAAGTGCAGTTTTCCACAGCCGGGGGCGGCGGTACCAAGAATGTCAACATTGTGCGAAATCAGGAAACTTTAGTAGATATCAGTGATTTTGAAATTGCGGAGCCGCAGTACGGTCAGGTTGTTTTTGCCATGACGCCTTCTACGGCTACCTTGTATGTGGACGGCAACCTGGTGGACACCAGCCTGCCGGTTACTTTGCAGTATGGTATTCACCAGCTCCTTGCCAAAGCGGACGGCTACGAAAGCGTGGTCAGCTACCTAAAGGTGGCGGAAGCTTCCGCCGGCATTGAGATTGAACTGGAAAGCTCGGACGGCGATGAGGACGAAGAGACCGGTTCTAACACAACGGTTTCTTCCGGTGACAGCACAGGCAACACCACCACTAAGAATTATTACCAGGTGCACATTGACGCACCGAAGGATGTGGAGGTTTATGTGGACGGCAACTATATTGGCATTGCTCCCATCAGCTTCCGTAAGACCGAGGGCGTGCATGTGGTGACCCTGCGGAAAACCGGTTATACACCCCGCAGCTACACCGTCCAGGTTGACTCCGAGGACAAGGATGTAAGCTATTCCTTTGAAGAACTGGAAAAAGCAAAGTAAGGCTGAAAATCTAAAAGCAGTGAAATAAAAGCTTGAGATAATAGAAGCTTGGGATAGCAGAAGTATGAGATAGCAGAAGTATGAGATAGCAGAAGTATGAGATAGCAGAAGTATGAGATAACAGAAGCATTGATTGAAAATGACGTCAGGAGGAACAAAATGGAATTCAAGGACAGATACACATATGAGGATTTCTTAGATATTATCGCCATGCTGCGAAGCGAGAATGGCTGCCCGTGGGACAAGGTTCAGACTCACGACAGTCTGCGTCCCTGCATGATGGAAGAGGCGGCGGAGGTTCTGGCTGCCATCCGTATTTACGATACGACCGGCAATGCCGGAAACCTGCAGGAAGAACTGGGGGATGTGCTGCTTCAGGTAGTAATGCATGCGCAGATTGCCAAAGAAGAGGGCATTTTTACCATGGAGGATGTGGTAAATGATGTGGCGCAGAAAATGGTTCGTAGACATCCGCATGTGTTTGGCACGGTGGAAGCGAATACCTCCGAACAGGTGCTGCAGAACTGGGAAGAAATCAAGAAGCAGGAAAAAGCCGGACAAACCTGGGCTTCCACTCCGCTTAGGGACATTCCCATAGAGCTTCCGGCACTGACCAGAGCGACTAAGGTATTAAAGAAAGCGGATAAGCTTTACGACAGACATATTAATAAGGAAGAGGCTCTTCAGAAAATAGAAGAGGCAGTTCAAAAACTGCGTGCCGTGCCGGGAGAAGCTTATTCCAAGGATGCCGAGGCGCAAGTGGGAGAGCTTTTAACGGAAGTCTGTGATTTAGCACGAATTTACAAGCTTTCCCCGGAGCAAATCCTGACCGACCGCATTGAAGATGTGATTGCGGCTTACGAACCGTAGGGGCATATGGCAGAACGGGCTTCGTATAATTAAGGTTATTCGGCAAAATTTAGAAGCAAAAAATGAAAAAACGGCAATTTGCTTTTCTTGTTTTAGAACTGGTAGAAGCAAATTTGCTTTTTTGTCTGAAATGCTCCAACGAAAAAGAGTAAAAAGCATAAAATATCAAAAATACGTTCTTTTCATATCATATTTAAGAACATAAAAGAAGCAAATGAAAGAAATTGGGAAATCTGCTTCTAAGATGGAACAGCAAATAAGGTAAAATATAAAATATGCTTCCATACAAAGATAAACAAAAGAAGCAAAT
>ERZ1034844.1484-NODE-1484-length-10962-cov-7.237004_pt1 | contig 10962 bp, 10 predicted proteins | sample MGYA00520594_ERZ1034844 | MGnify/ENA primary metagenome ERZ1034844 (study PRJEB33766, sample SAMN09781733) | gut metagenome | biome: gut microbiome | host: Homo sapiens | place: Madagascar | study: EMG produced TPA metagenomics assembly of the PRJNA485056 data...
CACCAGGAAAAAATTCAGAAATTTTTTCTTTATCAAACATATATTTTCTCCCTATTTTTATTATAACATTTATTTAAATAAATGTCAAATATGCGGCAAGGGGTCATTAAGACCCCAATACCACATGAGCGATTTTACCAATAGGCTTGATGATTTGTACGCCTGTATTCACTCTAGAATGGAGAGGAATTTGTCTAACAGATTCACTCTTAACTCCACTAGGCATCACAAACAAAATGCGACTATCTTCCTTGACGACAAACACCGCTCCCGCAAAATCGTTCTTAGGAGTAATGCTTACACCTTTCCCACCTCTACCTTGCGGCGGTAGCTCACTCACCGGGATACGCTTGCCTTGGCCTGTCTCCGCAATTACAACCAGTCCAATGGTGTCTTTGGGAATTAACAAGACCTGTGCAACAGAGTCATCCTCTGCAACATTCATGCCCTTTACACCCAGTGTATTCTTACCTTGAGTGGGAATATCATTCCCACGTAAATGGATACTCATACCCTTCTTGGTGATTATCTCAACGTCCTCGCCATGATACTCCATTACTGCCGTGACCGAGTCGCCTTCCCGCAGTTTAGTAGCAATAACACCACCCTTACGAGTAGAGGTAAATTCTTCCATCTTTGCACACTTGATTTGCCCACGAGAAGTTACGAATAGCAACGTCTCCTCGCCAAACTGTGAGTGCAGAAAATATGCCACAGGAGTATCATTACCCATCTCAAGCAGCGCCGCGACGCCAATTCCCTTAGAAGCAGTCGTTCCTTCTGGAATATCCTTAGTCTGAATTTTGTACATTTTACCCGCTGCTGTAAAGACACTCAACCAATCACCCGTATCTGTCTCTTGATTCATCAAGAAATACTCATCAGCTTTGGGCTTAGCCGCTTTCGCCATGCGCTTAATAGTATGCGCAGTTGTAATCACGATCCCGCAAGACTCAGGTACAAATTCTGGTTTACTCTTGCTTTCTTTAGGGATTTCAATTTGCGCTAACTGAGTGCGGCGAGGGAAACCAAACTTCTTGGTAAATGCATCTAGACGAGTCAAGAATAGTTCTTTCTGATTAGTCTCGCTATTTAAAATACGATTAAACTCTGTAATATCATTTTGCAGTCCTTGCTCAGTCTTGTTGAGTTCTATTGCTTCAAGCTTGGCTAGACGACCCAACTTCATATCCACTATCGCTTTCGCTTGAACTTCTGTAAATCCATACTTGATTACTAGCTTGCTAATAGCGTCTTTTGAACTATCACTTTGTTTAATAAGAGTAATAATATCATCAATAGAAGCAAGTGCTTTGATAAGACCTTGCGTAACTTCTAACTTTTTAGTGGCTTTGTCTAAATCAAACTGATATTCTTTTTGGATGCAGTTTAGATTATGTTGAACATAAATATCAATATAATCTTTTAGAGCTAGCATCTTTGGAGTCTTGCCTACTAGCGCAAACTGATTGGCATTAAAATTCTTTTGCAAATCTGTTTTTGCATATAGCATCTTTAAAACTTGCTCTGGATTTTCAGTGCAGCTAATCTCGACTAAGAGACGCTTCTTATCACTTTTATTCAGAATATCATCAATGCCAGTTAGAGTCCCTTCCTTGATTAATTTTTTAATATCATCAATAAAAGGTTCAACATATACCTGATAAGGAAGCTCTGTAATAAGGATATTGTTTCCTTTGATTTCTACCTTACCACGAAGGATAACTTTGCCTTTACCCGTTTCATGAATAATATGCAAATCATCTTTGTTAATGATAATACCCTTTGTGGGAAAATCAATTAAACCCTCTGAAACATCAAGCGTACCAGAACGGATATAGCCTTTAATTACAGTGGCTAGTTCGCCAAGGTTCATAGGGAGCCACACCTGCGCGACAGTGACGCCAATACCTTGACTGCCATTAACAGCTAAGCGTGGAAAAATAGCAGGAAGAACCTCTGGCCACTTCTCATCCTCAGAGAAGTTTTTAATCATTGTAACAGGATTTTTCTTCATTTCTGAGAGAAATCCCTGCTCACTTGCGGGGGCCAGTCTTGCCTCGGTATAGCGGTCAGCTGCCGGAGCGGCGCCAATAACCTGATTACCGTTAGAACCATGGAAATCAACCTCTGGAATATTATTGATCCAAGGCATAGACATTCTAGCGAAAGTATCATAAATGGCAGTAGTCCCGTGCGGCCACCAGGTAGCAGCGACGCCTCCATCTACTTTTGCACTCTTTACATGGGGTTTATTTGATGTATACCCCTTAACATACATTTCCCATAAACAAGCTCTCTGACCAGGTTTTAATCCATCTCTCGCATCAGGGAAGGCCCGCTGCCCATTGGCTTCAGCCGCAAAATCTATGAAATTTTTACTTAATTCTTCACGAATATCAATCATTAATACTCAGCCTCCTCACTATGCTCTAGGATATACGCTCTTCGAGGCGGAACCGCAGTTCCCATAAAGACATCAAATAGCTTACTTGTTTCATTATAATCAGAAACAATAATCTGCTGGACATTTCTTGTCTCTGGCTCTAAGAGGCACTGGCCTAGTTCCTCTGGATCTTGTTCACCTAGGCCTTTATTTCTGGAGATTAGATAAAATTCTCCATTATGCTGGGTTTTATATTCCTCAAGCTCGACTCCATCCCGCAGATAGATATATTGGTTTTTCTTTGTTGTAATACGGAACAGAGGAGGAATAGCTACATAGATGTGACCTTTTGTTAGTAGCTCAGGACAAATAGACCAGAAGAATGTTAGCAATAGATTTCGTATAGCCTGACCATCCGGATCTGCATCCGCTGCGAGAATGATTTTCCCATAGCGCAATTTAGAAGCATCATAAACCAATTTATGAGATTTATTGTCCATCTCAAGTCCAATTGCTTTAATGATATTTATTACTTCTTGATTAGAGAACACTTTATCAGAAGTGTTTTTATAGAGATTAATCAATTTTCCTCGAATGGGGAAAACTGCTTGGTATTCACTATCACGAGCACCAATTAGCCCTGCCGCAGCACTATCACCCTCAACAATCAAAAGTTCGCAAGTGCTACGTTTGGTGCTCCATGCATCTACCAGTTTAGTAGGAAGGTTCAAGAGTTTATCTTTTTTGCCTTTAGGTTCTCTTACTGCATCGCGCGCTTTCTTTGCGGCTGCACGTGCCTTTCGTGCATTGAGAGCTTTATCACAAATAACTTTGAGGTCTTTCTCATTTGTTGCAAACCAATACCCTAGTTCCTCCGCGATAACACTTGTGAATGGTTTCATGTCAATCTTGACTAGACGAGATTTGGTCTGAGCATCATATGCAACGCCAGGAGAAGTAATATTAAAGGCTACATATAAACCTTCTTGACAATCATCACCAGACAAATTTTCTTCCTTATCTTTAAGCCATCCCTTCTCGCGGAAAAACTTGTTCATTTCTCTTGTTAGAGTGGTTTTAAACTGTGTAATATGTGGACCTGCATCGGTTAAACCTGCATTTACATAAGGAACAATAGTAGCAGAGTAGGCATTGGTATAGGTCAGAACCAAATCAAGTTTGTTCTTTCCGCCTTCATAGTGGATATTCAAGCGATTCTTGAGAATTTCTTTACCACTAACGGCTTCATCCGCTAGATCAGATAAGCCTGCTTTAGAAACAAAAGTCTGAATAGGTTTATCTTCTTGTTCTAAAACAATAGTCAATCCAGGGCACAGGCAAGCAAGAACTTTAAATAGTTTAGTAATTGCGGCGAGATCTACTTCTACGTTAGTAAAAAATTCTTCGCTCGGCTGCCACTGAACTAGTGTACCAGAAGGCTTATCGGCATTTTTCCAATCACCGCAATCACGTTTACTGAACACACCTTCTTTAAACCAGATATGTTCATACTTTCCATCTCTCCAACTAAGAACTTCAAGCCAGTGGGAGAGATATGTGGCTAGCTTACTTCCTATGCCGTTCAAGCCTAATGCCACCCCATCGTAGACTCCATCGTCGGTATACTTGCCTGAGGTGTTCAATACGGAGAATGCTGCCTCTAGGACTGTCTTCCCATCTTCCCGCAGAAGATTAGTAATAAAACCCTGTCCGTTATCTTCTACGATAAATGTGTTATCTTTCTTAATTGTGACTGTGATTTTATCTCCATGTCCCGCACGGAATTCATCAACTGCATTTGACACAATCTCAATCAAGAGTTGAGTAGAGTATTCTGTACTACCAACATAGACACCTGGACGAAGTCTCGTGAATTCTAGGGGAGAGAGCGATTCGATAGAGTCTTCAGTATATGTTTTTTTAATGTTCAAAACCTATCTTTTCTCCTTTCGTAGTCTCTGCCTTGCGGGCACCCGTTGCGAGGGCATCGGCCCACTCGTTATACGTATTACCATTGTGCCCCCGCACATACCGCAGTTGAACAGGTAATTTTCCATCATCTGTTATGATAACATATTTTTTTAATAAAGTCAAATTCTCAGGTGTTTGCTTATTTGATTTCTTCCAACCACGATTATACCAAGACCAAATCCAATTGGAGAAAGTATTCACCGCATACTGAGAGTCACTAAAAATGACGACATCGCCCGCCGCAATTTCTTCACGATAGGTAACAATAGCCCACATAATGGCCATCATTTCCATGCGGTTGTTGGTCGTCTGCTGGTGCGTTTCCGCATAAGTATTTATAACTTTGCCATTATCTACTACAACAACGCCAAAGCCACCTTCCGAGTTGGTAGTCCCATTACCTCGGCATGAACCATCACAATAAATCTCCATTCTTCCTCCTAACTTGACAAATCTAAATTTTTTTGATATAATATAATTATAAGAAATATATAAGATAATTTCACCGATCTTTAATTATATTCCCTCTATATTTATTTTATATTAATATTATAACATATAAAAATAAAAAAGTCAAGAGAAAAAGAAAAAGTCGGTTACTTACGTAACCGACTAAAAAGAAATCAGCCAACTGGTTCATCGTCAGTGAGATCAAGTTGCGCGAGGGTGGTCTCATAAACAATTCCGCCCTCAGTATTTTCTTTTTTTGCCTTGTTGTAGTAAAACGCTTGACTTACACCGTAGGCCGTCCATGGAAACGCAACCATCGCCGCGAGCCAGGGTAATTCAGAATAACTACCCCGAAAGACACAAATGAATGCTAGTGTTAGTAAAGCAAGTGTCTAGATCCAGATTAGCATAGATTCCTGAATCAGTAAGCGTTTAGAGAATTCTCTCTTCTTCTTCTCTTGTTTCATATATAGTTCACTCCACTCTTTCTGTATGTTGAAGCATGATCCAACCTGCGTTTGATTTTAATTTTCCAAAGCCATTTTCCTCAGCAACAATGGTAAACGCTCCTCCACCGCGAATGACCATGGCAACAGGATACTGTGTGCCGGGCCCTGTTCGCACATTTAGAGCGATTGCAGTCAGTCGCACAACATAAGGTTTAAATTCTGGTTCCTCTTGTTTAGCTTCGTACTTAGGTCTACCAAAGCCTTTGAAGCTAGAAGATCCAATCGGGTAATGCTTTTTAGTAACAGCTCCACCATTAGAGACAACGCCCTTTTCGGAGGAAGTATTTCCTTCTATTGTTGTCACTTCTGTATTAGTAACTTCTGTTACAATACCAGTATGGGCATATTGATACTTAGAAGTCTTGAAGAACACTTGATCGCCAACTTGTGGCGAGGTGTACCAACGGCCAGCTTTTTGATAATACTCAGCTGCGTCACCGCAGCACGCCGCGTTAGAGTTTTTGCTAGGTTGACATAGCATATCAAGACCCTTATCAACACCATAGGTATTAATGAAACCATCCGTGACCCAAGTGGCGCACCAAGGTTGACCTTGCACTTGCACAGAGAATACACCAAGAGCATCAACTTCTTGAGAATACTTGGTATAGTTATCATCACCTGCATTCTTGGTTTTGTCATCCAGGTCAGTCAAACTATCTTTCTCAGTATAGTTGCGTTCATTCTCAGCCCAATTAATAATAGGCTGGATCGAGAAATCTTTATGCTGAGCTTGTCGCAAACTATTAGCAATAGCTTTTTGCTCTTGTTGAACAATAGGAAGAATCTTATCAACTGCGGCAAGGGTGTTTGGTCCGGCAATACCATCTATTGCGAGAGAATTATCCTTTTGGAACTTGTGGATAGCGGTCACTGTTGCGTCACCATAGTCTCCATCTGCCCCATAAGAACCAAGATAGTAACCAATTTGAAGCAATTTCTTTTGCAGGGACTTTACTTCTGGGCCTGTGCTTCCCTTAGCTAGAGTAGTAGAAGTTTGAATACTCTTACTTAAAGCTACTTCAATAGCTTTAGAAGTAGAAGAACCTACAATACCATCTGCAATTAGATTATGGTCTTTTTGGAATTTGCGGACAGCTATTTCTGTATTTTTGCCAAAGTCTCCATCTGCGGAGCCGCAATCATAACCTAATTTATTAAGATTAGTTTGAAGTTTAGTTACTTCTTCACCAGTGCTTCCCTTGCGGAGAAGAGTAGAAGTTGTACTTGGAGTAGAAGGAGTTGTCATGGGCGTAATGTAAGGAATACCAAAATATTCACATAGACCCTTTGCCGCAGATTCTGCAATTTCATTCATATGAGTATGGAACCAAGTTGCATCTTCAAGATTATCGTGGAAAACGTGTTCCTCATAAAATGTTACAGCTTTAGTATTCTTGAGTTCATATAGGTCAGTGCGGTTGTTCAGTATCACACTATAAGGATAAATCTACTTACGATATTTCACCATAATCTCTGCGAGCTTCTTGCCTTTTGCTGAGCCAGTAAAATAAATAGGACGATAGCCTTTTATAGTACCATTTGCGGCATTAGTATGAGAGACATAATGAACATCAGCAGGCCATGCATTGGATTCAGCGACGTTCTGTTTCATAATCTTATCGCCATCGTCATTATTCATAGGGGTGCGGCGATAGCCACGTTTAGTTTCAATTCCACACCTATTTAAGACAGGCTCAAGAATATCAATATATTCGTTGTTTTCTAGTGCTTCATAGCACTGTTTGCCATCTGGACGAGGATAGCAACACTCGTTCTACCGGTGCATAGCCGGAGACAGATATACTTTTGGCATTTGTTTCAAATCCTTTCTTAGAAAATAGAACAAGGAGGGCAGCCGCAGCCACTCTCCTTGATACTGTATTAAAAACGCTCTGCAACTTCTGCGATGCGGCTACGATAAACGTGCTTTAATTCAACTTCACCATAGAAATCTTGACCACGGAAAACTTGCGAGAGTCGCCTCATGCCGCTATTAATTCCCGCATATCGCAAATCATCGACCTGTGCTTTAGAGTCACCATCGATGAGGCAAATACAATCTTCACCAACGCGTTGAATAGCAAGTTTCATCAATGCGCGATCCAGATTCTAGGCTTCAGAAATATAGATTCCAGCTTTCATCCCATTAGTGTCTAGACCCCTAATGTCACTGAGCGGAAGTAACTCCAATTTGCCATCATCAATAAGACGTTCTACTCCTTCTCTTCCACCTAGCTTACTAGATAAGAGGTTTCCAATCTGCGAGTCAAGTAGCTTCTCTAATCTAGTACCTGGGTAGAATCCTAGCTTAGCCGATCCCATAGTCGCAACTGTATTACAGAATACAATGATCTTGTCAATGCGGTGCTTCTCTAACTGGCTCATCAAGAAAGCTAGACAAGAAAGTGTCTTTCCAGAGCCCGCTGGGCCTCGGACCAGAGTAAGTTGATTATTGTTTAGACTATCAAAAAGCATCTTCTGGTATAGATCTCCCTTGTAAGGAACAACCTTACCAAACCAAGTGGAATTAAAATCTTTATAATTAAGGAATTGCGGCGAGCCGTTGCGCCACACCCGCAAATCTACAAGTTCTTCGTTGTGATAGAGCGCAAGATATTGTCCTTCAAGTAAGCCGAATATATTGTCCTCTTGATGTTCATAGAAAAAGGCTAATTGTTCATCGGTACATTCTATTTCAAGGTATCCAGTATAGCTATCCTCTTCCTCCGCGATAGATTCAACTGAAATAATATCAATAAAGTGTCTTGCGATACAACGTAGACTCAAATCTGCGGTTACAAATTCTACATCTTCATCTTTGGCTAAATGAATCGCATCTGAGAGGATTTTAGTATCATTATTAATTTCAAACTCCCTGGCCGCAATGAAAACTTCATTTTCTACTTGATGGACTACTGGAATATAATCATATTCATTTTCGTCAAACAAGTGAAGTAGATGTCTAGCCATTGCTTTAACGTCATTGTCTTTGTTGAATGATGTTTTAATTGTTTCTAGCTCCTTGAAAGTAATACTAGAAACTGCAAACGGCTCTCCTCCAAAAACCTTCTCACCTAGATTAAGAAGCGCGCAAGTATCATAGAATTTAATCTTCAACTTCGTATTCCTCCTCATCGTCATCGTTGTCATTAGGTATGGTAAAACCCATGACACCTTTCGGTCCCACGGGTTCTTCATCCTCTTCTGTCATAGCTTGGATTGCGAGGTTAGATTTAGCTATGCCTTTATTGATTTTACTTATCACCAACTCAGTGAGAGCAGCAATGATATTCTGTAAACTTTCAATTAGAGGAATACCAATAGATGCAATGAGGAACCCGACGAGCACATATATCAAACTTATATAAATCTCTCCTTTCGGATTCTTCTCATTTACTTTGAAAAATTAACTATGAAGATTAAACATTTTTGTCCTCATTTTCAGTTTTACGCTGTGCGCGGATGCTTGCGATACATTTTTCGTGGTTCTTAAGATAGTCCTTTAGTTGAGTATGAAGACCGGCACGCTGAACCTTGTAGCGATCAACTAGATAACGGGCTTTAAAGACACGAGTAATAAATGCACTAGTGGGGTCAACGGGGATGCCATCTTCCTGAGAATTATAAATAACGTCCTTATAGGCAGACCATAGTACCTGCGCAGCAGTCTCCGCACGCTGGATTTCATCATCATAAATCTTAATCATAGCGCGATAATGAGCGATTGTTGCGCCAACCTTCTCAGAGAAGAAATCTTTATCCTCTTTGTGGCAAAAGGCAATTCCACAGTAATTATGACCATTATAGGTCAGTTTAACACTAACATCGTTATCAAAAACCTCAACAATAGGTTCAAGATTCATAATAGCAGAATGAAGGCTCATAATTTTCTCCTTTAATTTAAAATTTAACCGTAATAACCACCATCAGATGGATCTCTTTGATATTCGTGACCCACAGGGCATCTGTCATAGAAGGGTTTTTGTACGCCAGGACAATCGTAGCCAGGGATAGAAACACATTTATCACAATTAGCAATGGATTGTGTTTGGATAACTGTATCAAACTTAGCAAACGGTTCGTCAAAGCACTTTTTAATTGCGGCAAGCTGTTTCTCATAGCGAGCTTCGTCTTCTTGTACACGGTGTTTCATATCCTCAATGATAGTATCAAGAGAAACAGGAAATCCGTTGTGCGCGTCTACCTCACAATGATAGATACATCCTTTTTCCCAATCTGCGAAGGGGTCTCTTGCATGGCTATGGCCGCACAGACTAATAGTGCGCGCCCGCAAGGGTTTGCCATCATCAAGGTTCGCAGTTAGGGTAGGATAATGGCTGAGGTAGAAATGATACTTATGATATTGAATCATCTCCGCATAGGAGATAGAAACCACTTGCGGCAGAGTCTCATACATTTTGCGGCGAGTAGAAGTGCAGTGATTGCCTAGCACGATATGAATTTTACCGTTAAGCTGGCTTAGCATTTTAAAGTTATCAATTAGTGAGTCAGCGCCACCAAGACATAAATCGCCAAGGATGTAAACTTCATCCTCGTCTGTAACTACTGAATTGTATTTGTAAATGAGGTCTTTATTCATTTCCTCTACTGTTTCATAACCGCGGGGTTTGTAAAGAAACTCCTTGTCATGCGACAGATGGAGATCGCTTGTAACATAAATCAAGATTCTCCCTCCTTTGTCGGTTCCCAATTACAATTAAAACATTGTCTATCGCCTCTCCGATTTGCACAATTTTTACATAAATTAATATGTTGGGCTTTTGCGTTGTCTAAATCACAAAATGTACCTTGCCAATGCGGGCATTGAGTATCTGGGGCAGTACAAAGTCCATATCCATATTCACAATTCATATGGCTTCTCCCATACTTCTACGCTGTTAAAGCCAAATCCCGCAAACTCTTTCTCGGTAGGTTTCTCAAACTGTTCCGCCATTCTTTCTATTGCTTCATGCGGGACTCGTTCTCTACCGGTACGAAGATCATTTTGCTGCTTACATACATCAATAGATGTAGTGAGGTAGAGAACCAGCAACCGCACGTTGGTAGGATTTTCGACTCGCCGCAAGATTTTTGCTCTACTTGCTTTAGAAATATGAGTTGCATCAATGATTGTGCAATCATTTTTATTAAGCGAATTATTCATTTTTTCAACGAATTTGCTAAAAACTTCCTTCTCTTTGGAGAAGTATTCATCTTCATCAGAAATCATGCTAAATCTGAGTTCGTCACGGGAAATGTATTCAACTATAATACCTCGCGCGGTGAGCGATCCCGCCATGCGGCGAGCTTCAGTCGACTTTCCGCTGCCGGGGATACCGCAAAACATAATCAGATAATTCATGGTGTATCACGTCCATTCTATAAAATTCTTTAAACTTTGCCACTTCTTCATCATCGTGGCACTCCCAATGGTTATATTCACCTTTACACCAAGGACAATAAAGATTTTTGAGATGCCCTTTCTGATGCTGATGACCTGTCTTACGAGCAAGCGGTAGTCCCTCGCGCCCGCAATTAGTACAAAAGAAACGATGCATTGTTCGTGAAGTTCTTTTCATAAGGATTTCTCCTTTCTTATAAAAATATTATAACATAAATTTATTTAATTGTCAAATTTATCTG
>ERZ1034844.1485-NODE-1485-length-10948-cov-4.186817_pt1 | contig 10948 bp, 8 predicted proteins | sample MGYA00520594_ERZ1034844 | MGnify/ENA primary metagenome ERZ1034844 (study PRJEB33766, sample SAMN09781733) | gut metagenome | biome: gut microbiome | host: Homo sapiens | place: Madagascar | study: EMG produced TPA metagenomics assembly of the PRJNA485056 data...
CCTGGAGAGCACCGTCATTGGCACCGTCAACACCACCGATCCTCTGGTAGGCCCCTCCACCGCCCTGTCGCTGGAATGCAGCCGCTACCTGCGGGGCGTTTCCCATGCCGACATTCTGCGCATCCGCCGCGAGCTTCTGCACACCACCCGGGACGACCTGGAAGGGCTTGTAACAATGCTGCGCACCTTCCAGGACAGCGCCGTCTTCTGCGCCGTAGGCAACCGGGACGCCATTGCGTTTGTGAAGGAATAAAATAAGCGCAAAAAGCCCCCAATATCGGGTAAAATCCCGGTATTGGGGGTTTCTTTTGCTGCAATACCATCCGGCCTAAGGCCAATTTGCCATTTTTCGCAGGTCGATGGCTAGGGAACTTTTTAATAGAAAAATTTCAAAAATGTTCCCTAGTTCAAAAGGTCTTCACGCATCTATCTTTCATAAAAAGGAGAATACCATCGCTTCTGTCCTCGTAAAAGGCCACAAGAAGCCGCTTAAATTCCGGTACCTCTTTTTCCGGGATAATCAGCATTCCCCCACCCTGTGAAATGAGATAATGATTTGCAAAGATGACAGAAGCACGTTTATTTCCGTCGGTGAATATCTGGGCTTTCATGCAGTAAAGGCAAAGCTGAATCGCCTTTTCATCGGGAGGCAGCTCTCGTTTCAGAATGTCCCCCAGGTGCTCTTTGATTACCGTTTCAATTGGTAACGGCGGAACATAGCTGGAACCGCCAATCGTCACAGGAACACCCCGAATTCTGCCGCCGTCCTGAAAAAAGCCTTCGTTCACCAGCTTTGCAATGTGGCACAGAATCGAATAGTCACTGGGGTAGGTGATCACATCCCGGTCAAGAATAAACTCCCAGGCATGTTTCAGATTTAATATTTTCTGCACATCCGTCGCGGTCATGCCGTTGACGATGCCATTATCAATAATGTCCTCTGTTTGCGGAAAACTGGTTGCAACGCCTTCCAAAATTGCCTGATCGTAGATGTTGGACTTCATGTTGGCCCGGGCAAAATCAAGATTCAACTGCACACGGGGCGAAATCTCCTGATCTGTATACCCCAGCTGCGCCAATTCTTTGTCCAGCCGCCGAATATTTTTCCGATATTCCTTTGCGTCACGGGAATTGCGAAGCAGCAGCTGATACAGAGTGTCAGAATATACGTCCACATAGGTTGAACTGAGTCTCGACCCAATGCGCTTGCGAATATACAGATATTTGTTGCTGCCATCTTCTTTGATTTCCGGAGACCCGTCGAATGGCAATAAATTCAGCCGTGCCTGATAGTCAGCCTTTTGATGCAGCAGCTCTTGAATCTGGGGATAGTTGTTGTTCATGCGGCACCTCCTAGGGAACTTTTATCTATTAAATTATAGCGTAAAGTTCCCTATTTTTCAATCCCCGTTCGCTCGACCTTATCTTTTCTTTTACAGCAGCGAAGTTCATTTTACACATTCTCATCAATGGTGTGGATCTCCGGGATGACCTCCTCCAGGGCGTCCAGGACGATGCGGGCGGTGTCCAGAGAGGTGAAGGTGTTCACGCCGTTCTGGACCGCGCACTCCCGGATGGCCCGGCCGTCGTCATAGTGCTCCCGGGAGAAGATGGAGCGGGTGTTCAGGATATAGCTGACGAAGCCGGTCCGGATGGAGGTGAGGATCTCATTGCTGCCGTCGCTGAGCTTCCGGCGCACCCGGGTGCGGATGCCGTGCTTTTTCAAAAAAGCCGCCGTGCCCTCGGTGGCCTCGATGTTGAAGCCCATCTGATAGAACCGGCGGGCCAGGGGCAGGCCCTCCTCCTTGTCCTCGTCCGCCAGGGTGACGATGACCGTGCCGTATTCCTTCATCTTAATGCCGGAGGCCTGCAGGGCCTTATAGAGCGCCCGGTTCAGCTTCCGGTCGTAGCCGATGGCCTCGCCGGTGGACTTCATCTCCGGGGACAGGTAGGTATCCATGCCCCCCAGCTTGGCAAAGGAGAAGGCCGGGGCCTTGACGTACCAGATGGGCTTCTCCGGAAGATGCAAGTTCCCAATTCCCTGTTGGGCAAGGGACTGGCCCAGCATGACCCTGGTAGCGATCTCCACCAGGTTTACCCCGGTGGACTTGCTCAAAAATGGCACGCTGCGGGAGGCTCTGGGGTTGACCTCGATGATGTACACATCGCCCTTCTTATCCACAATAAACTGGATGTTAAACAAACCCTTGATGCCGATGCCCAGGCCCAGCTTTTCCGTATAGTCCGCGATCCGGTCCTTCACGGTCTGTGAAAGGCTGTAGGGCGGATACACGGAGATGGAGTCGCCGGAGTGAACGCCGGTGCGCTCCACCAGCTCCATAATGCCCGGGAGGAACACCTGCTCTCCGTCGCAGATGGCGTCCACCTCCACCTCCTTGCCCACGATATAGCGGTCAATGAGTACCGGGCGCTTCTCGTCAATCTCCACGGCATTGCGCAGATACCGCCGCAGCATTTCTTCATTGGCTACGATCTCCATGGCCCGGCCGCCCAGGACGAAGCTGGGCCGCACCAGCACGGGATAGCCAATGCGCTCCGCTGCCGCCACACCGGATTCAATATCCGTCACGGCCTCGCCCTTGGGATTGGGAATGTGCAGGGCGCGGATGAGGGCATCGAAGGCATCCCGGTTCTCTGCCTTTTCAATGGCGGCGCAGTCCGTTCCGATGATGTTCACCCCCCGGTCCGCAAGGCTCTGGGCCAGATTCACCGCCGTCTGGCCGCCCAGAGAGACGATGACCCCCTGAGGCTTCTCCAGATGGATGATGTTCATCACGTCTTCCGTGGTCAGGGGCTCAAAATACAGCTTGTCCGCAGCGGTATAGTCTGTGGAGACGGTTTCCGGGTTGTTGTTGATGACAATGGCCTCGTAGCCCGCGCTGCGGATGGTCCGCAGGGCATGGACGGTGGAATAGTCGAACTCCACGCCCTGGCCAATGCGGATGGGGCCGGAGCCCAGGACAATGATCTTCTTCCGGTCCGTAACCACAGACTCATTCTCCTGGGCATAGGTGGAGTAGAAATAGGGCACGTAGCTCTCAAACTCGCTGGCGCAGGTATCGATCATCTTATACACCGGAAAGAGATTTTCCCGGCAGCGCGTTTCGTAAATTTCCCGCTCCGATGTGTGCCACAGAGCGGCAATCCGCCGGTCGGAGAAGCCCAGGCACTTTGCCTGCTTCAAGTGGGGCAGGCTCCCGGGATTCTCCTCCAGCTCCTTTTCGAACTGGGTGATGTTTTTCAGCTTGCTGAGGAAGAAAATGCTGATGGCCGTGGCATCGCAGATTCTGGCCAGATCCATCCCCCGGTACAATAGCTCTCCCAGGGCATAGATGCGGTCTGAGGGGCCTTTGGCCGCATAGTCCAGCAATGACACATCGGACCAGTCCGCAAATTTGGGAAGGCGCAGGGCGTAGGCCCCGTCCTCCAGGGAACGGATGGCCTTTTGCAGGCTCTCCTCCCAGCACCTGCCCACGCTCATCACCTCACCGGTGGCCTTCATCTGGGTGGACAGGAAATTGGAGGCGGTGGGGAACTTGTCAAAGGGGAACCGGGGCATTTTGGTGACCACATAGTCCAATGTGGGCTCAAAGCAGGCGGGGGTGTTGGCCAGGCGGATCTCATCCAGGTTCATACCCACGGCGATTTTGGCCGAGACCCGGGCGATGGGGTAGCCCGTGGCCTTGGAGGCCAGGGCGGAGGACCGGGACACCCGGGGGTTGACCTCGATGACATAGTACCGGAAGGAATGGGGGTCAAGGGCAAACTGCACATTGCAGCCGCCCTTCACATCCAGCGCCCGGATGATTTTCAGGGCGCTGTCCCGGAGCATGTGGTATTCCTTGTTGGTCAGGGTCTGGCTGGGGGCCACCACGATGGAGTCGCCGGTGTGAATGCCCACGGCATCCATGTTTTCCATATTGCACACGGTAATGGCCGTATCCGCTCCATCCCGGATGACCTCGTACTCCACCTCGTTGTAGCCCTTGATGCTCTTCTCCACCAGCACCTGGTGGACGGGAGACAGGGCCAGGGCGGTTTTCATCATGGCGCGCAGGCCATCCTCGTCGTCCGCAAAGCCGCCGCCGGTGCCGCCCAGGGTAAAGGCGGGGCGCAGAATCACGGGATAGCCGATTTCCTTCGCCGCCGCCACGGCCTCCTCCACGGAGTAGGTGATCTGAGAGGGCACCACCGGCTCGCCGATGGCTTCACACAGCTCCTTGAAAAGCTCCCGGTCCTCGGCCTTTTCGATGGATTCCACGCCGGTGCCCAGCAGCTCAATTTCGCACTCCTGCAGCACGCCCTTTTTGGCAAGCTGCATGGCAAGATTCAGCCCCGTCTGGCCGCCGATGCCGGGGACGATGGCGTCCGGCCGCTCATAGCGGCAGATACGAGCCAGATATTCCAGGGTCAGGGGCTCCATATACACCTTGTCTGCGATGGTGGTATCGGTCATGATGGTTGCCGGGTTGGAGTTGGCCAGGATCACATAGTAGCCCTCTTCCCGCAGCGCCAGGCAGGCCTGGGTACCGGCATAGTCGAATTCCGCCGCCTGGCCGATGACGATGGGGCCGGAGCCGATGACCAGGACCTTCTTGATGTCGGTTCTCTTAGGCATGGTGCTTGCCCTCCTCCATAAGTGTGATGAATTGCCGGAACAGGTACCGGCTGTCCTGGGGGCCGGGGGCGCTCTCCGGGTGGTACTGGACGGAGAATGCCCGGTCCTCCTTACAGGCCACGCCCTCCACAGTTCCGTCCAGCAGGTTGATATGGGTGATTTCCAGAGGGGTCTTTTCCAGGCTTTCCGGAACCACGGCATAGCTGTGGTTCTGGGAGGTGATCTCAATTTTTCCCGTTTGCAGATTCTTCACAGGGTGGTTGCCGCCCCGGTGGCCGAATTTCAGCTTGTAGGTTTCGCCGCCGTAGGCCAGGGAGAGAATCTGATGGCCCAGGCAGATGCCGAAAATAGGGGTCTTCCCCCGAAGGGCCTTGACGGTGTCGATGACCTTCACCACATCCGTGGGGTCTCCGGGGCCGTTGGAGAGGAACACACCGTCAGGCTTCATGTACAGGATTTCTTCCACGCCGGTATTGTAGGGCACCACGGTGACATTGCAGCCGAACTGATTCAAAGAGCGGATGATGTTCAGCTTCATGCCGCAGTCGATGGCCACCACGTTGTATTTTGCATCCGCCGTCCGGGAATACCAGCGCTTTTTGCAGCTGACCCGGGACACCGCATCATGGGGCACAGGGGTGGCGGCGATGATTTCCAGAACCCTTTCCACCGGGGTATCCGGGGCGGTGATCAGCACTCTTCGGGAGCCCAGGTCCCGGATGCTGCGGGTGAGCTTCCGGGTATCGATGCCGGAAATACCGGGGATATTGTATTCCTCCAGGGATTCGGACAGGGTCTTCACCCAGCGGAAATTGGAAGGGGTGTCGTTGTAGTCATAGCAGCACAGGCCGCCGATGGAGGGGAACTTGCACTCGTAGTCGTCCTCGGCCATGCCGTAGTTGCCGATCAAGGGATAGGTCATGACCACCATCTGGTCCGTATAGCTCAGGTCGGAGACAATTTCCTGGTAGCCGGACATGGAGGTATTGAAGACGATCTCACAGACCCGGTCAATCTTGCTTCCAAAGGCGCAGCCATAGTATTCGCTGCCGTCCTCCAGCACCAGCTTGCGGTTTATTTCTCTCATTTGCTTCTCCTTTCGGCTCCCAACCGGGGGCCATGCTTTCTTTTTCAGCGCTTGCCTGTGTTGTTCTGCCGGAATCCCCCTTGCTTTTGTTCTCTTGTTTTATGCATGTTAACGAACTTTTTTAAAAAAGAAAACGCCCGTTCCCCTCGGAAAAAGAGCTTTTCCGAAGAAAACGAGCGCCTTTGCTCATTATTTCGCATTATAGCACAGAGCAAGTGGGTTGTCAAGGAAAATGGTGCAGGGAAAGCTAGGAGAGGAAATCCTCCGGGTTCATGGGCATATCCTGATAGGTGACGGAGAAGTGGATATGGGGGCCAAGGGCGGTTTCTGCCAGGGCGCTTGTCCCGACCTCGCCAATCTGCTCTCCCAGCTCCACCGTCTCCCCCACTGCCAGCTCCGGCATCTGGGCAAGGCCCGAATAGGTGGTCTCATAGCCGCCGCTGTGGCGCAGCACCAGGGTGCAGCCCATGAGATCATCCTCCTTCACCGCCGTCACGGTCCCGTCGGCTGCCGCCAGGACGGGGGTTCCCGCTTCTGCGCCGTAGTCCACGCCATTGTGCACCCGCCAGTCCCGGGTGGTCTCATTGTAGCTCAGCGCGTCCATGGAGTAGACGGCTGCCTCGCTGCCCTGAACCGGCAAGCCGGTTTTCAATGGCTTCGAGGGGACCGTCGCCTGGGTCTGGGGCGGCTGGGTTTCCGCCCGGCTGGGGGCGGTTCCCTTTGTTGCCGGCTGCTCCGTGGCCGCCGCAGTGGTTTCACTGGCCCGGAGCACCACCTCCTGGGTTTCCAGCAGGGAGACCTGCTCCACCTTCTTTTGATTGTTCCGGTACACATAGCCCGTGATCCCGATGGCTGCCGCACACAGGACCAGGGCTATGTAGTAGCCCTTTCCTCCGATTCCGAAGGTTTTGTTATTGCGCATTTTTCAGCACCTCCGAGGCTGAGTATAGCCAGGTTTTCTCGCATTTAACCCAAAGAGGAGGGCAAAATAAGGAAAAACTTTTGTAGGTTTTTTATTGTGAAAATTTTATTGACAATGGGGGAAAATGCGATATAGTTATACTTGTCTTTTTCGACAAAAAATAAGAAAAGAAACGGGGGAGGATAATGTCCAAGGAACTCATCAGGCTCCGGGATCTTACCATGGAGTTCGACGGGGAACGCATTCTCGACGGCATCAATCTTTACATCAACGATCACGAATTTTTAACCCTGCTAGGCCCTTCCGGCTGCGGCAAAACCACCACACTGCGGATCATCGGCGGCTTTCTGACGCCCACATCCGGCACGGTGACATTTGATGGGAAAACGATCAATGATGTACCGCCCTATAAGCGGCAGATCAATACGGTATTTCAGCGATATGCGTTGTTCCCGCACTTAGACGTTTATGATAACGTGGCATTCGGTCTTAAAATCAACAAGGTTCCCAAAGCGGAAATAGACCAGCGAGTGCGGGAAATGCTGGAAATCGTCAGTCTCAAGGGTTATGAAAACCGGCGAATCGACGCCCTGTCCGGCGGCCAGCAGCAGCGTGTGGCCATTGCCCGCGCCCTGGTGAACCGCCCCAAGGTACTGCTTCTGGACGAGCCTCTGGGTGCTTTGGACCTGCGGCTGCGCAAGGACATGCAGAATGAACTGAAGCGCATCCAGCAGGCCATGGGCATTACCTTTATTTACGTGACCCACGACCAGGAAGAGGCGCTGTCCATGTCCGACACCATCGTTGTCATGGACAAGGGCCGCATCCAGCAGATCGGCAGGCCCGAGGATATCTACAACGAGCCCAAGAATGCCTTTGTGGCAGACTTCATCGGCGAAAGCAACATCCTCGACGGCGTGATGCTGGAGGACTACCGGGTGCAGTTCTTTGGCCGGACCTTTGTGTGCGTAGACAAGGGCTTTGAGAAGAACGAGCCCGTGGACGTGGTCATCCGCCCCGAGGATATCGATATTGTGCAGGCACAGGAGGGCCATCTGGTGGGAACCGTCACCGGCATCACCTTCAAGGGCCTGAACTATGACATCATCGTGGAGTTCAAGGGCTTCAAGTGGCTGATCCAGACCACGGATTACCACGCCGTCGGCTCCACCATCGGCATTCGGTTGAACCCGGAGGATATTCACATCATGCATAAGAGTGAATACTCCGGCCTGTTTGGCGACTACAGCTCCTACTCCGCCGAGTATGACGAGCTGACGGAGGATGCCGGGAATGAAGAAGACTAAATCTCTGCTGCTGAGCACCCCATACCTCGTCTGGATGGTGGTGTTTACTCTGATTCCCCTGGGCGTGGTTGCCTACTACGCCCTGACAGACCCCGCCACCGGGGCCTTCTCCCTGGGCAATGTGAAGAGTCTTGGCATGTATCTGCCCGTTCTGTGGAAATCCATCGGGTATTCCCTGGTGTCCGCCTTTATCTGCCTGCTGCTGGGCTATCCCGTGGCCTACTATATCGCCCACAGAAGCCCCACGGCCCAGAAGTTCCTGTATATGCTGGTGATGCTGCCCATGTGCATGAGCTTTCTGCTGCGCACCCTGGCCTGGGTGGGCCTGCTGCAGGATACGGGCATTATCAACACCCTGCTTTCCAAGCTGGGCCTGCCCCGGCTGACCCTGATCCGCACCCCCGGGGCAGTGGTCCTCGGCATGGTGTATAACTATCTGCCCTATATGATTCTGCCCCTGTACGCCACGATTCTGAAAATCGACAAGCGGCTCATTGAGGCGGCAGAGGACCTGGGCTGCACCCCTGCCCAGACCTTCGGCAAGGTGGTTCTGCCCCTGAGTATGCCGGGCATTCTCTCCGGCATGACCATGGTGTTCGTGCCCGCTGTGTCCACCTTCTACATTTCCCAGAAGCTGGGCGGCACCGACACGGTGCTCATCGGCGACGTCATTGAGCGGCAGTTCAAGCAGGGCAACAACCCCAACCTGGGCGCGGCCCTGAGCCTGGTGCTGATGGTGCTGGTGTTCGTATGCACCGGCATTATGAACCGCTTCGGCGGTGACGAGGCGGAAGGAGGCGTGGTGGTATGAAACGAACCAACAGGATCATGACCGTCCTGATCTTCATCTTCCTGTATATCCCCATGGCCGTGCTGATCGTGGCCTCCTTCAACACCGGCAAGGACATTACGGAATTCCAGGGCTTCACCCTGCGGCAGTATGAGCGGCTTTTCCAGGACCGGAGCCTGTTAAAGCTGCTGGGCAACTCCCTGCTGGTGTCCATCCTCGCCAGCCTCATCGCCACAATTTTCGGTACGATTTCCGCCGTAGGCATTCACAACCTGAACCCCAAAATGCGCAAGATGGCCATGACCCTGACGGATATCCCCATGACCAACCCGGATATTGTTACCGGTGTGTCCCTGAGCCTGCTGTTTGTCTTTGTGGGCACGAAGATGCTGGGCCAGCGAAACAGCCTGACCTTCTGGACGCTGCTCATTGCCCACATCACCTTCAACCTGCCCTATGTCATCTTAAACGTCATGCCCAAGCTCAAGCAGATGGACGTCTCTCTGACGGACGCGGCCATGGACCTGGGCTGCACCCCCTGGCAGGCCTTCTTCCGGGTGACTCTCCACGAGATCATGCCCGGCGTGGTGTCCGGCGCCATCATGGCCTTTACCATGAGCCTGGATGACTTCGTCATCAGCTATTTCGTCACCGGTCTGGATTTTGTAACACTGCCTGTGGAAATCTATTCCTACACGAAAAAGCCCATTCAGCCCAAGATCTACGCCATGTTCACATTGCTGTTCCTGCTGATCTTCGTGCTGATGACTGCCATGAACCTCACGCAGCTCTTTGCGGACCGCAAAAGAATCGCCGACCGGAAAAAGCATTGAGGCTGCGGGCCGATGTGGGCATCGGCCCCTACGGGCAAATTTTTAGCCGACTACTGTCATCTTATTATTTTACCATTTAGGAGAGAAAAGCTATGAAGAAAGTAATTTCCGTCTTCCTTGTCCTTGCCACCCTGGTCTGCCTGTGCGCAGGCTGCGGGAAGAGCAGCGAAAAGACCACCATCTACGTCTACAACTGGGGCCAGTATATCTCCGAGGGAGATGAGGGCTCCATCGATGTGATCGCCGAGTTCGAGAAAAAGTATCCCAACATCAAGGTCCAGTACTCCACCTTCGATTCCAACGAGACCATGTATGCCAAGCTGAAAAACGGCGGCATCACCGTGGACGTGGTCATCCCCTCCGACTATATGATTGGCCGGATGCGCCAGGAGGGTATGCTTCAGGAGCTGAACTACGATAATATCCCCAACGCCAAGTTCATCGATGCCAGCTATCGCGGCATGGCCTTTGACCCCGAGGACAAGTATTCCGTGCCCTATACCTGGGGCACCACCGGCATCATCTACAACAGCAAGTACGTGGACGAGGCCGATGTCACCGGCTGGGAGCTGCTGTGGAATGAGAAGTACGCCGGGAAGATCCTGATGTTCGACAACTCCCGGGATGCCTTCGGCATTGCCGAGTATCTGCTGGGCTACTCCGTGAACACCACCGACTCCGCCGAGCTCCAGGCCTGCGCCGACAAGCTGGCCGAGCAGAAGCCTGTTGTGCAGCAGTACGTCATGGACCAGATCTTCGACGCCATGGAGAACGAGGAGGCCTGGATCGCCCCCTACTACGCCGGCGACTACCTGACCATGGTGGAGGAGAACCCGGACCTCCGGTTCTTCCGCCCCGAGGACCAGGGCTACAACATCTTTGTAGACGGCATCTGCATCCCCACCTGCGCCAAGGAGAAGGAAGCCGCCGAGACCTTCATCAACTTCCTGATCGACCCCGAGATCTGCGCCAAGAACCTGGATTTCCTGGGCTACTCCGTGCCGGAAACCGAGGCCAAGCAGTACCTGGATGCCGAATTGGTTGCCAATGACGTGGCCTATCCCAGTGAAGAGCAGCTGCGCAACGCCACCTCCTTCGACTTCCTGCCCGAGGAAACCTCCCGGGAGATGGAGAGCCTGTTTATGACCGTGCGGAACGGTTGATCTGCGCGCTAAAAAGGACCGCCTGCCGGCGGTCCTTTTTGATAAACTGGGGGTTGTCAGAACGTCCCCTTGGCTCCCCCTCTGGGGGAGCTGGCGTGCGCAGCACGACTGAGAGGGTGCCAGTGACGGAATACACATGAAAGCCTCAGCGCTGCAGCCCTCTCAGTCACGGCGTTTCCGCCGTGACAGCTCTCCCATAGGGAGAGC
>ERZ1034844.1490-NODE-1490-length-10921-cov-19.373274_pt1 | contig 10921 bp, 8 predicted proteins | sample MGYA00520594_ERZ1034844 | MGnify/ENA primary metagenome ERZ1034844 (study PRJEB33766, sample SAMN09781733) | gut metagenome | biome: gut microbiome | host: Homo sapiens | place: Madagascar | study: EMG produced TPA metagenomics assembly of the PRJNA485056 data...
GCAGAATACTTTTGGGAATCTGGCTATCACCCCAACGGGTTCACACTAAGCGAAGATGGATAAAGCGAAGATGGATAAACGCGGAGACTGAGGTTTGGTAACAATGCCTGAAGGATATCAGAGAATCGAGCGCAAGGTGTCCAGATATTGATCTATCCTGTCATCGTGCATCCTGCTCCACACATCACCCAAGAAAGCAGCACCACCAAAGCCCCAGTCTTTGAGCTGCGGAATGTGTGAAGAAGTAATGCCCCCCAATGCCACCACCTTGTGGTTGATGATACCAGCAGCATGAGCCTGCTGCAAGTCGTCGTCGGTAAAGGAAGCCGAATAGCCCTGCTTGGAGATACTGTCGAAGATGGGGCTTAGAAAGACATAATTGCAATGCGACTTAGCAGCCACTACCTCATCGAGACTATGACAGGAACAAGACACATGCCCATGAAACCCCATAGGAACATCGGGACAACGACGATTGAGATGAATGCCAAGGAGCGAGAACTCTGTGGCCAACGAGAAGTGGTCGTGCACCACGATGCGATTATGCCAACGGGAAGGTATCTCACTCAACAAGTGGCGACACGCAGCTTCGGTAGCCCCAGGCTTGCGCAGATGGAGCACATCCAAACCGTGACAGAAAAGTCTGTTAATAAAAAGAGCCTCTCCCGACAAAAAGTCAGGAGAGGTTATCACGATCCATTTCATACGGAACAGAAATTACTTCTTCAGCTTTGCGATGATGGCATCAGCCACCTTCTTACCAGAAAGCAACATACCACCGAAGATAGGTCCCATGCGTGGAGTGCCTGCAACAGCAGAAGAAGCCATACCGCACACGTAGAGACCTGGATAAACCTCACGGGTACCCTCTACTACCATGCGCTCGCCTTCTATTACGTCTAATGAACGCTCACCGATGACACCGCCAGTAGCTGTATCCAACTTGATGCCGTTCTTGCGAGCCACAACCTTACACATCTCGCTATCGTGACCTGTACCGTCGATGACATACTTTGACATGATGTTGAGTGGGTCTACGTGCAAGCCCTCGCGAAGCACTGGAGTCCAGTTGACAACCACACCACTTACCACATCATTCTTGAAGATAACGTCCTCTACCGAATAGCAGTTGAAGATGGTGGCGCCAGCGTGTACGGCATGATAAAGCAGCGCCGAAGTACTCTCCACTGAGTCGATGGTGTAAAGTCCGTCCTCGAAGGTTTCGTAGTTGATATTGAAATCTTTCACGATGTGCATAGCCTCTTCCTGAATGACAATCTGATTGAACATCATGGCGCCGCCCCACATACCGCCACCAGGAGAGAGTTTGCGGTCGAACTGAGCCACTTTCAGACCAGCCTTGGCGAGATAATAGGCTGCCACGATGCCAGAAGGACCTCCGCCAACAATGGCTACATCGAGGTCGAGATTACGCTGAAGTTTGTCAAAATAGGTACTGATAATACCTTTGGATACTTGTGTTTCAATCATTTTTTTAAGTTTTTATTTTTTGAAAATAAGTTGATTCTAAATGCTCTTCCCCTACCCCTATGTCGCACAGCGAAAGAGAAGGAAAGGGCGAAAGAGATAAGAGTAAGCGAGTAAACAGACGAGATTACTCCCCCTGTTCCTGCTCCCGGCAGCTCTTGAGCGAATGGCTGATACGAGCAGCACAGAAGTTGGGTCCACACATGGTGCAGTAGTTGGCGTCTACACGATTGCTTGTCTTGTAGTACTCCAGGGCACGTTCAGGGTCGAGTGAGAGGTTGAACTGGTCTTTCCATCTAAAGTCGTAGCGCGCCTTGCTCAGTGCATTATCACGCACAGCAGCACCTGGATGCCCCTTTGCCAAGTCGGCAGCATGAGCAGCAATCTTATAAGTAACCACACCCGTGCGAACGTCTTCCTTTTCGGGCAGTGCGAGATGCTCCTTAGGAGTGACATAGCAAAGCATGGCAGTGCCATACCAGCCTATCATCGAAGCTCCTATGGCAGAGGTGATATGGTCGTAGGCAGGGGCAATGTCGGTAACGAGAGGGCCTAAGGTGTAGAAAGGCGCTCCGTGACATTTCTCTATCTGGCGTTCCATGTTCTCCTTAATCTTGTGCATAGGCACATGACCAGGGCCCTCGATAAACGCCTGTACGTTCTTGGCCCAGGCACGCTCCACAAGCTCGCCCATCGTGTCGAGTTCGGCAAACTGGGCTGCATCGTTGGCATCGTAGGTAGAACCTGGACGCAAGCCGTCGCCCAGCGAGATTGCAACGTCGTAACGTGCACAGATGTCGCAAATGTCATCGAAATGCTCGTAGAGGAAGCTCTCCTTCTGATGCACCTTGCACCATTTGGAGATGATGCTTCCGCCTCGACTCACGATGCCTGTGAGACGTGTATCAGCCAGATGGATGTTCTGCAGGCGGATGCCACAGTGAATGGTGAAATAGTCGACACCCTGCTCACACTGCTCGATAAGTGTGTCGCGGAATACTTCCCAGTTGAGGTCTTCTGCCTTGCCGTTCACCTTCTCGAATGCCTGATACATAGGCACTGTTCCCACAGGCACGGGGCAGTTGCGCAGTATCCATTCGCGCGTCTCATGGATGTCGTTACCTGTGGAAAGATCCATCAGCGTATCTCCACCCCACTTGCAGCTCCACACGGCTTTCTCCACCTCTTCTTCGATGCCCGAAGTGGTAGCAGAGTTGCCGATATTGGTGTTGATTTTTACAAGGAAGTTGGTTCCGATAATCATCGGTTCCGACTCAGGATGCTTCCTGTTGGCTGGGATAACGGCTCTACCTTTTGCTATCTCTTGGCGCACAAATTCGGGTGTGATATGGGTCTCAATACCCAATTCTTCGCAGTTCATATTCTCGCGTATCGCCACGTATTCCATCTCTTGTGTGATAATACCTTTCTTGGCAAAATACATCTGTGTCTCACCCTCCTGTCGGCCCTCTATCCAGCTCTGACGCAAGCGTGGCAAACCTTTATTGAGGTCGATATCCACCTTTGGGTCGCTATAGCTACCACTGGTGTCGTAAATGTACACGGGAGCATTAGGTTCTTCGTGGCGCTCATCACCCTCGAAAGTCACAGTGGGTGTAAGGTTCACTTTGCGCATGCCCACTCTCAGGTCTGGGAATATTTTTCCCTTGAGATAAACCTTCTCTGAGGAAGGGTAGTCAAACTTAATTTTTGTTTTCATTGATACGTTTTATGGATTGTTTGAGTCTTAAAAATAGAATTATGTTTGTAAATTATTTCTCCACCTTATCTTGTTCCATAAAGCGGCTTGTTTCTTCGACAGGATTCTCAGCATTCAAGATGGCTCCGCTCACTGCGATACCCGTCACACCCGTCTGCAAGATAACTGCGACATCCGTCAGCAGAATACCGCCGATGGCTACGAGAGGCAAGTGGATATTGTGAGCTGCCATCTGCTTCATGATGCTGCTATAGCCTTCCAATCCCAAGATGGGCGAAAGATTCTGCTTGGTGGTGGTGAATCGAAACGGACCACAACCGATATAGTCGACACCCTGACGCCAAAGTCGTTCTATATCAGCATAGGTGTTGGCTGTTCCACCGATGATGCGACTGCGCCCCAACATCTTGCGAGCTTCGTCTACGGGCATATCGTTCTTGCCCAAATGTACACCGTCGGCACCTGTCAATCCCACCCATTCCACATGATCATCGAGTATGAAAGTGGCTTCATATTCATCACATAGTTTTCTGATAGCCTTAGCAGCCTCAAGAAATTCTATCTCCGTGGCATTTTTCATGCGCAACTGTATCCAGCGACAGCCGCCCTGAAGCGCCATCCGGGCGCCCTCTACATGATCGTAGCGCTCATTGGCATGAGTTATAAATTGTAACATTTTTCTGTATTTTTCTTGTTGTTTTTATCCGATGAGTTTTGTAGTAAGGGGAGTGGGGCTTTCACTCTTCGTCGAGGATGAGCGGCTCAGGACAGAAGAAGTGGTTTACAGGACCATACCCCTTCCCTATCTCCACATCCTTTCCAGCCATGAGTGCACGACTAAGATAATCTTTGGCATGGGCTATGGCAAGGCTCATCTCCTCGCCACGAGCCAAGAAAGCAACGATGGCAGAAGAGAGCGTGCAACCTGTGCCATGCGTATTGCGAGTATCTATCGTGGCGTGCTCGTAGCTCGCCATGCTGCCATCGGCAAGATAGAGCCTGTCTATCTTGCTGCTTCCTTCCAGATGACCGCCCTTGATGAGCACCGCCTGGCAACCTCGTGCCAGGATGCGCTGTGCCGCCAAGTCCATATCTGCCAGCGAGCGTATGTCGGTCTGTGCCAGCACAGCTGCCTCAGGAATGTTGGGAGTCAGCAGAGTTGCCATAGGCATGAGTTGAGAGCAGAACACATCGAGCGCATCCTGCTGCATGAGCATATGTCCACTGGTCGACACCATGACTGGGTCGACAACAAGCAATGGGTGTGAATAAAGTCGCAGCGTGTCGGAAATGGCTTGTATCGTAGATGGATCGTTCACCATTCCCACCTTGATGGCTCGGGGTTTCAGGTCGTCGATGACGGCTCTTATCTGTCCTGCCACGATGTCGGGAGCCACAGACTGTATGGCCTGTACGCCCTGTGTGTTTTGCACCGTGATGGCTGTCACGGCAGAAGCTGCATACACGCCCAAGGCCGACATAGTCTTCATGTCTGCCTGTACGCCTGCGCCTCCACAACTATCGGAACCAGCTATTGTCAGTGCACAAATATACCTCATTGTTCTCCTTTTTTTCTCTAACAATACTTTACAAAGAGGTAACTGGCACGCACCTTAAGCCTAAAAAAAGACAATACGGAATAGAAATATCCCTGCGGCAGCATTATCTGCGTCAGGTTCTATGGGTATAATCTCAGCAGCACAATCGTGCAGCACCCCTTATTTCTTGTTTTTGATTTACTATATTTTTTCGATGGCAAAGATAATCAATAATCAGCACTGAGCCAACATTTTGTTGATATTTTAAGATTTATTCAAGGTTACTTTGTGCAGATGAATTGGTGGAACGAATCAACAGAGGGTTATTTCTCTACCGCCGCCTGTCTCATCAACACGATCCTCATTTTCACTGCTTATCTCGTAAAGAAGGATTTCCCACTGAAGAGTCTGCTGGTGGTTGGAAAGTACTTTAGAAAATAACAGATACACTTGATGGAGAGACTAAAGAAAGTAATAAATGTCTCCTGAAGAATCAAGTGATTTTCTGAAAAATATAGACTCACCAACCGCCCAACAACTGATGTGCGCTTTCACATCAGCTGTTATACATTTGCACAACACTTGTTATGCAGACGTCGCACAACTGATGTGCAACAACATTCAAACCATATTCTAAAACTACCCAAGTTCGGGATAACAGAACGTCTTCTTCAATAAATGCGGTGTGAATATTCCTCTTCCCCACGCCTTTAGGAGTGAGCCCTATTCTTATCCCGAACTGGGGTAGATGAATGATTAGAACGAAAGGGAAGCAAAAGAAAAGAACGTTGGTAAAGCGTAGGCAAAGAAAAAGGAACGAAAAAGGATAGGCAAAAAAAGACGTGCTATAAGCAAAAAACTTACAGCACGTCTCATGATATGTGAACAATCTGTTCACTTACGAAAAATCAATTACTTCTCTTCTGGAGCCTTGTCGATGAGATCCATGAACTGATCGAGCTTAGGAGTGATGATGATCTGAGTGCGACGGTTGCGCATCTTGCCTACCTCTGTATCGTTGGTAGTTACAGGGTTGTACTCACCACGTCCACCTGCTGTGAGGCGTTTAGGATTTACACCGAAGTGATCCTGCAAGTACTGAACTACAGAAGAAGCACGCAGAGCTGAGAGGTCCCAGTTGTTGCGGATGTTCTTCATCTTGGCACTGGTAGTGCTAACAGGCACGTTGTCGGTGTTACCCTCTACGAGTACGTCGTAATCCTTGTAGTCAGTGATAATCTTAGCTATCTTGCTCAGAGTCTCCTGTGCACGGCTGTTCACCTCGTAGCTACCGCTCTGATAGAGCATGTTGTCGGCCAGAGAGATGTATACCACACCCTTGAGCACCTGAACGTCAACCTCCTTCAACTCTTCCTTGCTCAAAGAGCGAGTCAAGTTGTTGGTAAGTACCATGTTGAGAGAGTCGCTCTTGCTCTTCACCTCTACCAAGTGACGGATGTACTGGTTAGACTCATTGATCTGGTCTACAAGCTTCTCGATGCTAATGTTGTTCTGATTAGCATTGTTCAAACTCTTGTCGAGAGCTGTCTGCATAGAAGAGTAGTCCTTCTTCATCTGAGCGAGCTGATCCTCGAGAGTTGTCACGCGAGCCTGTGAAGCAGCGAGCTGCTCCTTAGTCTCCTGATAATTACCTGTCAACTCCTTGTTCTCAGCCTGACAGTTCTGCAATTCTTTCTTGCTGGCGCAGCTTGTTGCAAGCATAGCACCTGCCATTGCGATAATCGCTAAAGTTTTGGTCTGTTTCATATTCTTCTCGTTATTATTTTTGCTTAGTTGATAAATTGAGTTTCTGATTCGGGTTTCAATAATTCTGTATACACGCATCTTTTCATGATGCAAAGTTATGAATAAGACTTGAATAAAAGCCTTTTGTCAAGTCCATTTATGGAATTTTAACCACCTTTGAGCCCTTTCTCCTCATTTTTAACGTTTTAACCTCACAAAAGGTCCCTTGTAATTACTCTGCACTCATATTGTCATGAGTTGTTACATCAATACAGTGAGTCAACGAGAATTATAAAAAATAACTGAGCCAACTTGTATAATCAATAACACTTAAAGTGGTCAACTAAAATCGTTAAACCACTGATAAATCTCTATTCAAAGGCTTTGAACAGAAATTTTAATCAAGTTTATGCTTTAGAACGAGAACATTTTATAGAGTTACAGAGCAGTTACGGACCCTTACGGCACCATAAAAAGCAAAAAAAATCGCCTTTCTCTTTGTAGTCTCTCCTTTTTACACTAACTTTGCAGTCGAAAAGAAATACATTAACAATAAAAAGAGAAAAACTAAGTATGATTCTTTTTTTCAGAACTCCATCCAAGAGTGTGATTGCGACCGAGATCGACCACAAGCCATCTCAGGACGAAATCAATGAACTTTGTTGGCTTTATGGTGACGCTACATTAGAAGACGCCCAGCAGTTGCAGGGCTTCTATGTGGGTCCACGCCGTGAAATGATTACTCCCTGGAGTACGAATGCCGTTGAGATAACTCAGAACATGAGTCTTAACGGCATTTCGCGTATTGAGGAGTACTTCCCCGTAGAGAACGAGGACGCAGAACACGACCCTATGCTCCAGCGTATGTACAACGGTATCGGACAGGATGTCTTCACCGTCAACCATGAGCCAGAACCCATCAAGTACGTCGATGACCTCGAGAAGTACAACGAGGAAGAGGGTCTTGCCCTCAGCGAGGACGAAATGGCTTATCTCCACAAGCTGGAGAAAGAGAACGGACGCCCTCTCACCGACAGCGAAATCTTCGGTTTCGCACAGATCAACTCTGAGCACTGCCGCCACAAGATCTTCGGCGGCCAGTTTATCATCGACGGCAAGGAGATGGAGTCTTCTCTTTTCAGCATGATCAAGAAGACCACTCAGGAGAACCCTAACAAGATTCTCTCTGCCTATAAGGATAATGTGGCTTTCTCTCAGGGTCCTGTTATCGAGCAGTTTGCTCCAGCCGATCAGACTACCAGCGATTTCTTCCAGGTGAAGGATATCGAGAGTGTCATTTCGCTGAAGGCTGAGACCCACAACTTCCCTACTACCGTAGAACCTTTCAACGGTGCTGCTACCGGTACAGGTGGTGAGATCCGCGACCGTATGGGTGGTGGTGTAGGTTCATGGCCTATCGCAGGTACTGCCTGCTACATGACTGCTTATCCTCGCTTGAAGGATGACAACGGCAAGAGCGATGCTGAGCGCGACTGGGAAGACATCATGCCAGTACGTAAGTGGCTCTATCAGACTCCAGAGCAGATTCTGATCAAGGCTTCCAACGGTGCATCAGACTTCGGTAACAAGTTTGGTCAGCCTCTCATCACCGGTTCTGTGCTTACTTTCGAGCACGAGGAGAATGGTGAGAAGTATGCATACGATAAGGTAATCATGCTTGCTGGTGGTGTAGGCTACGGCAAGAAGCGTGACTACAAGAAGGGTGAGCCACAGAAGGGCAACAAGGTTGTCGTAGTAGGTGGTGATAACTATCGCATCGGTCTTGGTGGTGGTTCTGTTTCTTCTGTAGATACAGGCCGTTACAGCAACGGTATTGAGTTGAACGCTGTTCAGCGTGCCAACCCTGAGATGCAGAAGCGTGCCTACAACCTGGTTCGTGCACTCGTTGAGAACGATGAGAACCCAGTTGTCAGCATCCACGACCACGGTTCAGCCGGTCACTTGAACTGTCTCTCTGAGTTGGTGGAAGAGTGCGGTGGCGAAATCGATATGTCTAAGTTGCCTATCGGCGACAAGACTTTGAGCGCCAAGGAAATCATCGCCAACGAGAGTCAGGAGCGTATGGGCTTGCTCATCGATGAGAAGTATATCAGCGAGGTTCAGAAGATTGCCGACCGTGAGCGTGCTCCAATGTACGTGGTTGGTGAGACTACTGGCGATGCTCACTTCAGCTTCAAGCAGGCTGACGGTGTGAAGCCATTCGACCTCGATGTAGCTCAGATGTTCGGTCATACTCCTAAGACTGTGATGGTAGATGAGACCGTAGAGCGTAAATATGAAGATGTAACTTATTCTGCAGATAACCTCGACGAGTACTTGCAGCGTGTTCTCCAGATGGAGGCTGTGGCTTGTAAGGACTGGTTGACCAACAAGGTGGACCGTTCCGTAACAGGTAAGATTGCCCGTCAGCAGGGTCAGGGTCAGATTCAGTTGCCACTTTCTGACTGTGGTGTCGTAGCACTCGACTACCGTGGCGAGAAGGGTATCGTAACAGCAATGGGTCATGCTCCTCAGGCAGGTCTTGCCGATCCTAAGGCAGGTTCTGTACTCTCTGTAGCAGAGTCATTGACCAATATTATCTGGGCTCCATTGGCAGATGGCATGGACAGCATCAGCCTCTCTGCTAACTGGATGTGGCCTTGCCGCAGCCAGAAGGGTGAGGATGCTCGTTTGTACGAGGGTGTGAAGGCATTGTCAGACTTCTGCTGCGCCATCCACGTAAACGTACCAACAGGTAAGGACTCTCTCTCATTGACCCAGCAGTATCCTAACGGCGAGAAGATCATCGCTCCTGGTACCGTTATCGTAAGTGCCGGCGGTGAGGTTTCAGATATCAAGAAGGTGGTTAGCCCAGTTCTCGTTAACGACAAGAACTCAAGCCTCTACCATATCGACTTCAGCTTCGACGAGCAGCGCCTCGGTGGTTCTGCTTTCGCTCAGAGTTTGGGCAAGGTGGGCAGCGATGTTCCTACCGTCAAGAACCCAGAGTACTTCGTTGACTGCTTCAACGCCGTACAGGAACTCATCAACCGCGGCTGGGTGATGGCAGGTCACGATATCAGTGCCGGTGGTTTGATTACAACTCTCCTTGAGATGACATTCGCCAACGTAGAGGGTGGTATGAAGATCAACCTCCACGACATCGCAGATGCCGACATCATCAAGACTCTCTTCGCAGAGAACCCAGGTGTTGTCATCCAGGTAAGCGATGCTCACAAGGACGAGTTGAAGGCATTCCTCGATGCTGAGGGTATCGGCTATGCCAAGATTGGTTATCCAGCTCCTGAGCTCCGCAAGGTTATCATCAAGAAGGATGGCTTCGAGCACGAGTTCGATATCGATGCATTGCGTGACGACTGGTACAAGACCTCTTACCTCCTCGACCGCAAGCAGAGCATGAACGGTATGGCCAAGAAGCGCTACACCAACTATAAGAAGCAGCCTATCGAGATGAACTTCGGTTACGGCTTCAAGGGCACACTCTCCAGCTATGGTCTCGATGCCAACCGCCGCAAGCCATCTGGCATCAAGGCAGCCATCATCCGTGAGAAGGGTACCAATGGTGAGCGTGAGATGGCATACTCTATGTATCTCGCCGGCTTCGACGTAAAGGATGTGATGATGACCGACTTGATTTCCGGTCGTGAGACTCTGGAGGATGTGAACTTCATCGTATTCTGCGGTGGTTTCTCTAACTCCGACGTTCTCGGTTCTGCCAAGGGTTGGGCTGGTGCATTCCTCTACAATCCTAAGGCTAAGGAGGCACTCGATAAGTTCTATGCCCGTGAGGATACCCTTTCACTCGGTATCTGCAACGGTTGCCAGCTGATGGTTGAGTTGAACCTCATCAATCCTGAGCACAAGCATCGTTCACACCTCTGCCACAACACATCCAAGAAGTTCGAGAGTACATTCCTCGGTTTGACTATTCCTCAGAACGACAGTGTGATGTTCGGTAGCTTGAGCGGTGATAAGCTCGGTATCTGGGTAGCTCACGGCGAGGGTCGTTTCTACTTGCCAGAGCCAGAGGATCACTACAACATCATTGCGAAGTACAACTACGCTGAGTATCCAGGCAATCCTAACGGCAGTGACTACAACGTAGCAGGTATCTGCTCGGCAGATGGTCGCCACTTGGCTATGATGCCTCACTTGGAGCGCGCCATCTTCCCATGGCAGAACGCATGGTATCCTGCCGACCGCCGTGCCGATGAGGTAACTCCTTGGATTGAGGCATTTGTCAATGCACGTCAGTGGATTGAAGAAAGAGCTTTGAAAAAGTAAAAAGTAAAAAAGTAAAATGGTAAAAAATGAATAATAGCGTAAGTTATCTTACATTATTCAAAACATTTATGAAGATTGGCATAGTCACCTTTGGTGGTGGCTATGCCATGATTCCTATTATAGA
>ERZ1034844.1491-NODE-1491-length-10919-cov-4.376013_pt1 | contig 10919 bp, 24 predicted proteins | sample MGYA00520594_ERZ1034844 | MGnify/ENA primary metagenome ERZ1034844 (study PRJEB33766, sample SAMN09781733) | gut metagenome | biome: gut microbiome | host: Homo sapiens | place: Madagascar | study: EMG produced TPA metagenomics assembly of the PRJNA485056 data...
TTCCCCACCCACTTCCCCACCCGTTTTGTCTTTTAATACGTCGGAAGGTATGTTCAATATACTGCAAAATCACCGCTTAATTCCCGGAATTTCGTGTGCATTTTGTACAATTTCGAACATTTAAGCCGGGTTCGACTCCCCTCGGCTCCACTTCCAAAAAACGCCCAACCATCGCGGTTTCGGGCGTTTTTCTTTTTTCCTTCCACCCACTTTCCCACCCACTTTATTTTTTTACATTCAAAATATCGCGAAATACGCCGTCGATAATCGTTGCGGCGCGATGCCGGTCGCCCTCGATTTCATGGCCGTAAACGCCGAACGTGTCCATGCTTTCCGAGTGCCCGACCACCGACTTCATCAGCTCCAGCGGCAAATCGGCCTTATTAATCGAGATGAACGTGTGCCGCAGTTCGTGCAGATTCGAGCGTATGCCATGGTGCTTGCGGTAGGTGTCCCATTGGTCGTATACGCAGTTTGGCGACGGGCGCTCGCCATATCGATCGCAGAATACCCACGGCGAAATCAGGGCCTTGCGCTGCAGCATCGCACGCTGATCGGCGAGCACTTTCAGCGCCGTGTCGGTCAGCTCGATCGTTCTGCGGGCGTTCCTGTTTTTGCCCTCGGTGATCTCGTTTTCGGAATTGATCGACCGGCAGATCGTCAGCGTGCGTCCGTCGATATCCTCCGTGCGCAACCCGCACATCTCCCCGCGCCGCAGCCCTGTCGCCACCAGAAAGCGCCATGCATGAATGAAATGCGCCTCTTCCTGCCGCCCGTATCTCGGGAAGCACGCGTCCGCGAACAGTACGCGAATTTCGTACGGTTGAAGTACGATCTTTTCCTTGCGCGCCGCCGCATTTTTGGGAATGACCAGATCGCCCTTCTCGAGGCGCTGCACATTCCATCTCGACCGCAGCGCAAAGCCAACGAATTCATTGATCGCCGCGCGAATGTTGGTGCAGGTGCGCGCCGACAGGCCCTTTTGCGCCGCCGTATCAATGCACGATTGCCACATGATCGGCGTGATGATGGATAATCTGCGCTCGAGAATGTGTGGCGACAAATACACTCGATAGATCTGGTCGAGTTTACTGACGTTCGCAGTACCGGTGCGCTCGCGCTGGACGGCCATAAACGCCTCCCACGCCGCCGGGAACCGCATGTCTATTGTTCCCTTCTCCAGCCATTCATCGGCCTTAATCTCGGCGGCGTGCTTGCCCTTGCGGCCTTTTATGGCCGATGTAAACCCCTTGCGCACGCCGTCCTTCTGCACCTTAACCTGCCAGTATCCCTTTGACTCGATCCAGATTGCTTCCGACATTCGTTTGCTTGCCATCGTTCCCCCTCCTATCAAAAACCCCGCCGAAGCGGGGAATGTAGCTATCTCCTTATCCATCCCATCGACGGCAGAAGAAAATCCAGCAGGAACAGCAGCGCGAACAGGCCCAGCGCGACATACGATATGATGATCGCCGCCCGCGCCCGCCTGCGCTCGTAGGCGATTTCCGCTTCCGCGCGCTCCCGCTCCTTCTCGGCGAGCCTCCATCGCGCGCTGATGCGCTCGTCCTTCTCGCCCAGCCGCGCTTCCAGACCGGCAACCACCAGCTGATACGCATCCAGATCGCGTTCTGCGCTGGTTCCGATTCCTGCCAGCTCGTCGAGACTGCCGCCCATGGTTGCGACCAGCTTGCGCACGATTTCAAAGTTCGCAGAATCATCGTTGATGCCAGAGAAATACTTCCCAATCGTGTTCGCATTCACGTTGGCGGTCTCCGCGATTTCACTCTGTGTGCGCCCGTCCTTCTCCTTGAGCCTGCGCAGGTACGGTGTAATCCGATTCGTCGTTTCTCTCGCCTCCTAACATCGTTGACCCATAGTTGACTGCTTCCGCGTCTTCCCTCCTTTTTCTCTGTTTTCTCCAAAATATCCCCAAATTGGGGGATTTCTTCTCATGAGAAGTGGAATTCTTCTCAGGAGAAGAAAATTCTTCCTACAAAAAGCGGATTCTTTTTCGGTTCTTCTCCTGTGGTATTGATTCTTCCCGTTAAGTGTGTCACCATGGAATCAACAGGAATACCAATACGCAGGAGGTACATTCGACCATGATGAACAACGCAATGCTCAATCCGAACTACCGGCAATGGCTCGCGCGCAGGCTCTCCCATGAAGGGCGCTTTCGCGTAGTATTTGGGAATTATCCGGAGTGCCCGGAGGTCTTCGAGTTCATTACGCCGCCTGATGCATCCGGCGCAAGAACTCGCTTCATCAACATCAATGCCAAGCATGATGCAAACATTTCGCGACTCATTCGCCCATAGTGCGAATATGGCAGCAATTGCCTGTTGACTTTTTTGCCATTTTCGCATATAATGAGTATGAAAGAACGTCGCCGGACTAACGCGAGGGTGTATCACCAGCATGCTTGTCATGTGGAAGTCGCGCCGGGGGTTCTTTCTTGCTTTATACAGCCAGAACAAACGCGAGTAGCCTGCAGCGCTTCTTTATCCGGCTTCATATCGCGAGTGAAGAACTTAACGCCATAGCTGTCCAGTTTTCCATCCTTGCGATATAAATGATCGGCCAACGCTATGCTGAAGCACGGCGTAGAGAATCCATAGCTGTTTATTTCATACGTCAGGAACATCGTTGTCGCACATACATCCGCTAACTGCAGCATGTCCCAGCCTGCCGCAGGTTTGGCGGATATTTTTTCGAAAGCGCTGGAATAAATGCTGTTGTAATCATACGGCAGCAGCTTGTCCTGAATGTATTCAATCAGTTCGCCGTCCCTTGCGGTTCCTCGCGCTGATAAAACCACATCGCATGTTTTCCCCTGCGCATTCAAAAACCAAGATACCCGCTGCAACAGATACTTGCATACAAAATTATATGCAACATGCGTATCCGGAATCTTGCTTGCGTCGAACTTATTGGTATCGACCAGCGCGCTCATATAAATGAAATCCTGATCCTTCAGCTCTCGAACAATAAATCCTCGTTTCTTAAAATCGGTTATTGTCCTGAAGTGTATTTCCTTGATATTCAGCCTCGACTTGATACCCGCCATCCGACGCCGTATCTGCGCCTCGGCCTCTTTTTTTACAAGCACGGCAGTGAGAACAAACCATTGCGTTCCCCTGTTAATCCCCAGATCGCCAGCCTCATCTATATATGCCGTGTAATCGCTCATTGCGCGCCCCTCTTATCTGAAGTTGCTATACCCGTAAATCGCTGTTATTCCTATTTCCCTGCCGCCTTGCTCATCTTGTCGAGGCCCTTTTCTTCGCCCTTCTCCACGTACTCAAGCACATGCTTTTCGTTCTTCGCAAGGTCTTCCTGCGTGATCTCCACGCCCGCCGGGTCTTCGCTTCTTGCCAGCGCGTCCGTGAGCTTTTCAATGTAGGTTTCTACACTATCCTGCCCTTCTTCATCCAATTGCATAAACACGTCCAGCAGCGCGCGGAACGTTCGCGATTTGGAATACCGGCGCGCCACCCGATCCAGCATCTGCGACTGCGTTTCCAGCTCCATCGCGCCCTCGCCGGTTTCCAGCCACTCGCGCCGAACGTTGAACTCGCGGCAGATGGCAAGGATTAATCGCTCACTCGGTGATCTCTTTCCATTTACAAGCTGCGTTACATACGACGAGTCTATATTTAGCCGCTCAGCAAACGCAACGTTTTTCCCGCCATTTTTCTTCACTATAATGGCGATTCGGCTTCCGATATCGTTCAAATCACTACCCCCTTCAACTGATAACAGTATAGCACCCGAAATTGGCTATGTCAAGATTTTTTTCAAAAAAGCTGGCAAAAGCTATTGACATTCATGGCTCAGTCAATTATAATAATGGCGTAGTCAAGAAAGGAGTGCAAAACGATGTGCAAAGAAATGAAGTGCAAGGATTGCAAGTACTTTGTGAGGGACAGATGCAGCAGCTATAGCCGGTCTGGCTGGTGCACGCATGAAAAATGGAAGGGTGACTTGTGGGGCGATCATTCCCCCATGATGGGCTGCGGGGGAAAGGCCTGCAAGGATTTCAAACAAAAATGATTCCAGCCCACACCGGAGATCACGAGGGTATGAAGGAGACACAAACCGATGTTCAAGAATCTCATCGCCGAAAAGGCGATCCACCGGCTGTCGAATCAGCGGATGGCCGAAATCGCGGGCGTATCCCGCCCGACGTTCGAAAGCAAGATGAAGAACGGGCATTTCACCGCGATCGAGTGCTGGAAGCTCATTCGGTATTTCGGCAAGACGTTCGAATACCTCTTCGCCACCGACGACCAGAGCGCGTAATGGAGGATAAAGCAAATGAGTATCACTATGGATGAAAGGGCTATCAAGCTGCAACTGGATGATACGTCCAAGCGCAAACTGCGTATCATCCTTGAAACGCTGGCGATTGATGAGCCGCCGATTTCGCACTCGAAAAAGCTGCTCAGGATTGCAGAGACCCTGCTTGAAGACAGAGCGCCAACCCTGAGCGGCTCGGAAGATTAGAACGGCCGTTTTACCACTTTTACTGCAGACGGCTTTTCCTGATTGCGAAGGTACGTCAAAGCTGATTCGTAATAAGCGTCCAACTTCTCAACGATTTCAGCTTCGCCTTGACTGTTGTCAAGCAGTCTAACCAACGCAACCAGCATGGCTTTCTCATGTGAATTCACTCGTACACCTCCTTTCAACGAGCATTATAACACGATTGAAAGGTGCAGGCAACGATGACCATATGAGGGATTACCGGAACGGGCCGCAAAAAGACACGCCGACCTGCGAGGGTACTTAGATTCACAGATCGGCGGCTCCGAGATTTGTTTACCTGAATGTGCTGCAACAATGCCGCGCCTATCGCTGCGTTTGTTTGCGGGATAGCCCGCCTGCACTTCTCTGTGCTATGTGAAGAGCGCTTTTGTTGGGGATGCGTTTTAACGACTTCTCTGTCGGGCTCTTGTCGGGTAAGCATTGTGCGGAAAGTACCCTAGAACGCTTCTTCGCACACGTCTCACTTTAGCGGTTTCGGCTCCGCTAGCCACTAGCATCGACGGTTGACTTCAGGAACATGTGGTTTCAAAAGTTTGGTCATAGCGACCACTCCTTCCCGCCACATATGAATGGCACTTCCATTATAGGAAATATTTTTCCAGCTGTCAACCGATCGATGCAATTTGCGAAAGAATCCGGCAGAATTGCCGGTAGCATCTGACGAAAAAGACGATCACCATGTGTGACAATGAGGGAGGTGAAGGGGATGGATATCCGCACGAGAATCGGCTTCATTCTTCGCCCGGTGCGATTGCACCACATGGAGGTGGACGGAAAGAAGCTGCTTGTAATCATCAAGTGCGGCTTGAGAGGGGTAGAGTGGATCAGGCGTTACGCCGTTGTGGATGAAGTCGACGAGCGCCTGAATCCGCTCAACCGCGAGTTTCCTAGGCCTAAAGCGCCTTAATCCAATGGATACCGCCGCAATTAGGGCATACCGGAAGAATTGCTTCCTCATCGGTGATTGCAATCGGGCTGTCTGCATTTTGGCAATCTGCACAGACGTAATAGCCCAATTCCGGGTGTTCACCGGATGAGAAGATCAATTTCATTCAAATCACCTCCCTTTGAGGTGATTATACCACAGGAAAGGAGATCACCACAATGAAGAACCCCACCGAACAGGCCGCGCCGCGCATGCCTCGCGATATCACGCTGGAACGTCTGGCGAAGCTGCCGGAGGACGTGAAGAAAATGGCGCTTGCCTACGCGCAGGGCGTAAGCAACGGGCGCAAACTGACGCGCAGCAAGAGCGCGTAAATGAGGGAAAAGGAGGAACACCCCATGGCCAAACCTTATGCAAAGCTGCGCGGCCTGATGGTCGCCAGCGGCGAGACCGGCGACGATCTCTGCAGACTGCTTAGGCTGGGCAGAACGTCGCTTTCCGCCCGCTTCAACAATCGCTCGGAATGGCAGCTCGGCGAGATGTACGCGATTATGGATCACTATCGCGTGCCGCACCAGCGCCTGAGCGAAATCTTCCCGCTGAACGGGAAAAACGAATAGGAGGCCGCTGACATGCGCTATTTCAAGGCGTTTCATCCCGGCATGATCTGCAATGGCAAGCAGTATGCCGAGAACACGGTTTATGAGGAAAACGGCAATACCATCTGCGAAAAGGGCGTAATGCACTTCTGCGAAACGCCGTTCGATTGCCTCGATTACTATCCGCTTATTAATGAAAGCGGACGCATTACGGAATTCGCGGAGGTTACGCCGATGGACGTGGTGCTGAAAGAGGAAAACAAGCGCGCATGCCGCAAGCTGCACATCGGCGCGAAGCTTTCGCTGAAGGACGTGATTAACGCGCAGGTTGATATCCAGATGGAGAAGGGCGCTTGTGATACTGCCGCATCGGGCTATGAGAGCCAGCTCGCCGCATCAGGCAATTGGAGCCAGCTCGCCGCATCGGACGATGAGAGCCAGCTCGCCGCATCGGACGATGAGAGCCAGCTCGCCGCATCGGGCAATAGGAGCAAGCTCGCCGCATCGGGCTATGGGAGCCAGCTCGCCGCATCGGGCAATGGGAGCCAGCTCGCCGCATCGGGCTATGGGAGCAAGCTCGCCGCATCGGGCTATGGGAGCCAGCTCGCCGCATCGGGCAATGGGAGCCGGATCGCCGCATCGGGCAATGGGAGCCGGATCGCCGCATCGGGCGCGCATTCCATTGCGGCGGCGATTGGCAGGAACAGCGCGGCCTCCGCTTCGCTGGGGAGCTGGATCGTGCTTGCGGAATTCAACAGCGACGGCAAACCCATTTGCGTAAAGGCCGCGCAGATCGACGGCGAGAAGCTCAAGCCGAACGTGTTCTACAAGCTCAATGGCGGCGAATTCGTGGAGGCGAGCGAGTGATGCGCTACTATCTGACGCAGCGGCCACCGGCTCCGGGGGCGATTCCGGCCGGGGCGCGGGCGGTTGCGGATTACGATGAGCCGACCTGCATCCATTCGATCGGCAAAACCGCCCACGGCTGGGCGCAATACGACCGGGAGCTGACCGATCGCGAGATCGAGGATTACGAGCTGGCGCCGGAAAGGAAAGGATGATCTCCATGCGGGCGAATCTTCAGGCGGCGCGCAGGGCCAAGGGCCTGACGCAGGAACAGGTTGCGGAGATGCTGGATATGAGCGTTCGGCAGTATCAGCGAATCGAGGCGGGTACGGCTAACGGTTCTTTCCGCCATTGGGATGCCTTGGAGGACTTGCTAGGGATACATCAACGGATACTCCGAGAGAAGCGAGATATTCATCCCGTCCGAGAAGAAAATCAGTAGGCACATTGTAGAACTCAGCGAGCACAACCAAAGTGCGCAGCGGCGGTTCGCATTGCCCGCCTTCGTATCGTTGATAAGTTCGGACTTGCAAATCCGTCGCGTCGCATACCTCTTGCAGCGTATACCCGCGAAAGATTCTCGTTGCGCGCAGTCGATCATTGAACATAAAAAAGCCTCCTTTTGCTATTGACACACGTCATATTATGTCATATAATAAAGCAAAAGAACACGTCGTAACATGACGTGTAAGGAGGACAACGCAAATGACCATTGAAGAGCGCATTAAGGCAATGGAGGCGGAGATCGAGGGGCTGAAGGCCCAGGCATTGATTCAGGCGAACGGGATCGACCATTGGCCGGACGAGAAGGCCGGAGTGCTGGGGGAAGAGCTGGGCTGGGATCGCCCGAGGCTGTACAACGGGCTGCAAACGCCGTTTTCGGCGATCATCCGCAGCACGCTGCTGGGCGAGGAATACCGGCGGAGGCGGCTCGGCAAGCTGACCAGCGAGGAAAAGGCGGCGGCAATCGCGATGTGGGACGAGCTGGCCGACGTGGTGCGGAGGCACGCAAAGCAGGGCAAATAGCCAGTGCATGGCACCAATTTCTACCTATTTAATAGGGCATTTGCGACCGACATTTGTGTCGGCCGCAAAAGAGGACAACAACGACCGTTCAGGTTTAAGGAGGAACAGAACATGAACGAACTGAAGGTTTTTTCGAATGAACAGTTTGGCAGCATTCGCGGCGTGGAGATCGAGGGCGAGAGCTGGCTGGTGGGCAAGGATGTGGCAGCAGCACTGGGGTATTCGAATCCCCGCGACGCGCTAGCAAATCACGTGGACGATGAAGACAAGAATACCGTCGCGTATCGCGACGGAAATCGCGGCAATCCGAATGTGACCGTGATCAACGAATCCGGCTTCTATTCGCTGGTGCTGGGCAGCAAGCTGCCGAACGCGAAGCAGTTCAAGCATTGGGTTACGAGCGAGGTACTCCCGGCTATCCGCAAGCACGGCGGCTATTTGAGCGCCGAGAAGGTGGAAGAGGCGCTTCTGAATCCGGACGTGCTGATTCATCTGGCGACGCAGCTCAAGGAAGAGCGCGAGCAGCGCAGGGCGCTTGCGGAGCAGATTCAGCGCGACAAGCCGTTTACCGAGTTCGGCAGCGCCATCGCCGCCAGCAGCGACGCGATTCTCGTGGGCGAGTTCGCCAAGCTTGCGCGGAACAACGGCGTTGTAATCGGCCAGAACCGGCTGTTCCGCTGGCTGCGCGAGAACGGGTATCTGATGGACGACAACAAGCCGTATCAGAAATACGTGGATCAGGGGCTGTTCGTGATGCGCGAATCGTCTATCACGACGATCAAGGGCAACATGGTGCGCACGACCACGCTGATCACCGGCAAGGGCCAGATGGTATTGATGAACCGGCTGCAGCAGACGGCTTAAACGATAAATTCAAGGGAGAGGAAGAACATGCTCGGATACATCGCCGCATATGTCGGAGGAATTGCTACGGGAATTGTGTTGATCGGAATCAACCGGCACAGCGTAAACGCCGCGCTGAAGAAGCAGAAGACGCAGTACGACGCGGAGCTCCGGAGCCAGAAGGAACAGCTCAGCGCGGAGCTCGAGGGGCAGCGCTCCCGGCACGACGCGGAGCTCCGGAACAAGAACCGCGAAATCAGCCGCCTGCGGGGCGATTACAGCGATCTCGAGCGCAGCTTTGAGGCGCGCGACATTTCGCGCAAGGCCCGGGCCGAGGGCATCGAGCAGGGCAAGCGCATGGGCGGCGCGGAGCGGTTTGCCAGCGGGTTTGAAGCCTCGCGGCAGACGGTCGAATTCAGAAACACCGGCAAAACGGCCTAAGGAGGGGCGGATATGAACAACGAATGGGCGGTTCGGAATTTCTTTCGCGATCATCCAAACGGCGCCTGCGCGTGCAGGACGGTGGAGTGCGGCATTCCCCTGCGGTTTGCCCGCAGCGCGGACGGGGAGTATCTGGTGCAGGAGGTCTGGGGAACTGAGAACGGTGAGGAAATGAGCGACATGGCGCGCGGTTCGCTTTCGCATTGCCTCCGGTACGTGACGGAAAGCGTTTGCAACGCGGTTTATTAGGAGGGCAATATGAAATACGCATTTGCGGCGAGTCTGGCGCTGGCGATCGTCGCGTGCTGGAAATGGTTCCGCTGGTGGAAGACGTGCGACGTGCTCGCGAACATTCTTGTGGAAAACATTGTGGAAAACCTCGATCTGAAGGAGCCTGCGGAGGCCGAAGAGGATGATTAGATGCAGCTTTTCGGACGCGGCGGACTGCTCCGAGTGCCTGAGAACGTCGTGTCCGCTGGACGAGATGAGCGATGAGGAATACGCGGCGTACGCTGCGGACGATCTGGAGAACTGGCAGTCGCCGGAATACGGCGAGAGCTATTACGGAAAGGTGGAATACTGGGATGAGCGATAACATGAGAATCTACAACGCGGCGCGCGCCGTGCCGCAGGAAGCAAAGAAGCCGATCACCGCCGGTCGCCTGAAGGGCATGACCGATATCAACCCCATGTGGCGCATCAAGAAGCTGACGGAGCTGTTCGGGCCGTGCGGCGTGGGCTGGTGCTATTCCGAGCCGCGCATTGAGTTTGTGCCCGGCGAGGGGCCGGAAATCATCTGCATCGCGCACACGGAGCTGCAGGTGAAGGAAAACGGCGAATGGAGCGTCGCGATTCCCGGCGTGGGCGGCGCGCGCTATGTGACGCAGGAAAGCAAGCAAATCTACACCGACGATGAAGCCCCGAAGAAAGCGCTCACAGACGCGCTCAGCGTCGCGTGTAAGGCGCTGGGCATTGGAGCCGACGTCTATTTCAACAAGGATTCCACGAAGTATACGGGGCCTCAGAGCGATTCAGAAGGGCCGGACGTTCCCGAGGCCGTGATCTGCGAGCGCTGCGGAAAGCCGATTACCGGCGTTGCGACGAAGAACGAGACGTTCACCGCCGCGCAGATCGTCGGCAAGGCAAAGCTCAATTTCGGCGGCTGCTACTGTCTGGATTGCATGAAAGCATTGAAGGCGAAGAAGAATGGCGGCGCTGAATGAGACCGTCCGCGGGCATATCGCGGATTACGATGAAAAGCGCGGCGAGGTGATCATTCGCGCGCCGTATTCGGACTTTGCGACGATGTGCCGCCGGGAATACAGGGATGTGGAAATCCGCCTGGTCGATTCCCGGCCGCTTTCCGACCGGCAACGCCGCTGCTGCTATGCGATGATCCGCGAGATTGCCGACTGGGCGGGCGACGAGGCCAGCGAGGTCAAGGAATACCTCAAAACGGATTTCTGGGCCGCGGAGCTGATGGACACGGCGGACACGATGTTTTCCCTGTCCAACGCGCCGATGTCGATTGTGGCCGCGTTTCAGCGGTGGCTCGCGCGGTTCATCGTCCGCAACGACGTGCCGTGCAAGAAGTCGCTGCTGTCCTACGTGGACGATGTGGACGATTACGTGTACGCCTGCCTTGCCAGCAAGAAGTGCGCGATCTGCGGCAAACACGCCGATCTCCACCACGTGGACGCAATCGGCATGGGCCGCGACCGGGACGAGAT
>ERZ1034844.1494-NODE-1494-length-10915-cov-5.103683_pt1 | contig 10915 bp, 7 predicted proteins | sample MGYA00520594_ERZ1034844 | MGnify/ENA primary metagenome ERZ1034844 (study PRJEB33766, sample SAMN09781733) | gut metagenome | biome: gut microbiome | host: Homo sapiens | place: Madagascar | study: EMG produced TPA metagenomics assembly of the PRJNA485056 data...
CTTATTTAATCTAAAATTTCCCATTTTAACACAACCTACTATTTCTTTATCATCTCTCTGACAATATCTTCGGAAATCATCATATCGTCGATTATCATTCTTTGGTATTTTGTGAATTTCTTTTGATCGCAGGAGCGTGACCAGAGGCTCATCGGGACGCCGACCTTATTCATATGGTACTTGGCAGTCTGCGGATAAGCGAGCACCTCAAGGAAAGCATAAAGCGTAATGAAGCTCTGTACTTTCTTTGCCTTTTCGGGCTCTTTGTCATAATTTTCACACATCCAAGCATAAATATCAGGATGAAAATTACCCATTATGCCCGAGAAGCCTGCCGCACCGTGCTGCAAGGTATAGAGGAAAGTCTGCGAATTAGCGTTATAGAGCTTGATTCCTGTTCCTTTAAGCTGTTCAAGCCTCGCGACAAGCATATCGGGATCACAGCAGGTGTCCTTAATAAACGTAAATCTGCCTGTTGAAATACACCAGTCGAGAATCTTCGGGGTAAGGATTCTCTTGTACGGATAGGGGCACTCATAAATACCGATTGCAATATCCTCGGGCAGCTTTGAAAGAAGATACTCGGCGTTCTTTATCCAGATATCATCGCCGTCATTGTGGAGGTCAAGTCTGTTGCTGACCCAAACAATGGCATCTACGCCTGTCTGTGCCATTGCCGTCATCTCCTCAATCTGAGCGTTCATATCATCAGAGTTGTGACCCGAAGCGACAACGGAAACATTCTTTCCGCTCGCCTTAACCGTTTCAACAACAGTTTTTGCGATTTTAACCTTTTCATCAAGCGAAAGATAGATCATTTCGCTTGATTGGCAGACAGCAAAGATACCGGTACATCCGTTTTCTATGTACCAGTTTGTAATGTTCTTCACCGCCTCATAATCAACTGTGTTGTCATCGTGATACGGAGTTATCATCGTAGGGAAAATTCCCTTATTTATATCTTTCATCATTAACCCTCCAAAAGGATTTATTGTTTTAATTATATATTATCCACAGTCAAAAAGCAACCAAAAGATCAATTATCCTTGAAAAAGTGTAATATTTTGTTGAAATCGTGGGATAACCTATGCTATAATACATAATGAAATATTTTATGAGTATTGGATGTGATTTTCGATGAAATGTCCGTTTTGCGGCTACTCCGAAAGCAAGGTTATTGACTCCCGTCCCACAGATGAGGGCGAGAGAATCAGAAGAAGAAGAGAATGTATGAACTGCGCAAAGAGATTCACGACTTATGAGATCATTGAAAGCGTTCCCATAATTGTTGTCAAAAAAGATAAATCAAGAGAATCCTTTGACCGTAACAAACTCTTCAACGGCTTGCTCAGAGCTTGTGAAAAACGTCCCGTTTCAATCGAAACAATTGAAAAAATCGTTGACGAGATCGAAACCACACTGCAAAATTCACTTGACCGTGAGGTTACGTCGATCCATATCGGTGAGCTTGCAATGGATAAACTCAAAGACACCGATGAGGTTGCATATGTGCGTTTTGCTTCCGTTTACAGACAGTTTAAGGATATTAATACATTTATGGATGAACTTGCAAAGCTCCTCGGCGAAAAAAATAATTAAGCGAGATGATTAATTATGAAGAAAATCAATAAGGCTCTATGTGTTGGACTCGGCACAGCCGCCGTTGCATTTACCGTTGCGGATCTTGCCTGCGACTTTGCCATCAAGCGTCCCGATCCGACTAAGAAAAAGAAACCGGAAACACGTGAAATGTATATTAAGCGTGCCGAGATCAGACGCCAAAACAATCAGAATCTTTATGACCTCAACCCCGAGGATTTGACAATCAAGAGTGTTGACGGGCTTAATATGAAGGCATGGTATCTCCCCGCAGAAAAGGAAACGAAGCGTTTTGTTATCTGCGTACACGGGCACAAGTGCAACGGTCCCGATGAATTCAGCCATATGATGCCGTTTTATCACTACGACCTCGGCTATAACTATCTTCTTCCCGATCTCACGGGTCACGGCAGAAGCGAGGGTGAATACATAGGCTTCGGCTCATTTGACGCAAAGAACATTCTGCTGTGGGTTGACTACCTTATCAACCGTTTCGGCGAGGATATAGAAATCATTCTTCACGGCATTTCAATGGGCGCCGCTACTGTGCTCAACTGCAACGAGATGTCACCTCCGGATCAGGTTAAGATCATAATTGAGGACTGCGGATTTACAAGCGCAGAGGCTGTTATGAACAACACTCTCAAGGATATGATAGGCTTTAAGTTCATGCCGATCGTAAAGCTTGGAAGCCTTGTCAGTAAGGTTAAGGCGGGCTATTTCTTCTCGGAGAGCGATCCGCTCAAGAATATGAGCAAGGCAAAGAACCCCGTCCTGTTCATTCACGGCGAGCAGGATACATATGTACCGTTTGAATACGGTAAGGAGCTTTACGACGCCTGTCCCACACCGAAGGATTACCTTTGGGTACCCGATACCGTTCACGCTTTCAGCTACTACAATGCCAAGGACGAGTATGAGACGAAAGTAAAAGAATTTATCGCAAAATATATGGATAAAAAAGAGGAAGCTGTGACAGCATAATATAAAGACGGGGGCACAAAAGTGCCCTTTGCTTTTGGAGGAAAATATGGAATACAAGAATATGTCAAAAAACGAATTAAGAGAATTAAAATCCGAGTTCCGGACACAATATGAGGACTTCAAAAAAAGAAACCTCAGCCTTGATATGTCGAGGGGCAAGCCCAACAAGGCTCAGCTTGACCTCACAAACGATATGCTTGATACTGTTAATTCATCGAGCGATATGGCCGCCTCGGACGGTATGGAAACAAGAAACTACGGCGGCCTTACGGGAATCCCCGAGTGCCGCAAGCTAATGGCAGAGATCATGGATGTTGACGAAAAAAATGTCATTATCGGCGGAGTTGCAAGCCTTACACTTATGTACGACTATATCGCACAGTGTATGATGTTCGGCTGCGGCGGAAACGAGCCGTGGGTAAAGCAGGGAAAAATCAAGTTCCTTTGCCCCTGCCCCGGCTACGACAGACATTTCCGTATTCTTGAGCATTTCGGCATAGAGATGATCAATATCAGGATGAACGATGACGGTCCCGATATGGGCAGCATTGAAGAGTATGTCAAGGACGAAAGCGTTAAGGGACTTTTCTGTGTTCCGAAATATTCAAATCCAGACGGTATAACATTCTCTGATGAGGTTGTTCGCCGTTTTGCCGCACTCAAACCTGCCGCAAAGGATTTCAGAGTAATCTGGGACAACGCATATATTGTTCATGACCTCACCGACACTCCCGATCGACTTCTCAACATTTTCGACGAGGCAAAGAAGTGCGGCAGTGAGGATATGTTTATTGAGGTTGCTTCAACATCGAAAATCAGCTTTGCAGGCGGCGGAATTTCTGCAATTGCCGCATCCGACAGCAACATTGACGAGATCAAGAAGCGTATGGGCGTTCAGATCATCTCAAACGACAAAATCAATCAGCTCAGACACGCAAGATATTTCAAGAATCTTGACGGAATAAAGACACATATGAAAAAGCACGCCGCCATCCTCAAACCTAAATTTGACGCTGTAACGGAGGGCTTTTCAAAGAATTTTGACGGCACGGGAATCGCACACTGGAAAAAACCCAACGGAGGATACTTCATCAGCCTCTTTGTTATGCCCGGGTGTGCAAAGCGTGTCGGTCAGCTTTGCAAGGAAGCGGGCCTGACTCTCACAACGGTCGGCGCGACCTATCCTTACGGCATTGACCCCGACGACAGCAACATTCGTATTGCACCCTCCTATCCCGACGTTGACGAGCTGAAAAAAGCTGTTGAGCTGCTTTGTATCTGCGTTAAGCTCGCTGCGGCAGAAAAACTTTCGGAAGAGTGATTAAAATGAATAAACCACTGTATGAGGTAAGAGAATTCCATAATTTCAGAGAATTGCTGAATCAAAGCGAGGCTCTCTACGGAAACAGTCCCGCTTTTAAAATAAAAAACCAAATCGGACAGATACTCGACATAAGCTACACCCGTTTTAAGGGTGACGTCGAGGCGCTCGGCACTGCCCTGCTCAATCTCGGACTTGACGGTGCAAAAATTGCCGTTGCGGGAATGAACAGCTATAAATGGTGTATGAGCTATCTTGCCATCGGCTGTGGAGTCGGCGTTGTTGTTCCGACAGACAAGGAACTTCCGATTGACGACATTCTGAACGTTCTCACTGTGTCGGAAAGCAAGGCAATCATTTTCGACAAAAAATTCGGGGAGAAGCTTCTTGAGCACCGTGACAGACTGCCCAAAGGCTTGATTCTCATCTCAATGGAACAGCAAAAGGACAAGGACGGCATTCTATCCTTTGATCTTCTTCTTAACAGCGGATATCACCTTATCGGCAAGGGCTACTCGGATTACCTTGACAGAGATGTCGAGGGCTACAAAATGACCGTCCTGCTCTTCACATCCGGTACAACAGGTATGTCAAAAGCAGTTATGCTCAGCGCCGACAATATCTGCTCCGATGTCAGGGCGATTATGGGTTTTGTCAATATCAACAAGGGCGAACGTATCCTCTCTATCTTGCCGATCCACCACACCTATGAGTGCACGGTTACGTTCCTGTGCTGTATATACGGCGGCGTAACAATTTGCTTCTGCGACGGACTGAGATACATTACAAAAAATCTTGAAGAATATAAACCGAATATTCTTATAGTCGTTCCGCTTGTTCTCGAAAAGTTTTACAAGAGAATTATGAAAGCAATTGAAAAAGAACGTGGCGGAGTTGCGAAGGTTGCGCTCGGCAGTGCAATCACAAAGGTTGCGGGGGCGGCAAGACTTGACGTGTCAAATCTCTTCTTTGGCAAGATCAAGAAAGCATTCGGCGGCTCAATCAGGCTTATAATCTCCGGTGCGGCAGGAATTGAACCCGAAATAATCCGTAATATGAACCGATTCGGTATACAGACTTTCCAGGGATACGGTCTTACGGAATGTTCTCCGATTGTCATATGTAACAGTGATAAGGATAATAAATACGATTCAATCGGCAAACCTATCCCTTACGTTGAGGCAAAAATCGTCAATCCGGACGAAAACGGTATCGGCGAGATATGTGTTAAGGGACCGATGGTTATGCTCGGTTATTACAAAGATCCCGAGGCTACTAAGGCTGCGTTTGACTACAATGGCTGGTATCACACCGGCGATCTCGGCAGAATAGACAAGGATGGTCACTATTATATTTGCGGCCGCTGTAAGAATGTTATCGTAACAACCAACGGCAAAAACGTATATCCGGAGGAGCTTGAAAGTATGCTTCTCAAGGAAAACGCAGTGAAGGAATGTATCGTCACGGGCAGAGAGGACGAACGTGGCAACACGATTGTTTTCGCAAGGATTTTTCCCGACCTCAAGGCGATCGGTGAAACCTACGGAAACAGAAATATTACGGACAAAGAGATCAGCAAAGCTGTTTCAGACGCCGTCAAGTCCGTCAACTCACAGGTTGTCAGCTACAAGGCGGTTAAACGCTTTGAAATTGTCAATAAGGAGTTTGAAAAGACGACTACCTCCAAAATCAAGCGTAATCAGTAATAACAAAACAACCCTCCTCATATATTTTACTGAGGAGGGATTTTTATGCCCAAAAGCAAGAGAAAATCATCTGCAAAGGAATCCCCTGCGCTTTTGCAAACAGCAATCAAGACGCTGATCGGTTCTTTAATCAACATAATCGTCTATTTTGCGCTGACCGCCGTTTTCTCTCTCATCAGTCTGAAAACAGACGCAAAATCCGATTACTTCAGATATATGATATTCTTTATCTCCGCTATATCGGGACTTGTCGGCGGATTTGCAGCCGTCAAGCCGATACATAAGAACGGTATTTTAATCGGGGCAATCAGCGCCGTGCCTGCATTTTTGATCGTTTTCCTTGTTTCATCAATTATCAGCCGAACGGGAATTTCGGTTACGGGATGGATCGCCGCAGCTGTAATGATTTTTTCCTCGGCAATCGGCGGAATAATCAGCGCAAACAAAAGATGATATTTACAAAAAGACCTTTATTTGGTATGATAAAAGAAAAACGGGAGTTAAATCTATGGATTTTACTGCAAAACAGATTTCGTCGCTTCAGCGTGTTTTCCTTGACGGAAAATGTGACCTGACCGAAACAGGATCGGGATCGGTTCTGAAAGGCGAACGCTTCTCATATCAAATCGCATACAAGAGCAACAAGAGATTCTATGCCGATATTGAGGTGGAATCCCCCGTTGCCGAATATACAAATATACGCTCGGTCGGCAATGTTCCGTCCGAGCTCCCCGTGAATAAATCGGACTGTGAATTTTACGAGCGAACCGAGGCAGGACTTTTTCCCGACGTTCTCTTTCCTATTCAAAACAATTCGGTTTTGGTAAAGCCGAACAATTACTATTCGCTTTGGATCACCGTTGAACTTCCGAAAGATATTCGTGCAGGCAATTATCCGATAACTGTCAGAATACTTCGTAACGGCGCCGAAGTGAGCTCAAACACACTGAATCTCAATGTTATCGACGCAGTGCTGCCCGATCAGGATTTGATCTACACAGAATGGTTTCACTGCGACGGAATAGCCGATTATTATAAAGTGCCCGTTTTCAGTGAAAATTTTTGGTCGCTGACAGAATCGTTTATCAGAACCGCCGTGCACACAGGAATCAATATGCTACTCACCCCGATTTTTACCCCTCCACTTGACACAGAGGTCGGCGGAGAAAGACTGACCGTTCAGCTTGTCGACGTGTTTTTGAAAGACGGTAAATATTCTTTCGGATTTGACAAATTCATCCGCTGGGTCAGGCTTGCACTGGATTGCGGCATCAAATATATCGAGATTTCGCACCTGTTCTCGCAGTGGGGTGCCGAATATGCGCCGAAAATAATTGCGAATGTCGACGGGGACGAAAAACAGATTTTCGGCTGGCATACACGGGCGGATTCAGTACAATACAGAACATTTTTAAACATTTTTATTCCCGAACTCATAAAGATTATACACAGCCTCGAAATTGAGAAAAAAACATTTTTCCATATCTCGGACGAGCCGAACGAAGAACAGGCATCGTCATATCAAAGAGCAAAGGAAGCTGTCGCTCCCCTGCTTGAGGGTTTCACAATAATTGACGCCCTCTCCGACTACGTTTATTATGAAAACGGGCTGATTGCCAATCCCATACCCTGCACAAACGATATTGAAAGCTTTATTGAAAAAGGATTCCCGCACCCGTGGACATATTATTGCTGCGGTCAGGGAGGCAAGCTCAGCAATCGCTTTTTCGGTATGCCGCTTTCAACGACACGTGCTCTGGGCGCTCAGCTTTTTAAATACGGGATTGAAGGCTTTCTGCAATGGGGCTATAATTTCTACAACTCTCAGCTTTCACAGCGCAGTATTGATCCCTTTTCCGTCACGGACGCAGATTCGGCGTTTCCGTCGGGCGATGCATTTTCCGTTTATCCCGGTAAAGACGGGGCGATTGAGTCCGTCAGAAGTGTCGTTTTTTATGAGGGGTTGCAGGATATGCGTGCAATGAAATCACTTTCCGATCTGATCGGCAAAGACAATACGGTTCATTTTCTTGAAAGCAATTTCGGTAAAATCACATTCTACGATTATCCGAGAGGAATGGAAAACCTATTAAAAATGCGCAATTTAATTAACAACAAATTATACAACCTCACAAAAAAGTAAAATAATATGTATTTTTCTTTGCATTTATCTCAGTTAAATGGTATAATAACTGCGTCAATCTAATAAAAAGGAGCGATTAATTTGTTGGAAAGAGCAGATTATCCCGAACAGGTCGGCGTTGATTCCGACGTTGTGACGGATCTTATCCGATTTTTTGAAAAACTTGATTATAACATTGACAGCCTTATGGTTGTAAGACACGGCAAGGTTGCCTGCGAGTGTAACTGGGCGCCGAACCGAGTTGACACTCCCCACGATATGTTTTCACTGACCAAGAGCGTTACGGCAACAGCCATCGGTATTGCCGTAGACGAGGGTATTATTTCTCTTGACACAAAGATTTATGAAAAATATTTTCCTCATAAGCTCGAAGGTCTCAGCGGTCAGCAAAAGGAATGGGCAAAGAAAATTACGGTTCACGATGTCCTTTCAATGAGAATGGGCAAGGTCACGAGCATTTTTGACGACAAGGCAAGAACCGACTGGGTTAACGGAATCCTTGATCAAAAGATTCAATTTGAGCCGAACACCGACTGGAAATATATAAGTGAAAACGCCTATCTTCTCTCGTGGATTTTGCAGAGGGAGACAGGTATGACTATGACCGAGTACCTCACCCCGAGACTTTATGAGCCGCTTGATATGAAAATTCCTCATTGGGAGCAGAGCCAGGTTGACGTTGACGCAGGCGGCTGGGGTCTCAAACTGACGGTTGAGGATATCGCTAAGATATCAATGCTCTACATCAACAAGGGTGTATATAACGGTAAAAGGGTTTTCTCTGAGGACTGGTTCAATAAAGCGACCTATCCTTACACAAAAAAGACTTATCCCGTGTTCTCCGACAATGCTGAGTACGGCTATCAGATCTGGATCGACCACGAGCATCACGACACGACATACAGATTCACAGGGCTTTACGGTCAGTTTTCGTTTATGTTCCCGGATCAGGATGCCTGCGTAGTTATCACTGCGAGTGACACACGTGACGGCGATGCCATCGCATCGGTTTACAAGCATTTCCCGAAAGCATTTATTGATCCGACGGAAATCAGCGACGAGAAGAAATTTGAGTTCAAAGCCCTCACGGCAACGAGGGGCTACGGACCGGATTTCAAAAAGTCAACCGGCAAACGCGACCCTAAGCGTGAAGCGAAGATCAGCAACCGTATGATGAAGTTTGTCCCCCTGCCCTATTCAAGCACGCAAGGTGCCGTTACATACTTTATGTGGCGCAAAAAGATCGGCGGACTGACCGATGTTATTATAACCTTCGACAAGGACAATGCGATTATGTCGTTCAAAGAGAATAATTCCGACAGAATGACGATAAAGGCAGGTATGAACAACGAATATACCCACAATGTTATTACGCTCGGCGAAAACGAGCTTATCGTTGACGCTCAGGCAACGTGGAACCGTGACGGCAGTCTCGAATTTTTCCTCTACAATTCCGGACGGCCGCAGTCCAAAAGACTCAGATTTATTTTTAAAGGAAATACAGTCATTCTCAGGCAAAATTCTTATCCCGGATTTGGTGCAGTTGCAAAGTTCAACATCGAATTCAATATGGGAATGAATGTCGGACCAAAGCTGGAAAATTTTCTTGAGTTCGGCGGCGGTGTTTTCGGCACATTTTACAGCGACACCGACACCGTCGGCAGATTCGTAAAATAAAACAAATTAAGGGGCTCACATGAGCTCCTTTTTCTTTGAACGTCTCAAAATAATGTGCCGGTCAATCCCTGCGATCCTAAAAAATCGACGTAGGCCTTCCGAATTATGTAGGACAAAAATTTCAGAATCTACTGGATTTTCATATCAATTGATGCTTGGCATAAAAAATCCTCCTATGGTAGTTTTTTTAATTCTACCATAGGAGGTATCTTTTTTCTATTGTCCATTTTATGGACTTGTTCACAACAACCTCTTTTTTAATACAATCCTTCCATTTGTTTTTGACCGTATATCTGATTATGTCTCCAATTATAAAACCTTTTTCAGGTACTGTCCTGTATACGAATGAGTTTCCTTTGCGACATTCTCCGGAGTGCCCGTGGCAACAATATTTCCGCCCTTGTCCCCGCCGTCGGGACCGAGATCAATTACATAATCCGCAGTCTTGATTACATCAAGGTTATGCTCGATTACAAGCACGGTATTTCCCTTATCAACGAGCTTCTGCAAAACCTCGATAAGCCTGTGAACATCGGCGGTGTGAAGTCCCGTTGTCGGCTCATCAAGAATGTAGATTGTCCTGCCCGTTGCCGGCTTTGCAAGTTCGGTTGCGAGCTTAACTCTCTGTGCCTCACCGCCCGAAAGCGTTGTTGCGGACTGACCGAGCTTGACATATCCCAATCCGACCTCAAAAAGAGTTGACAGCTTCTTGTGTATCTTAGGTACGGCGGAGAAGAAATTAACCGCTTCCTCAACCGTCATTTCAAGCACATCGTAAATGCTCTTGCCCTTGTATTTTACTTCAAGCGTTTCCCTGTTATATCTTGCCCCGTGACAGACCTCGCACGGAACAAATATATCGGGCAGAAAGTGCATTTCAATTTTCATAATTCCGTCGCCCTGACAGGTTTCACAGCGACCGCCCTTGACGTTAAAGGAAAATCTGCTTGCAGTATATCCCCTGCTCTTGGCGTCGGAGGTCATAGCGAAAAGTTCACGGATATCGTTGAAAACTCCCGTATATGTTGCGGGATTTGAGCGCGGTGTTCTGCCGATCGGCGACTGGTCGATATTGATAACCTTATCGAGATTTTCAATTCCGAGCATTTCCTTATGCTTACCCGGGAAGCGTTTTGCGCCGTTGAGCTCCTCAGCCAAGCGCTTATAAATTATCTCGTTGACAAGTGACGATTTACCGGATCCGGAAACGCCCGTCACGCAGACAAACTCGCCAAGCGGAATTTTAACATTTATATTATTAAGGTTATTTTCTGCGGCGCCCTTGACCTCAAGGAACTTGCCGTTGCCCTTTCTTCTCTCCTGCGGCACCGGGATTTTCTTTCTGCCGCTGAGATATTGACCCGTTATCGACTTCTCACAGTTCATTATATCCTGCGGCGTACCCGCGCAGACTATCTCGCCGCCGTGAATTCCCGCACCGGGTCCGACATCGACAATGTAATCCGCCGAAAGCATTGTTTCCTC
>ERZ1034844.1498-NODE-1498-length-10890-cov-8.010614_pt1 | contig 10890 bp, 8 predicted proteins | sample MGYA00520594_ERZ1034844 | MGnify/ENA primary metagenome ERZ1034844 (study PRJEB33766, sample SAMN09781733) | gut metagenome | biome: gut microbiome | host: Homo sapiens | place: Madagascar | study: EMG produced TPA metagenomics assembly of the PRJNA485056 data...
ATGATAGATTTATCAATAATAGTACCTATATATAATGCCTCTTTACTGATTAATCGTTGTCTCGATTCCATATTCAACCAAACAACTCAATATTTCTATGAAGTTATATTGGTGGATGATGGTAGTACAGACAATAGTGTAGAGATTATTAAAGCTCGCGATGAAGAGAATATTATTCTTTATCAGCAACAAAATGCTGGGCCTTCTGTTGCACGTAATAAAGGTGTGGAACTTGCGCATGGCAAATATGTTACATTCATAGATGCTGACGACTATTGGGAGGATGGTTATATTTCTTCCTTAGTTGAATTTTTGGAGAAGCATCAAGCATGTGTTGCAGTGAGTTGCGTTTGTAAAAACTTGGCTTTAGGTAAAGCACCTTCTTATAATCCTGGTTCTTTTCAGAATGGGATGGTTGCGGATGAGAGTGGTAATAGTACAGGCATGTCTTTTGTGCTTGATGACTTTTATTCTTATTGGGCTAAGGAATGTCATGTCGGAACTTGCAGCACCGTTATTAGAACTGATATTGCAAAGAGAAGTGGAGGCATGAGAACTGATTTACGAGTATCTGAAGATTATGAATATTGGTTCACTATTGCTACTTTCGGAAAATGGGGAGTTGTTCCAAAAGTTTTGTATGTTAGCGATGGGGATGCCGTAACCTCAGCCAACGGATGGTTGAATAAAATGATAAAGCGTTGGAACAATGCTCCTTCGATTTTGGAATGGGAGAAACGTATTCTCACTCTTGCTCCTAAACTATCAGAAAAAGATGGATATAAATATGCAATAGGTAGAGTGTCCAGAAATTTAACTTATTGCCAATTACTTTCTGGTAGAACGATACTTGCTCGCAAAGAAGCATTAAAATATGGTAAATATTTTACAGAAGATACTATTGGTAAATTGATGAATGTTGCGAAGTTTACACCTCTTACTTGGTGGGGATTATGTAAATTCTTGAAATGGAGAGAATGGCACAGAAAATAAATAGTAGAATGGATTATCAAACAGTAAATAATACAAAGACAAAAAAACGTCAGGTTAATATTGAGTTACTTCGCATTATTGCGATGATATTGGTCTTACTTACTCATACCCAGTTTGGTAAGGGTGATATTTCTTCAGTACATACTGATTTATTTCGTGCTATTGGAAACTATGAAGTGGATAGTTGGACTTTCGTCTGTGTTCCAAGTTTTGTCGTAATCTCGGGTTACTTTGGCATTCATTGGAAATGGAAAGGACTTTTTAATTATCTGTTCCAAATTGGATTCTGGGGGGGCATGATATATCTTATCACTTGGCGCTTAGGGTTGCATGATTTTTATCCATTGGCCTTTATTAAGAATATTACGTGTTTCCTTTCTGGGGTGAATTGGTTCTTTTATGCTTATTTTGGACTTTATATGTTTGCACCTGTCCTCAACGCTTTTATAGAAAAGGTGAATGAGAGGCAGATGATGTGGATGACATTGGCTTTCTTTGCTTTCCAAACAGTGTTCGGATGGATATTAAAGCAGGGGGAATTCTATTATGGTTTGACTTTCACCAGTCTTATCGGATGGTATCTGTTAGGGGCTTGGTTAAAGAAATCTTCTTGGAAGGGCTTTCATTTGAAACCTTGGCAGAATATGGCTGTATTTCTTGGCGTTGGTCAGTTATGTGTATTGATAGCGCTTGCTGCTGCTTTCATGGGAATAGATAAGGGTACGTATAGTTATATTTCGCCCTTGCAAGTTGTGCAGACCGCTTATCTGTTTCTTTTCTGCCGTTCGTTGACAGTAACAAGAGGTGAGAAGATTATCACTTTCTTTGCATCTTCTGCTTTTGCTGGTCTGTTGGCTCATTCTTGGGAAGGAGCAGAATTGTATGGTATGGGTATGTCTTGGGTATCTTCAAACTTGCCTGTTCCTTTTGTTTTTGCAATGATTTATATTTGCCTATTCTTTGCAGTTGCTTGCTGTTTGGATAAGGTAAGGTTGTGGTGTTGGAAGAGTGTTTCCAAGATTTGTTTTAAATAAGGTCTATGAAACCAAAGATACTTTTTATCATGCATATGCCTCCGCCTGTGCATGGTGCTGCTATGGTGGGGCAGTATATCCACGATAGCAAACTGATTAATCAGGAGTTTGACTGTCATTACATCAACCTGACAACTGCGAAGAACTTGCAGGACATCGGGAAGGTGGGGATGAGGAAGCTCTTGGATTTCTTCAAGCTCCTGAAGAAAATACGGCATGAGGTAAAGGTGGTCAAACCTCAATTGGTTTATGTGACTCCGAATGCTTGTGGTGGTGCTTTTTATAAGGACTTTGTGGTGGTTCAGATGTTGAAGCGCCTGGGTTGTCTGGTGGTTGTGCATTATCATAATAAGGGTGTGGCTACCCGACAGGAGAAATGGCTGGACGATGTTTTGTACAAACGGTTCTTCAAGGGCATCAAGGTGATCCTGCTATCGGAATGTCTGTATAAGGACGTGAAGAAGTATGTGGATAGGGGGGATGTGCTCGTATGTGGCAATGGTATCCCTTCGGCTGCTATTGAGGGCCTAGTGTCGGCTTCTCCTGTTATGGCTTCTTCTGAGGATAAGGTGCCTCATCTCCTGTTCCTTTCTAATCTTCTGATAAGTAAGGGTGTGGTTGTCCTGCTTGATTCTCTGAAGATATTGAAGGAGAAGGACTGCCGTTTCGTCTGCGACTTTGTGGGTGGTGAAACGGTGGAGATGGATGCTGCTATGTTTCTGGACGAGGTGGCAAAGCGTGGGCTTGAGGGCATGGTGGTGTATCATGGCAGGAAATATGGTAAGGACAAGGAGGCTTTCCTGAATGCTGCTGACATCTTTGTCTTCCCTACGTTCTATCATAATGAGTGTTTCCCTCTTGTATTGTTGGAGGCTATGGAGCATGGTTTGCCTTGCATCTCGACGACGGAAGGGGGAATACCAGGAATTGTTGATGATGGTAAGACGGGCTTCCTCGTTCCTAAGCATGATGTTGCTGTGCTTGCTGACAAGATTCAGCTTCTCCTGAATGATTCTGTCTTGCGCAGCAACATGGGCAAGGTCGGCAGGGAGAAATTTGAAAAGGAATTTACGTTGGAGGTTTTTGAGAATAGAATGGTGGAGATACTATCTAACAATGTTAAATGTTAAACTTTTAGTACACTGATGACTTGGATTTGGGAACATATCGTTTATCCCATACTTACTTGGCTCGGTGTGCCAAGGGATTGATATCATAGTCAAAAATGCGGCAATGAATAAAGCCCTATGTGCATGAATACAATAAAGATTTTTTTAGCCTCTTCTTGTGAGTTGGCTTATGAGCGAATGATTATCGGTGATAAAATTCGACAAGCCGATGACGAGTGGCGAGCAAAAGGTGTAAGGCTACAGTTGATGGTATGGGAGGACTATCGACCAGAGTTTTTGGGAGTAAGAACTCAAACAGAGTATGACGAGTATCTTGTTAATGAAAGCCAAATCGTAATTGGGCTGTTCAAAAACAGATGCGGAAAATATACACAAGAGGAAATCGTGCTCGCCAAGCGTAATAATTCTGAAAATCTACATGTGTTTACTCTTCCTGCTGATGATGGAGTAAACCTTGTAAGTGACTTCCTTACAAAGGAATCGATTGTTGCCTTAAAATGTAGCGATGTTGACCATGTATGCTCGGAAGTGATGACTGTTATAGAGAATTATATCGCTAAGAATGAATGTGACAATGTTATGTCGGCTAATTCATCTCTTTCCACAGACCAAATATATGCTACTATATGTGCTGATGCCCCCAAACGAAGTGCTGAATTTGGTAATATGGTACGCTCGGTGAATGATGCTCTTGAAGGCGATAATATCTCCCAATGTATATTGATGGAAAAACATCAAAGGAGAATGATACTGCAATCTGATTATTATGTGGCATTGACCCATGAGCATTGTAACTTGCATGAAGAAGAGGAAATTGTAACTGCAATAAAGGCATCTGTAGGTGATAAGGGCAAGTTGCCTGTAGCTATTTATTTGGAGAAAGAATCTCTCCTCTTGAATAATAGTCAAAAAATAAGCAATGCTTTAACCAATTTTGGCGTGTTCACCATTGAGTATGGTACCATGAATGATGTCAAAACAAATCTGTTTCTCTACCTCTATCGTAAGAGAAAGGGAAATATGATAGTCTTTGATGATTTTTCGGGCTTTGCTTATTCTGAAGGTTGTGTCACCTTTGCCGGCTATATGATAGCGGCTGTCAAGAGCTTATTTCAAGATGTTGAGGCGCTCAAACAATGTCAGAGATTGGACTGCGTGAGAAAACAACTTGAAAGTCTGATTCATAAGAAAGATGCAAAGAGTAGAAATGAGAAAGTTGTCTTGAATAACGAAATGGACACTTTGTTGAGATATGTCAATGAAATTCTCACTCTAAAATTTGCTTCGTTACAAACAAGTAATATTGAGACGGATATAGACGAGAGCCAACCATTGAACTTGGAATCAATAAACAATTCTATTGATATACAGGAAAAGAGCCTGTCTATATTGCATAAGAAGAAAGAGCAGATATTCGACAGTTGGCTATCCACTATAGGAACACTCGTCGCTCGCTTGAATTATCTCGTGTCGGTTGGAAATATTCATGTGGATGAAATAAAATCTGTCGCAAAAACGATTTACGGACTATTAAAGAGGATTATTGCCAAAGGAGTGATTATTTCTAATGAGCGTATGCAGGACATTATGCAGCTATTGCAAGCTACATACGACCAATATGGTGGAGACTACGATGAAGATAAATTCTTCCATATAGCTTTTAACTGGGCTGATAAACGTAATATCTCATCGGAATTTATAGAGACTTGTCGATTCAACTTTGCCAATGCCCTTATGCGCAATGAAGACCCTACTGCACTGCAATTATACAAAACAGTTCTCGCCAATCTGAAACAGATTGATGATCATTCGATTTCAAGTCATAGGTTTATCATCAAGGTATATACGAGCATTGCACATGTGTTCATAGATTTGGAGAGAAATGAAGATGCATGGGATGTAATTCAGCAGATGGGACATGATATCAATGAATGGAATGACCCGATAAATGTGCGTTTGTTGCAAAGCTCCGATTTTTATGCAGCACAGTTACGAGCCATTCCAGAACGTTGGGATGAAGGGATGCAGGATGTCATTTCTCATGCAGTGCTTATATTTAATCAATGCAGAGAACATTTGACGATAACACCCAAGGATTATCATTATGTTTACTGTTTCTGCTATTTGCCGAATATCATATCGGCTTTTATCATTGACAGAATGGACTATATGAATGAATCAAAGAAAGCAACTCTTTTGCCGCTTGCTTTCGAAATGTTGGAAAGTCTTTTGCGTTATTCTGAAATTATAGAGGGTTACAATCCTATTGAAGGAATGACAAGTGCCTCACAAGGTTATCATAATAGAGGCTTTTTGTATTATAAATTGAAGAGATGGAATGATGCTATTTCAGACTATCAGAAAGCTTTGGTTGCTCGTCGATTTATCTATGAGTATATGTCTCATAAAGAAAACAAACGAGTTATCGGCGAGACTCTTGTTAATATCGGTGCTGCGCAATTGGAATGGTGCAAAGAGAACCACACTATAGAAGGGCATAATCCAATAGACGCGGCAGAAGAAGCATTGAGTATTTATGAGAGCTTGTATAGCAAAGACTATCTGCTTTCTGAGGTGGACATCAATAAGGCAAAACAACTGATAGCCACCTCTTATTATTATATAGGCAACTCCGAAGAAAAGCAGCTGGGGTTGGAAATGATGAAAGAGATATATGCATGGGTTATTGATCACAAAGAAAACTCTTATATGTCGAGTTTTCTGGATAACACTGTAAGTATTTTGAAAATGGAGAATTTAATATAATATCATGATGTTTAGACTTAAAGATTTGCATATACTTGGCAGTAAGGCGGAGCTTGTTGCGCTGCCTGAGCGCAAATTGCTTATCAACACAATTAATTGACAGTATCGGTGAATCAGTACCATCATAGCACTGCATTCGGTACCATCGTATCACTTGAATCGGTACCATTATAGCGCATCAATCGGTACCAAAAAGATGTAAAGTGACGATAGCGCTGTTTATGGGCGGGCAAGATGCCACGCCCTCCCAGTGCAGACTTGCTGATGGTGATGATGTTATGATTACAGAAAAAGTGAATAGATTTCTGATTCGGATGTGTCGCTATATCTTGAATGAGAGGAAGGTGAGGGGATTCGGATGAACCGACTCTGAAATTTATAGTGATAAAGCGGTTGAAAAGGTTTTCGAAATGAAAAAGTGCTCCAATTCTTTGTATATATAATGTTTTTTGTTTAGTTTTGCAGAAAAATAAGATTGACCAATGAGATTACAGATACAAAATATCAATAAAATCAAGGAAGCTGATATTGCCTTGAATGGATTGACTGTGATTGTGGGAGAGAATGATATGGGCAAGAGTACCATAGGTAGAGCATTCTTTTCTACCATCAAGGCGGTATCTAATATGAGAAGCTTGAGTAATGAAAGTTCTGCCAACAAAGCTTCTAAGCATATTGATTCTTTGTATAAGCACTTTTATGGGAAAAGAAGCATAGATGGTGCTATGGAATTGTTGCCTCGCTTCAAATCTGAGATGGAAAGAATATGTCTGGATGAAGCGGAACGAAATGCTTTCTTGGAGCATCTGAATGCTAAAATCGATGAAATAGATTTGTCTCCTCGCCAAAAATCTTTGCTCAAGGAGGATATTGCGAATATTCGGATTTGCTATGATCAGGTGGATAATCCTGCAGCTATATTGAAAACGGAGCTGGCTTATCTGGTTGAATCTGAGTTTATGGGACAGTTTTGTTCTTCTAAGTCTGAACTTACTTATATTATGCTTGATACAGAAGAAGAGGGACGGCTTATATTTAAGGCAAAGAATAATCAAGTGACAGATGTTTCCTTTTCTGAAAGAGGATTTTATGAGGATATTACTTATGTTGAGTCGCCACTATACTTTCATCTACTTGATAGCTTAAAATATTCTGTCGCTTATCGGGAAATGAAGAGGACTTTGGGATATAAGCCTATGGCTCCTGCTCATGTGAAAGACTTTGTTGACAAGGTTTTGAACTTCCAGAACTTTAATAATCAACAAAGTTTGTTTGGACCTCAATCGAAGGATTTTCATACAGAGGATATCATCCATGGTATGTTTGCTTATGATAAGAGTTCGCGTAGCATTGTATATCAAAAAAATGGTATGAAGATTAAGCCTATCAACGTGGCTTCTGGTATCAAAAGCTTTGGCGCCTTGCAGCTTCTGCTTGATGGTTATTGTATCTCTAATAATCGTCCTTTGATATGGGATGAACCAGAGAATCATCTGCATCCTCAGTGGCAGGTGGAGTTTGCTAAGGTTATCGTACAGATTGTTAATTCTGGTATTCCAGTGATGATCAGTACTCATAGTCCATATTTCCTACAAGCCGTGAGATATTATTCTGCTATGTATAGCATAGAGAAATATGTGAACTACTATATGGCAGAGTGTGCCAAAGAGGATATGGTAACAATAAAGGAGGTTACTAATGACTTAAACCAGGTTTTTCTTACCTTGGCTGAGCCTTTGAATAGTATCATGAACGTGGATGAAGTAAGGGGAAAAATGAAATGAAAGTTGCCAGTGAATTAATATCGTATTTGGTCGAGGATAAGCATTTCATCTTGCGTATATTATTGTAACGGATATTGATATTAAAGATCAACCTCTACAGACTTTGCAGAGTAACTTGATGTCTTTGGCGGAAACATCTTCATCTCTTGAAGTATTATGTAATAAATGTATGTTATCCAAAATCAGTTCTATAAAGGGGGTACATACATACTATAAACAATGTAAAGAGTTAGATGCTTTTATAGATAATTGTCTATAGAATTTCGCATAAGCGTTTGTATTCTACTAATCGTAATAATATATTTAAAGGATAGAACAAAATTAACAGAGGAAGTGGCTCTATGTTGCAAGAAGGCGTGCCCTCCCAGTGCAGGCTTGCTTGTGGGTTGCTTATGGGCGGGCAAGATGCCACGCCCTCCCAGTGTAGGCTTGCTGGTGTTTGGGGTGGCTTCGTATGTTTGCGCCCAGTAAGGTCGGAAGTATCGAGAACAAGTGGAGACTTGTTGATACTTGTGGCCTTACTGGGCGCAATATTTTTATATGGGTGTTTTGTCGTGGGGGCTATATGGTTCTCTTTCGACTTTCGAAGAACTGGCGGGAGGCAAGGAAGAAGAGGAGGACGGAGAGGGCGTTTTCTATGGCTACAATCCAGAAGGTGGCGGTGTAGCCGAAGTGCTCGGAGACGATGCCTCCTAACAGGCAGCCGATGCCAAAGCCTAAGTCCCAACCTGTGAGGATGCTGCTGTTGGCGGTGCCTCGCTGGTCGTGGCGGGCTACCTGGATGAACATGTTGAGGAAGGCGGGATAGAGATGGCCGTTGCCTAAACCGATGAGGAGGGCGGAGAGGTAATAGGCGACGGGATGGGGGATGGCGACGAAGATGGTGAAGCCTACCAGAGAGATGAGCATACCCTCGGCGGCATTGTGGGTGATGAGGCCTTTGCTGAGGGCCTTGCGTCCTTGTAGGCGTGATGCGAAGAGGCCGATGGAGAGGAGGGCAAAGTAGGTGCCGGTGCCGCCTGTGATGTCGAGGACTTCCTTGCTGTATATGGCGAGGTAGTTGCTGAGGACACCCCAGCAGAAGCCGAACATGGCGATGTTGATGGCGAGGAGCCATGCGCGGGTGAGGAAGAATCGGTCGAGGGATAGTTTCTCTTTGTTGCGGAGGATCTCTTTCTCTGGGAGATGGATGGTGATGGAGATAACTACGGCGAGGATGGCTACGAGGAAGGCTATCCAGAAGAGGAGCATGTAGCTACCCGTGAGGTTGTGGAGGTAGATGCCGATGGTGGGGGCGATGGCCATGGCGAAGTTGTTGCTGAGCCCGTAGAGGCCGATGCCTTCGTTGCGACGCTTGGCGGGGAGGACGTCTATGGCACAGGTGCTGTTGGCGACGGTGACGGCTCCGAAGGGGGCACCATGGAGGGTGCGACATATGGCAAACATGAGGATGGTGCTGGCTGCGATGTAGCCGGCGAAGAAAATGGCGAAGGCGCTGAGACAGATCATCAGGACTGTCTTGCGGGAGAAGCTGTCGACGACGTAACCGCAGAAGGGTCGGATGATGAGGGCGGCTACGGTGTAGCCGCTCAACACGATGCCTATCGTGTCTTTGGTGGCACCGAATGTCTCGCTGAGATATAGGGGGAGAAGGGGTGTCAGGAGGTAAAAGGCGAAGTACAACAAAAAGTTTGTTGTCATCACCTTGATGTAATTTGTATTCCAAAGTTTTGCCATGTTTTGTAAAATTAAATGTTAGAGAATTTAAATTCCATCACGTCTTTTTCGAAAACCTACCCGTCATTACTCCCTTAACCTTAAGGGTTCTTCGAAAACCTACCCGTCCTTCCTTACCGTTAAGAGTTTTTCGAAAACCCACCAGTCCTCCCTTACCCTTAAGGGAGGGTCCACCACGTTTTTTCGAAAACCTACCCGTCCTTCCTTACCGTTAAGGAAGGCTCCACCTCTTCCCCCAAGCCCCCTCCTCCTCAGAAGGAGGGGGATGTAACCGCTCCTCCTCGGAGCTCAAACCGCTACGCTATAAGGATGGCGGACCAACAGAGGTCTGCGCCAGGTTTTTGTGCGGGATGAACCGCATGGACATGTGGTTGCTGATGAGCTGTTTGAGGCTGCATGATATTTACCATGAGAGGTCTGCGCCAGTCTTTTGTGCGGGATGGGACCGCATGGGTATGTTGGCTGCTGATGGCATGCTGATATTGCTTTGGACATGGGGACGCTGATGGGCTGCTTGAGACTGCATGATATTTGCCATCAGAGGTCTGCGCCAGGGGGTGGGCATGATTGCACTGGGGAGGGCGTGGCATCTTGCTGATGTAGCTTAAGGGTGCGGGCGAGATGGCACTGGGGAGGCTACTCTTGGGATTCTAACCAGGAGTCGATGATCTGACGGGCAATGGAAAGCTTCTCGGGAATGGTGGGGAGGTTGTCTTTGGTGAACCACTTGCCACGGGAGAGTTCTTCTTTCTGGAGATGTATCTCGCCATCGACGTAGTCGGCTGTGAAACCTACCATTAAGCCGCTGGGATAGGGCCACGGCTGTGAACCGAAATACTGCAGATTGGTGATGGTGAGGCCGGTTTCTTCCATGACTTCGCGATGGACGGCTTCTTCGAGGGTCTCGCCTGTTTCTACAAAGCCGGCGACAAGGCCGTAGAAGTCGCTCTTGAAATTGCGGGCGTGGACTAATAGGACTTCATCGCCACGATGGATGAGGACAATGATGGCGGTGGCTAAGGTGGGCCATACGGTCTTGCCACACTGGGTGCATTTCTTGCTGATGTCGCTGGACATCTTCATGGGGGAACCGCAGACGCCGCAGTACTGGGTGTTCTGATCCCAATATATGAGTTCGTGACACTTGCCGGCTTTGAGGTATAGCTCGCTGCTGAGGTGATAGTAGCTGGGGCGGAGGCCACACATCTCATAACGGGGATCGTCGGTGATGGGGGTGTCTATGGTGAAGGACTTCACCGTGGTGCCATCGGACATGGGGGTGATGTTGAGGATATGGGTCCATGGTTTGGGCTCTATCGGGCTTTCTTCGCTGCAGGGTATGGTGTAGGTGCCGTCTTCTTGCTTTTCGAGCAAGAGGTCGGTTTTGCAAAATATAAACCAATATGACATTCTATTTGTTGTTTTAATTGTTATTTCTCTTTTTTC
>ERZ1034844.1515-NODE-1515-length-10810-cov-6.468154_pt1 | contig 10810 bp, 7 predicted proteins | sample MGYA00520594_ERZ1034844 | MGnify/ENA primary metagenome ERZ1034844 (study PRJEB33766, sample SAMN09781733) | gut metagenome | biome: gut microbiome | host: Homo sapiens | place: Madagascar | study: EMG produced TPA metagenomics assembly of the PRJNA485056 data...
GTATTAATTCGTAAGTTGTATCATCCATTAACACTATTTTGCACATATTTTTCATGCTTTTTTCGATTGTAATTTACAAGATTGCTTACGATTTAAAGTTTTACAAAACCACCCCGTTTTACTTACACTTTGTAAACACACTTTTCTAACAACATACAGAAAACGGCGCCATCGCTTACATAATGTCCGTTTTATGAACCAAAACGAAATTAAAAACAATTTTTAAAAGCAAGAAAAAAGCCGCAAGGTGTCAGTTTTTTCTCAAACTGAAAGCACATTGCGGCCATTCTTATCAAAATGGAACCTTTTTCCCTATTTTCTTTTCTGCATGTTCGGCAAGAAAGCGGCTATCATGCCAAAAAGCGGCAAAAAGGCGCTAACCTCGAAAATGAACTGCACACTGGTGCGGTCGGCAAGCCATCCAAAGAAGGCTGAACCGAGGCCACCAAGACCAAACATCAGTCCGAAGAACACGCCACACACCAGTCCTACCTTGTCGGGCAACAGGTCTGTGGCATAGACAACGATTGACGAGAACGCCGAGGCGATGATAAGGCTGGCGAGGAACGCGCAGACCACGGTGGCTGCAAACCCCACATAAGGCATGGCCATGGCGAAAGGGGCAGCGCCGAGGATGCTCACCCAGATCACATATTTGCGCCCGAAGCGGTCGCCAAACATTCCTCCTGCCACAACACCTATGGCAAAGGCAGCGAGGAAAGCGAAGAGACAGAGCTGCGAGGTGGCCACCGAGACATGAAACTTGTCGATGAGGAAGAAGGTGAAATAGCTCGTCATGCACGCCGTGTAGAAATATTTGGAGAAGATGAGGAGCACCAGGATGAGAAGCGCCCAGTATTTGCGGCGGCGCGAGATCGACGTGTTGGGCTGTGGAGCAGGTATGTTGTTACGCATCTGGTAGGCCAGACGGGCGCTGTACCAGTAGCCCACACGCAGCAAAAGAACGGCGGCGAGGATGGCAGCAAGGGCAAACCACGAGATGGCACCCTGACCGAAGGGCAACACTATGGCAGCGGCGAGCAGAGGACCGAGGGCGGAGCCACCGTTGCCACCCACCTGGAAGATGCTTTGGGCAAGACTCTTCCTGCCGCCCGATGCCATCTGCGCCACACGCGACGCCTCAGGATGGAACACAGAGGAGCCTATGCCTATTACAGCGACAGACAGAAGGATGAGGGCATAGCTTGAGGCAACAGCAAGAAGGAGCAGACCGACCAGCGTGAAGCACATGCCCACAGACAGCGAGTAAGGGCGCGGATGACGGTCGGCATAGAGGCCTGTGAGCGGTTGCAAGATCGACGACGAGATCTGGAAGACAAAGGTGATGATACCTATCTGTGCGAAGGAGAACCCAAACTTGTCTTTCAGGATGGGATAGATGGACGGCACAACCGACTGGATCATGTCGTTCAGGAAATGGCCTATACCTATTATTATAAGAATGGAGAACACGGTTCCTCCCGCCACCGACGGGTTTCCCTTAATCTTGTTGCCTAATGTTTTGATGTTCATATTTTTCTTTTTCGAGAGACATGTAACGGTTTCTAAAGAAACGTCGGGTGCTTCAGAAGAAACGCCGGATGCTTCAGAAGAAACGCTGGTTGTTTAAAAGAGCTGTTGCCGATGTTTCAAAAAGTATATATAAGCACAAAGGGTTAAAACGTTGTTACCAACATTCTAACCCTTTGTAGGTCGGGATGACAAGACTCGAACTTGCGACCTCACGCCCCCCAGACGCGTGCGCTAACCAACTGCGCTACATCCCGTACTTCTTAAAAGCGAGTGCAAAGATAGCTACTTATTCTGAATTGACCAAACAAAAACGAAACTTTTTGCAAAAAAACTTGCGTTTTTCCTTAATTTCATGCCTTGATGTCTGTTTTTATCGACCTTTACGCGCCTTCACCTTAATAATATATAAGGGGCATGACAAGAAAGAAGACATGACACAAAAACGAAGAGAAAGAATTAAACAGGTTTAGTTAAGTATTCAAAACGAAAGAAACACTCATGCTAACGAATGCAAATAAATGGGCAATGGCTTCGCGTAATCGGATTTTTTCCACTACCTTTGCATTATATAGGAAAAAAAATGCGATACGAAATAACAGCACCAAAGAAGTTTGACGCAACAATAACGTTGCCGGCTTCAAAAAGTATAAGCAACAGAGCGCTGATCATACACGCCCTTTCTCACGGCAACATCATGCCCCGTCACCTGTCCGACTGTGACGACACGGAGGTGATGATCAACGCCCTGCGCGACATGCCCGACACCATCGACATCAAGGCGGCAGGAACAGCCATGCGCTTCCTCACAGCCTATCTCAGCGTGGCAGAGGGCGAGGAGCATGTCATAACAGGAACAGAACGCATGAAGCACCGGCCAATAGCCATCCTTGTAGACGCGCTGCGATACCTCGGCGCCGACATTAGCTATGAAGGCGAGGAGGGCTACCCTCCCCTACGCATCAAGGGCAAGGCTCTGGAGGGCGGACATCTTGAGATCACAGGAAGCGTGAGCTCGCAATATATCTCTGCCCTGCTGATGATCGGTCCCGCGCTGAAGAACGGACTGGAGCTGAAGATGACAGGCAACATCGCCTCAAGACCATACATTGACCTCACGCTGTGGATGATGCGCGAGTTTGGCGCAGAAGCCGAATGGAGCGACATAGACACCGTGACGGTGAAGCCCACGCCCTATCGCCAACACGACTATTTCATCGAGAGCGACTGGAGCGCCGCCAGCTATTGGTATGAGATACTGGCGTTGTGCGGCGACAGCGAGTCGTGCTTCAACCTCGACGGACTGATGGACGGCTCAAAGCAAGGCGACTCTGTGGTGCGTTACATCTTCTCGCTCATGGGCATAAAGTCGACATTCCACGACAAGAACGATGATGTGCCCACCACGGTGCGCATACAGCAGAAGTTGCCGTGCCACCTGCCACGCCTCGACTACGACTTTATCAGTTCGCCCGACCTCGCACAAACCATTGTGGTGGCTTGCGCCGTGCTTGAGATACCGTTTAAGTTTACGGGGCTGGCAAGCCTGAAGATCAAGGAGACCGACCGCATAGAGGCGCTCAAGCGTGAGCTTCGCAAGCTTGGCTACGTCCTTCGCGACGAGAACGACGACACGCTCATCTGGGACGGTGCACGCTGTGAGCCGACCTTCGAGCCCATCGACACCTACGAGGATCACCGCATGGCCATGGCCTTCGCGCCCGCAGCCATAAAGTATCCTGGACTGAAGATCAACAACCCCGAGGTGGTGTCAAAATCGTATCCTCACTTCTGGGAGGATCTTAAACAGGCGGGCTTCGAGATTCGCGAGATCAACAACTGAAGAGAACAAAGCAACATAAAAAAGACATTGAACTTTCTTTGACAGAAGAATAATAAAATTGCGCTTCGCGCACGTTTTTTTGTTAAACATTAATTTCCATTAATGGTCCATTAATTATCATTAATCAGCGCTTCGCGCAAGAATTCGATGTTTACAAAATGCGCATGGCGCAAAAAAGACTGTTCTTTTGCTGAAGTTTGACAAAACCAGAGAACAAAGATGTACATCCTTATCCTTCTGCTCGTAGCTCTCGGCATCGTGGCAGCCATTATTGCCTTGTGCTCAAAACACGGCGATGACACCATTGTGGAGAAAGCCACATGCTCAACCTGTAACGGCGAGAACCAGAAATGTGAGCAGGAATGTATGATGGAGGCTGCGACAAAGCCGATAGAATATTATGACGACGAGGAGCTCGACACCTTCATCGGACGACCTGCCGACCAATATAGCGACGAGGAGGTGGAGCAGTTTGCCGATGTGCTCTACACCATGCGCGAGGAAGAGGTGGCAGGATGGTGCCGCAGTCTGCACCTCAGAGGCATCAACCTGCCGGACCAGCTTAAGGACGAGGTGTATGCGTTTGTCAGTTGACGAGGTTTCGAGATGACAAGAAAATGAGAAGATGAGCCAATGAGCATATTAGAATATTCATTTTTCCAAAACGCCCTTATAGGGTCGCTGCTTGCAAGCATCGTATGCGGCATTATAGGCACCTACATTATGAGCCGCCGACTGGTGTTTATAAGTGGCGGCATAACGCATGCCTCGTTCGGAGGCATCGGCCTTGGCGTGTTCTTTGGCATCAACCCCATCCTCTCTGCCATGGTCTATGCTGTGCTCAGCGCCTTTGGCGTGCAGTGGATGTCGCATCATGTGAAGGTGCGCGAAGACTCCGCCATAGCCCTCTTCTGGACCTTCGGCATGAGCATAGGCATCTTGTGCAGCTTCCTCACACCGGGGTTCATGCCCGACCTGCCGTCGTTCCTCTTTGGCAGCATACTCACCGTGGGCACGTCCGACCTGGTGCTGCTCACCGTGGTCACAACGGTTGTGGCGGCGGTCTTCACCCTGCTCTATTCTACCATCGTGAGCATAGCCTTCGACCCCACCTTCGCACGCTCACAACGTCTGCCTGTCGACACGGTCGAATATGTCATGATGGGGCTCATCGCCGTGACTATCGTCTCCACGCTGCGCCTCGTGGGCATTGTGCTGGCCATCAGTCTGCTCACCGTTCCGCAGATGACCGCCAACCTGTTTACCTACAGTTTCCGACGCATCATCTTCCTCAGCATCGCCATTGGATGGGTCGACTGCCTCGCCGGCCTTTTCATATCCTATTGGTTCAACGTGCCGTCGGGAGCATCGATAATTTTTGCCAGCATCATCATTTATGCCCTGCTCAGAACAATAAAAGCGGTGGTTTTTAAGTTTAAATAGATGTGAGAAAGCTTCATCATCTACATATAGCCCTCCTTTCTGTTGTTGCCGCTGTCGTGCTGACGGCGGCAATGGGATGCTCCACGCAGAAAAACACAGCAAAGACACGTTGGTGGCACTCCTTCAACGCCCGTTACAACACTTATTATAACGGAACGCTCGCCTACATTGACGGCTCGCTGGAGAAGGAGAACGGCAACAAAGACAATTTCACCGAACTTATTCCGCTCTACACCGTAAGCAACAAAGGCACGCGCGAGACGGGCAAAGCCAATTTTGACCGCGCCATAGAGAAATGTCAGAAAGCCATTAAGCTGCACAGCATTAAGCGCAGACCCGAATGGACAAAGAAGCGCAAGAAGACGGAGCGCGACCTTGAGTGGTTGCAACGCAAGGAGTATAACCCGTTCCTGTGGAAGGCATGGATGCTCATGGGACGGTCACAGTTTCATAAGGGTGCCTTCGACGAGGCAGCCTCAACCTTCTCTTACATGAGCCGCCTGTACCACACGCAACCCGCCATCTACGGACGTGCACGCGCCTGGTTGGCAAAATGTTACATAGAGGAGGGATGGCTCTATGATGCTGAAGACGTGATACGCAACATGAAGCGCGATTCCATTCACTGGCGCGCACAGAAGGAGTGGGACTACACCTACGCCGACTATTACATACACACCGCCGACTATGCCAAAGCCATACCTTACCTGCGACGTGTCATCAAGCACGAGATGCGACGCAAGCAGAAGGCACGCGAGTGGTATCTGTTAGGACAGCTGGAGGCTGCTCTCGGCAACAAGCAGAACGCGAGCAAGGCGTTCAAGCACGTCATACGCCTCAGCCCGCCCTACGAGGTGGAGTTTAACGCACGCATAGCCCTCACCGAGGTGCTCTCGACCGGTGGCCAGGCAAAGAAGATGGTCTCGCGCCTTAAGCGCATGGCAGCATCAGACAAGAACAAGGAATATCTCGATCAGGTCTATTATGCCATTGGCAACATATACCTCGCACAACGCGACACAGCAAAAGCCATCGATGCCTACGAGAAGGGCAACAGCAAGGCAACACGCGCCGGCATAGAGAAGGGCGTGCTCCTGCTGAAGCTCGGCGACATCTATTGGGCGAAAGAAAAATATAGCGACGCACAACGCTGCTACGGCGAAGCCATTGGTCTGCTCGACAAGGAACGCCCCGACTATGAACAGCTATCGCAACGCTCAAAGGTGCTCGACGAACTGGTGCCTTACACCGATGCCGTGCATCTGCAAGACTCGCTGCAATGGCTTGCCAAAGCCGACGAGAAGACGCGCAACGAGGCGATAGACCGCGTCATTGAAACTCTGAAAAAGAAGGAGAAAGAGGAGCAACGCAAACAGGCTGAAAAGAACGCGGAGGAGACAATAGCACAGAACGGCGGCACAGGCAACAACAACGCCCACCGCAAGAACAACACGCAGCATAACAACGCTTCGCAACAAGGCAAGGGGCTGTGGTATTTCTATAACCAGATGACCGTGAACCAAGGAAAGCAAGACTTCCTGAAGCGGTGGGGAAAACGTGAAAACGTCGACAACTGGCAACGCATAAACAAGACGGTGGTGGCCATTGGCAGCCCTGACACGCAACCGCAGCTCACAGAGCAACAAGCCGACTCTATTGCCCGGGCAGAGGCGCTTGCCGACTCGCTCGAACAGGTCAAGGACAGCGCACAGAACGACCCGCACAAACGCGAATATTATCTTGCGCAGATTCCTTTCACCGAAGAGCAGATGGAAGCCAGCAACCAGACAATCATGGACGGACTGTTCAACGCGGGCGTGATCTTCAAGGACAAGCTCGACAACCTGCAGCTCAGCGAGAAGGCGCTGCGTCGTCTGGAGACACAATATCCCGACTACACCAACATGGCAGATGCCTTCTACCATCTGTTCCTGCTCTACTCGCGCAAGGGCGACACGGCAACAGCGCAGCAGTATGTAAACTTGCTGAAAGACAAATATCCCGACAACGAGTGGACAACGCTCGTCACCGACCCGTTCTTCAAGGAGAACGCTGCGCTCGGCGTTCATCATGAAGACTCGCTCTACGCTGTGACATACGAGGCCTTCAAGGCAGCAAAATATGACGTGGTGAGCACCAACGCCAAGATGTCGGCACAACGGTTCCCCTTAGGTGCCAACCGCGACAAGTTCATGTTCATCGGCGCTCTGACAAAGCTCAACGAGGGCCGTGCCGACTCGTGCGTGGCAGACCTGAAGAAGATGCTGGAGAAATATCCGCAGAGCGGCCTGGCAGAGATGGCAGGCATGATTGTGCGCGGTGTGGGCGAAGGCCGACAGCTGCACGGTGGACAGTTTGACATCGGCAACGTGTGGGAGCGCCGCACCATGACGCTCAACGACAACGACACGACAGCAACACGACAGCTGTCAGCAGAACGCAACACCAACTTCGTGTTTATGATTGCCTACCAGCCCGACTCGCTCGACGCCAACCGCCTGCTGTTTGAGATGGCGCGTTACAACTTCACCAGTTATCTTGTGCGCAACTTCGACATCAGCACAGAGGGCGACGGCGCATTGCAACGCATGACGGTGAGCGGATTCCGCAACTATGACGAGGCGTTACAATATGCCCGCAACCTGTACGCTCAGAAGACTGTCATGCAACAGGCTCGCAAGGGCCGCTGCATCATCGTGAGCGAGGAGAACCTGCCATTGCTCGGACGACAGTTTAGCTTCGACGATTACGACCGCTTCTACGACAAACATTTCGCACCGCTGAAGACGGCAGCCACACCTCTGTTCGAGGATGTCGAGATTCTCAATCCTGACGATGTGCCGAGCAAGGCTCCAAGCAACGACGAGGAACAGCCGATAGACAACAACGGCTCAACAATCATACCGTTTGACGAGCCGAAGAACGCGGCACCTGAGGAGAACGGCGCTACCGTCATACCGATGGAGGAGCCGAAGAAGGAGGAGCCTGTGGAGAACGGTGCTACCGTCATTCCGATGGAGGAGCCGAAGAAGGAGGAGCCTGTGGAGAACGGAGCTACCGTCATTCCGATGGAGGAGCCGAAGAAGGAGGAGACTGTGGAGAACGGAGCTACCGTCATTCCGATGGAGGAGCCGAAGAAGGAGGAGTCTGTGGAGAACAGAGGCGAGACCATCGTAACATTGGAGGAGCCTAAAGCCCAAGACCAGCCGAAGGTTCAAGAGCGGCCAAGAGCTGAGGAAAAAACGAAGGTTCAGCAGCAAGCCAAGCCTCAGCAGCAACCTCAGCCTGTCGAGACCAAGCCGCGTGAGGACGATATCTATTTTGACGACACCCCAACGTCAAACAAACAGGACAAGAACAAAGAGAACAAGATAGACCTTGAGGACGAATATTACGACCTCGACGGTTTTTAACAAACAAGAACATCATAAAAAGCAATATGAGCAACGGATTGTTACTTTGGGTAGATGACGAGATTGAGCTGCTGAAAGCCCACATCATCTTCCTACAGAAAAAAGGCTATGAGGTGGACACCGTGAGCAACGGCACCGACGCCATTGACAAGTGTGCCAACACCACCTACGACCTCATCTTGCTCGACGAGATGATGCCGGGCCTTACGGGGTTGGAGACGCTTCAGAAGATAAAGGAGATTCAGCCGGCCACGCCCATCGTGATGGTGACAAAGAGCGAGGAGGAAAACATAATGGACCAGGCCATCGGTTCAAAGATTGCCGACTACCTCATCAAGCCTGTTAACCCCGTGCAGATTCTGCTCTCGCTGAAGAAGAACATTCACCAACGACAGATCGTGAGCGAGGTGACGCAGACGGGTTATCAGCAAAACTTCCAAGACATAGCGGCACAGATCGACTCGTGCCGCACCATAGACGACTGGAAAGACACCTACCGACGGATCGTTCACTGGGAGATGGAGCTGAGCGGAACAGACAGTCCGATGACGGAGATGCTGCAGATGCAGAAGGAGGAGGCCAACAACGCCTTCGCCAAATATATACGCAAGAACTATCTCGACTGGGTAGACACGCCAGCACCCGCGGACCGTCCGCTCATGAGCACAGACATCTTTAAGAAGAAGGTGTTTCCGTTGCTCAACGAGGGACATAAGGTGTTCCTCATCGTGGTCGACAATTTCAGATATGACCAGTGGCGCATGGTGTCGTCTGAGATAGCACCGCTCTTCGACATCGACGACGACATCTACACCAGCATCCTGCCCACCGCCACACAATATGCACGCAACGCTATCTTCAGCGGACTGATGCCCAACAAGATTGCAGAGATGTTTCCTGACCTGTGGGTCGATGAGGACGAGGAGGAGGGCAAGAACCTCAACGAGGAGCCGCTGGTGAAGACGCAGATAGAACGGTTCCGACGCCACGACACGTTCAGCTATCACAAGATCAACGACTCTACGGCTGGCGAGAAGATGCTCGAACATTTCAACGACATGTTGAAGAACGACCTTAACGTCATCGTCGTCAACTTCATCGACATGCTGTCGCACGCACGAACAGAATCGAAGATGGTGCGTGAGCTGGCAAACAACGAGTCGGCATACCGCAGTCTGACGCTCAGCTGGTTCCGCCACTCGGTGATGGCAGACCTGTTGCGCACGCTCGCCAACCACGATTGTCGCGTGATCATAACCACCGACCACGGCAGCATACGCTGCTCTAAGCCTGTGAAGATTGTGGGCGACCGCAACACGAACACGAACCTGCGCTACAAGCTCGGCAAGAACCTCAACTACTCGTCGCGCGACGTCTACGTCATAAAAGAACCGCGCAAGGCACAGCTCCCCTCGCCAAACCTCAGCACCAGTTATGTGTTTGCTACGGGCGAAGATTTCTTCGCATACCCCAACAACTATAACTATTATGTGTCTTATTATAAAGACACTTTCCAGCATGGAGGCATCTCAATGGAAGAGATGCTCATACCGCTCATAACGCTGACACCGAAGGGAAAAGGGAAAAGAGAAAAGTGAAAAGTGAAAAATGAAATATCCCGTTTTAAAGGAAAAGGGTAAATAAAGACTATGGAAATAAAAATTGAATCATTAGACACCATTCGTGATGCCGCAAAACAATTTGTTGCCGCAATGGGCGACAGTAGAGTGTTTGCTTTCTACGGAAAGATGGGCGCAGGCAAGACAACATTCATCAAGGCTCTGTGCACCGAACTGGGCGTTGAGGATGTCATCACATCGCCCACTTTTGCCATCGTTAACGAATATACCGATGGCCAAGGCGACCCCATCTACCACTTCGACTTCTATCGCATAAAGAAGCTCGAAGAGGTTTATGACATGGGCTACGAAGACTATTTCTATAACGGCGGACTGTGCCTCATCGAATGGCCTGAACTCATCGAGCAACTGCTGCCCGAAGATGCTGTCAAGGTGAGCATCAGCGAACAACCCGACGGCTCACGACTTATCGAGTTTTAAAAGACAACAGAGCTTAAAGACAAAAGGCTTTAAGACAAAACGCTTAAAGACAGAACGCTTAAAGACGGAAGGCTTTAAAGACAATAGAGACAATAGAGACAATTTCTTGGGCCAAAAACATGTGGTCAAGAAATTGTCTTTATTGTCTCTATTCTTTTGCTGCTTTGCAGCTCTTGTCCCTATTTTTTGCTGCTTTGCAGCTCAAAAGTCTTTTCAGGAGCATCTTAAAGCAAGCTCTCGAACAGTTCCTTCAGCTTGTTTTTAGGCAGGGCACCCACCTTCTTCTCTACCGGCTCACCGTTCTTGAAGAACAGCAGTGTGGGCACAGACATCACGCCATAGGCAGCGGCTATGTCGTCATTCTCCTCAACGTCACACTTGCCTACAACGATCTTGCCGTCATACTCTTTTGCAAGCTCTGACACTACAGGACCCAACGCACGGCAGGGACCACACCATGTAGCCCAGAAGTCAACGACCAAGGGCAACTCACCATTTTTCAAACTCTCAAAGTTCTCTGC
>ERZ1034844.1516-NODE-1516-length-10807-cov-4.127418_pt1 | contig 10807 bp, 7 predicted proteins | sample MGYA00520594_ERZ1034844 | MGnify/ENA primary metagenome ERZ1034844 (study PRJEB33766, sample SAMN09781733) | gut metagenome | biome: gut microbiome | host: Homo sapiens | place: Madagascar | study: EMG produced TPA metagenomics assembly of the PRJNA485056 data...
ATCGCGCCGCTGTCGCCTGTTGCGGGCGTAACGGAATCAGCGGGCTTAACGACCGCCGCGACAGCGCTGGAGGCAGGCTCCGTAGCTGGCTTTTGCGCGTTGGGCTGTGGAGCAGAGCTGGGCTTTACTTCCGGATCCGGTTTAACCTCGGGGTCCGGCTTGACATCCGGATCAGGCTCAGGGTCGGTCGTATCGGTTGCAATCAAATGCACGCTACTTCCAAAGATGCAGCGGATGTAGTACTCGTGTCGTGTCTCGAGAATGGTCCCCTCTCCGTTTTGGGAGTTGAAGTTGCTGAAGTCGAACTCGGCGTTTGCGCCAATGTGGATCTGATGGAGCAGATTCAGGCTATAGGAAATCAGAGGATCGGCGCCACCGCCCGTAAAGACCAAAGTCGCCCTTTCGTGATTGTCAATGCCTGTCTCGTGATTGTCAATGACTGTCAGGCTAATCGAAACGTTTGCCTCTTCGGGGTTCTCTGTTTTGACTAAAGCCTTGGTATCGGGGTCGATCTTGAAGAAGTGGACAGACTCGTTACGCCAGAGGGTGAAATCCTCAGGCGCATCGGGAAAATCGCATACGAACGCCTCGCCCTGAATTAACGTGAAAGCAGGGGGCAGCTCCAGGTCATAAAAATGATTTTTGACGGTGGTTTTGATTGTAGGTCCGCTGCCACCTGGTACGTCGCTTGCGCCGCGGGAGGTAGGCGCTGCGACAAGCGTGGGAGCCGGAGATGATGCGGCTGCGGACCCGGATCTCGGCCCAGGCTCAACGGCCGGTTCGCCGGCGAGCGCGACAGCTGCTGCAGGTTCGGAGGTATCAAGGGCTGCTGCAGGAGCAACTTCGTTGACGGGTGCGAAAGCAGGTGCCGGTTCGGCTTCCGCTGCGGTAGGTACGGCTGCATCGGGAACTGCGGCTGGGGCAACCAAGGTTGATGCCGCTTGCCCCGCAACGCCGGACTCGACTGAACCCACGACTGACGCAGCAGCAACTTCTTGCCCCGCAGTAGGCTCAAGCGTTTCGGCTGCCAGTGCTGCGCTGGGCAGCAAAAGCTGCCCAGCCATAAGCACGCTTACGCCGAAGGTGGCGATTCTGGCGCCCGTAAGACGCTTCGCTCCGCGGATAAGCGAGCTGGTTCGTTCGTTTTGAGTTTGCGGTACAACATGCTGTCTGCACATAAGGCGCTCCTTGTTCGTAGGTCGGCTTCCGTTGATCTACATTGCGCCCACCCGATTCGCCCAGGCCAATACACACGAACACTTACGCAAGCCAGGTGATAACGTAAACTAATTATCTCACGCGCACCACTTCACGAACAATGATCTGGTATCCAATTCTCGGTAGAATAATCTGCCGTGCTGGCACATGGCTGGAATCGATAATTGCAGCAAGCGGTGGTGACGCATACGGCCAGAATCGACAATCAATATCAAAACCCTGCTTGGTAAAGTCATCGGCTAAGCAGATTCCCAATGCCAGGGCAACAACCATCAGCCCCATTAGCCTCTCCATATACCCCTTGCACCTCAGGCGTATAATCCAGAGCCATGATCACTCTCCTGCTTATAGAAAAAATCGCTTCGCTGTTCCTTATCATGGCGGTCGGATTCGCGTTGGTGCGCCTTCATCTCCTAAAAACAGGAGACAGCAAAACTCTCTCTGTCCTGTCCGTATATGCCATTTGCCCGTGCGCGTTCATTTCTGCAACGCAGGTTGATTTGACTCCAGATGTGCTGCAAGGGTTTATATTCGCGATCGTCTGCGCTATCGTGCTCCAGGTTGGGCAAATACTGCTAACGAAGATCCTGGCAAAGCCACTTCACCTGTCCCCCATTGAACGGGCAGCAAGCATTTACTCAAATTGCGGTAACCTGATCATCCCGCTTGTCGGCTTCATCCTGGGCGACGAATGGGTGGTCTACTCACTTGCCTATATGAGCGTTCAAACTATCCTGATTTGGACACATGGCAAGTCCCTTATCAGCGAGAATCATCACATTGACGTCCGTGGCGTTCTACTAAACATCAATCTGTTGGCCGTAGCCGCCGGCATCGTGCTCATGGTGCTCGGCATCAAGCTTGTTGAACCCTTCAATACCTTCACCTACGACATGGGACAGATGATCGGCCCTGCTGCCATGCTGGTAACAGGCATGATCATCGGAGGCATGGACTTGCGCCAAATCGTAGCCAACAAGCGCGTCTGGCTCGTCGCCTTCATCAGGCTAGTGCTGATCCCTGCCGTAGTCACGCTTGTGCTGAAGTTCAGCGGCATAGTCACATTAGTGGCAAATGGCGAATCAATACTGCTCATTACGCTTCTTGCCACGATCACGCCATCTGCCTCAACAACAGTGCAAATGGCGCAAATTCACGAGAAAGACGCGCCGTATGCCAGCGCCATCAATGTAATAACCACGTTCGGCTGCATCCTAACGATGCCGATCTGGGTGGCTCTGTTCATGGCTTAGTGCCAAAACCAGTCTCCAAAAAAACTCACTTACCGCGATCTACACCCTTTCGCTTCCACAGTTGTGCTGCGCGATATCTTGGAAGAACGGAGCAGGCGCCTCGCCAAAGAACTAGAGGAACACTCTGCGGCACAAAGGACTGGTGCATTGAGTTCTCGAGCGAAAGACCGAACGCCTAACGAACATAGTCGAGCAAGGAGGGCTGCTGCCACCAGGCAAATAGCCCCTCCCCTCATCCAATTACCTTTAAGGCGTAACACGAATTGCTGAATCGTGTTACGCCCCCCACTCAATGATCCTGATATCAACAACGAGGGAGAATCAATCATGCCAACCCAAGAACACCTAGACAAGGTAGCTGCCTTCCATGGGCACATTTGCCCGGACATGCTGATCGGGTTCAAAGCCGTCGAGGGCGCAATCGCGCAACTCGGCCTTAGCGACGAATCCCTGCCCGCAGTCGACGAAGAAATCGTTACTGTCTTCAATACGAAAGGGGCCGAGTCTGGACTATCTCCAGGCTCGGCCCCTTCATCAAGCAGCGCTATTTCAGCATCACCGTGCAGCAAACGGTGATAGGCAAGCTAAATAAGCTAGTTCATCTTCTTACGACGAAGCGCGAATACCGCAACACCAGCAGCCGCAACGGCAATCACGGCAATTGCACCACCGACAAGAGCGAGGTTGTCGCCCGTCTTCACGGTAGCCATCTTCGCTTCGCTTGCCACATTGTCGCCGTTGTTGTTAACGGTGTTGACGTTTACGTTCGCATCGGCGGAGGAGCTATCGCCGTTGCCTCCGTTGTTGCCGTTGTTGCCGTTGTCTCCGCCATCGCCAGCACCGGGCTCGACGGTGGAAGGAGCCTTCGCCTTCCAGCCTGCATACAGGGTGAACTCGGGCTGCGTGCCGTCCACAGCTGCATCGAAGTCGTAAGCCTTGGTGCAGTCCTCGTCAGTGAACCATCCAGAGAAGGTATAGCCTTCCTTAGCAGGATCTGCCGGCTTTACTACTTTGTCACCAACGGTAACAACCTGAGAGTCAACTGCCGTGCCCTGGTTGGAATCGAAGTTGACGGTAACCGCCTGCTTGACACCATACGTGCCGTCAGCATTAGCAGTAGGAGCATAGCCTGCAGCGCAGTAGCTCTCGGGAACAGCGGCCGTAAACGTACCGCCGGAAACTGCGATGGAGGCGTTCACCGCAGCTGCAGCGTCGGTCACGCGCCACGAAGTGACATTCAGCTTACCGCCTTCGATCTTCAAGGTCGAAGGATTGGAGCTTGTGACGTCCATGTAAATCGTGCCAGTGAATTGGGCATCGCCGCCAATGACGGTCTCGCCAACGGTACCCGCTTCAGTATAAGAATCCGTCCAGAGATAACCGCCCATCAGGTTGCCGCCCAGAATCTGAGCCTTGTTCCAGTTCTGAACAACAGCCTGCTTGCTGGTCAGCGTGCCGCCGTTGATGGTGAGCTCGCCATTGCCGTCGTTCTTGACCGCAATGAAGTTCTGCTGTTCGAACGTGCCACCGTTGATGGTGAGCGACGATACAGTATCCACACCGCCATTGCGGATCAGAGAAGAGCCCTTCGACCCAGAATTGTTAATGACATTCGCCTGGTCGATAACCATCGTGCCATTGTTGTCAATGACGTAATAGCTGGTCTCACCCTGTGCACCCTGGTCATCACGCTTGATGGTGCCGGTCTTGCCGGCGCTCGTGTCAGTAATAGTCAGGTTGCCCTTGTTCAGGATGGTCGCTTTCGCGTTGCCCGTGCCACCGTTGAGGGTGTGACCGTTCAGGTCGAGCGTGATCTGCTTGTTCGCAGCGATGGTGATGTTTTCCGTAGCGTCAGTCAACAGCTGGATGGTCTTGCCCTTTGCAGCCAGACGGATTGCATCGGCCAGCGTCTCATACTTGGTGCTGCCGATCTGGGCAACATAGTGGCCTTCCTTGACGCCGTAGGTGCCATCCGCGTTCTTGGTGGGAATGAAGCCATCGGCGCAGTAGCCTTCGGAAATGCTCTTATTAAACGTACCGCCGGAGACCTCAAAGTTGTCAGAAGTGCCCTTGCCGACACCGCGGAAAATGCCCTCCCCAGACATCTTGTTGACGAAGTGGCCGCCGGTAACCCGCGTGATAGCGGTATGGCCTTCCACAACACCAGTCGCGACAACCTGCGGGTGGTTCCACCGTCCTGTGGCGGTCAGACTCTGGATAAACTCGCCGCCAGTGATCGTCGTGTTGCCGTAGGCGAAAACAACGCCCGTATAACCCGACGTTGCATAGCTCAGCTCGAACTTGCCACCGTTGATGGTGAGCGTCGAGTCTTCCTCGCTCTTCACAACGTTCAGACCACCCGAATACGAACCACTCTCGATGGTCAGGGTGCCCCAGTTGTCGAGCATAGAGGAACCCGTGTTGCCCGCCGTAGCGGTGACATCTTTAAGCGTTGCCGTGCCGTTGTTCTGAATGGTGTAGAAGTCCGTACCGCCAACAATACTGCCATTCTTCACGGTGGCCGTAGCGCCCTTCGCGATGGTCAGCGTAGCCTTGCCAGCATTCGTGTTCGTCAGAGTCTTGCCGCCAAGGTCAAGTGTGATGTTCTTGCCGGCAATGGTTACGTCTTCGGTCGCATCCGTCAGCAGCGTGACGGTTTCGCCGCCCAGGGCTGCATTGATGGCCTCCTGCAGGCTGGAATAGCCCTTACCACCGACTTCCGCAACCGCTGCCGTAGTACCTTCCCCGCCAGTTTCAGCTGCAGGAGCTGCCTCTTCATTAACTGCTTTGGCGGTCGTATTGGCCGCTTCACCCGTCGATTCGGACTGTGCGGCAGGCGCATCTGCCGAACTTGCGCCCGTATCGGCGCCTTCCGACTGGTCAGAAGACTGAATCAACTCGGTCGGGGATGACGAAACCCCCGATGCTGCGCCGTCATCAGCCGCGAATGCTGCGGTTGGCAACATCATGGGGCACATCGCAACACCCACCAGGCCCGAAATAAGTTTGTTTTTATTGCTCATTTTCATTACTTGCGCAACTACTTTCCTGTTTTCTATGCTTTCAAAACTACTTTTGTATCTTAATCCCCATCGTCGTAATTGCTACCAAAAAAAATTTTGCTAAATAAAGAATTTTTAGGTTTCTGTACTGCGCATAAGCTGCACAAATATCAAAATGCACAGACAGCAGAAACCGAGTCATAGCGCCAATTTCATAAAACGGCACACAGTAATTTCGCTAAGCGCGACCAGATTCGCTTGCCAATTCGCTTCATAAAAAAATAAAGGGTACCTTCACTGCAGTGAAGGTACCCTGCTGCTAACACGGTCCAATCCAAATTAAAGGGTGCAGTACGCTACCGGCAATATAGATAGCTTCACCGTACTTTGAAGCACCAAACTCCCCCATTTTCAATTCAGCCATACTATCTTTGCGCACCTCAAGCTCATTCCTTCCTTCGACGGCGGCGAATTGCAGCCACAACGAAAATCACAGCACCGCAACCAAGGGCAAGTAACACGGCAATCAGGAGCTGAACCTTCTTGTCCGTAGGCAATACGGTCTGCTGCTCTGCAGTTTTGGTTCCAGTTTCCTCACTCGAGTCGGACAAAGCCAAGGCGCCATCTTCGCTCCTCCAATGCCCTAGCGCATGCTCTGACGAATAGTATGAGCAAACAACCATTACGATTTTGCCTGGGTAGGCAACATACTCGCTGCCCTGATCGATGCCATTGGAAATAATGGAAACTGCACCCCTATAATAGTGGGGCCAAAGTCATAGCCAAGACATATCTCGGGCGCAACCATAACCGCATGGTTGCGCCCGAGGTACATGAAGTCGTGCTGTGTTTTGCGGAACGCTTCCTGTGGAATCTGGGTTATTTTCAACCCTTTTACAGAACGAGGCCACCGCTCATATCGGTATTTTAAAAAAGCTTTTACCTATGCTTGAAACGGTCGTATTCGTCTCAGGATTCGTAAGGCGCAGGCTTTTGCAGTCCTCGCACGCAAAATTTCCGATAGAGACGATTCGCTCACTCGTCCCTAGGCCAATATCAGCCAAATAAGCGCACCCAACAAAAGCGTATTCATTAATGGCGGTTACCGACGTATTGGCGCCTAACCCTGTATCGGTAAGGCAATAGCGCAATCAAAGGCGCCGTCTCTATCGACTGAATGGTCGTGTTTTCTCCAAACCCATTTCAACAAGGTCATAGCACTGGTTTAAAGCACCATCGGGAAGTGAGGTAAGACCCTGCATTTTGTCTAAACAGGTGGTGGGAAAACCGCAACACGAAAAGCAACCGTAGCCCATTGCCTGAATAGTAACGGGTTCGTTAAGGGTAAGGCTGGTTAGGCCAACACCGGTACCGAACGCCAATTCACCAAAATACCCAATACTCATTCCCAAAGGTCAACCAAAGCAAGACTAGGCAGTCGCAGAAGACGGAATCGTCAATCGAGTCAAGCGTTTTGCCCCCGAAACGCACCGATTTCAGGTTATGGCAGCAGATCACCTACGCGCGAACAATGCACCATGGATCGAAGCCTTTTTTCCAAGCTCCTTGACGCGAGCGCCTATCCACGTGCAATGTGCCGTGGATACCACTTCTGAAACCATGCGGTGAACGCCCCCATCAACGCGGGAAGAACGGAATTGATTGCGCCAACGTAGCTTTCCACATCCGTTTGCATGATGAAATAGGTCCAAATAGGCGTAACCAGGTAAAGCACTCCCCACGCCGCCGTAAGGATGCGGTTCGTTCTCATGAAGATCGGGTTGCGCAATGCCGCTTCCCCGTTATAGCTGTTCTTGGAATAATGCGCAGTCAGTGGCACTTTCAAGAAGCACGAAACCGTCCACATTAGCCCGAACAACAGGTACGACACCGGGACAACAACAATCGGCGACGCCCCCGCCAGCAACGCAACGGAACATGCGCCTACTCCTAAACCAGAAATCTGGTCATACAACGTAGTCTTTGTCCGATGCATCAAAACAGGCAGCAGCACACATACCGCCACGCTGACCAAGCTGCCCCAGAACCCATCAATAGACGCAACAACCCAGAACACGATCCAGGGAATCAAGAGCAGCAGCATGTTGGTCTTCGGCTCGCTGGCGCTTTTGCTGTTGCCTTCGCCTTTGCCGTTCACGCCCTCGAGCACATTCGGATTATTTCCGCCCGCACCAGCACCCGCACTCGATGCCGCGCCAAAAAAATCATCCCAGTGCATCATCAGGTCGAAATCGCCATCCACGGAATACAGATGCTTCATAAGCGCTTCATCGCCAGCAATCTCGCCGCTTGCAATTGAGCGCCAAACATCAAAGGGTGTGTTGATGCGTGTAGTGAAACCACCAGCAAAGCCATCTTCAGGCTCTACTTCAACCCGGCTTCCCCTCTGCCCGAGAGTGATGCGGTAGACCTTGCCGATATCGGTATAGTTCATGTCAAGCACAACATCGTGCTCCTGCCATGATTCCTTGCGATAAAGGGCTGCCATTTGACGGGTGAACACCAGGCTAGGATCTTCCTTTTCACCTGATTCGCCAACGCCCCAGCTAGCATCTGCCATCGCCTCAAAAACATCACGAGGGAATAGGTTCTGGTCAAGCTTGATGCGAGTTTCTCCGGTAATGCCGCCAGAAGCAAATTCCTGCCCCGCTTTCTTTACCCAAGAAAGATATTCGTCAGTGCGTTCCGAAAGCTCCTTCACCCTGAAAAGCTCACCTTGTCCGCAGAAAATCGCGGTGTAGCCGCCTTTTCCGCACAGTCGGTCGTACAGGCTGGTAACGCAGTCGTAGTTCCCCTGGGCCGTATAGAAGCCGCATGTGGATATAACCACGGCGCTCTTGCCGCTCATATCGTAGCGAGAAGGATGCCCTCCGCTTTCCGTTTCCGCGCACATGAACGGAAGGGACATAGGAAGCTGACGATCGATGAGGGTTTTCAGCTGACCGGGCAATCCGAAGTAATACAGGGGGAAACTCCAAACAACAACGTCGGCCCACAGGATTTTATTGATAACTCCCTGCATATCGTCGTGAATGCAACACTCCCCTGGCGTTTTGCTCCAGCACGAAAAACAACCCAAGCAGGGTTTAAGGTTAAGCGAACCGATGTTAAGGGTTTCGATTTCAGGGGCCCAAGAACCGCTGCTTTCTTCCTTGGCAGTAATGCCCTCAAGAAAAGCGCTGGTTAAACGCCAGGTATTGCTTCGATTGCCTTTAGGACTGCCGTTAATGGCAAGAATCTTCATTTCGCGTTCCTCAATTCGACGGCACATTATTCGGCCGATTCAATATGCGTCAGAAGGCTTCTTCTGCCGAAACCGGCGGTATTGCCCCAATGCGAGCTTTGCCTTGTGCGCCCATATCCAGAATAGTCATTTCGCATTCGTACTAAGAATATAAGACACGACCAGAATTGACGCGTTGGGCATGTTGGAAAAGGTAAAGCCGAAAACATTTTGAGGCAGATCGGCATGGTAAGCCAGTTCCAATTAGCCACAATATTGAGCCATTTGTCCACAAATACGATTTCAAGATGAGACATAGGGTGGCATGAATAATCAAACAGTCAAATAGAATGACAAATATTTATCTGGTCGCCAAACTAACAAAAGAGCGAATACTGCGACTATCGCAACAAGTCGCCATATGCAGTTCCAGGCAATTTAACGAAAAGCAAATTTGTTCCTGCGCAAACCCTAAACAGAAGGAAATGTTATGAGCAAAGCACAGAAACTGATATCCGGCATCTTCGCATTGGTGTTCGCTCTAGCGATAGCGCCCACTGCATCATTCGCCGCAACCAATTACGACTTATCCGTTAATGGAGAGCAGTTTACCAGCGAAAAACTCACCATCCAATGTGGTGAAGGCACGGCAACGTACGACCCCGCCACGCAGAACCTCACGCTGGACAATGCCTTCGTCACAAACGCGGTAGACTATGGCGGAATCGATTCGGAGCTAACGAGCGATTTAACCATTACTCTTCAGGGAAGTAACCAAATCACCTTCAACGACAATATGGGCATCAAGGCCACGGGCAGCATCATTTTCCGTGGATCGGGAAGCCTTGCCATCTCGGTCGCAGGAGACACGATGGATGGCATAAGCGTAGGCGGCGACGCCACCATGCAGAACGCAACCGTCTCCGTCCAAGCGCCTGCCGGAATCGGTGTTGGCTGCGATGGCTCACTTATTCTCGACAACACACAGCTCACCTCCAACGGACTGTATGCAGGCATCGATGCCGCTAATCTGGTTGTCAAAAACGGCTGCACGGTAAACATCTCGGCAACCGAGCAGAATCGCAACGCTGCGTACATTGACCCTCGCGACGGTTCCGCTGGAAACATCAACATTTCAAATTCAACTGTTTCCGCTAAGAGCTTATACCCAGGACTCTTTGCCACAGGCAATATGACCATCGATGGCGGTACCGTCCAGGCCACCTCTACCGATGACTCTCCTCTGTGGGCAAAGGGTAACATCGCCATCAAGGGAAAAGCGAAAGTCACGCTTAACGGCGAATACCCTTCAGGCTGCGCCGGCACCTTTACGGTATATGAAGCAGAAGTCGATGCCAAAAGCACCAGCCAGATGAACATTCCCGCACTTGCCGACTCTCCCACCATCAACGACGATTTCGAGCTGACATACGCCATGGCTGTTGATAGCGAAGGCACAACGATCGATCTCATTGAACACGATGGGGCCGAACAGGCAAAAGGCTACCTTCACCTTTACAAGAACATACATTTCATCACTGGCGAAAAAACCGCGACCTATTCCCTTCCATTCACAAAGACGGTCAAAAAGGGTGGCGACATCGCTCCTGGCAAACAGGAATTTGAGCTAGAAATCTTCGACGTTGGCGTTGGCCAGATTGAGGATTACAACGATGTAACCATAACTGCCACTGTTGCCACGAATGGCGAAGGAAGCTACGAGGGCACCCTCACCATCCAAGGTCCGAAAAGCCAAATGGACAACATAACGGCTGAAGGTTACTACGTACGCGAAAAGAACACCGGCATTGCAAACTGGACCTATTCGGATGCCGTATACCAAATCTTCCGCAACAACGGCGCAACCGACAATCAGGGAACAGCCCAGCCAAGCTTCGAGGTATTCCCCGTTGAACTGGTAGCAACAGACAACGGCGAATTCTACGAAAAGACGCAGGATACCCCCGTTGATGTCATGACGTTCGAAAACGTCTATACCGAAAAGGCTGCACCCGCTGAAGACACCAAGCCAACAGAGGGCAGCGATCCCAACGCGAGCAATAAGTCTGACGCCGGCGATAAACCAGCAG
>ERZ1034844.1518-NODE-1518-length-10803-cov-4.553312_pt1 | contig 10803 bp, 10 predicted proteins | sample MGYA00520594_ERZ1034844 | MGnify/ENA primary metagenome ERZ1034844 (study PRJEB33766, sample SAMN09781733) | gut metagenome | biome: gut microbiome | host: Homo sapiens | place: Madagascar | study: EMG produced TPA metagenomics assembly of the PRJNA485056 data...
GATACAGATATCCCATGAGTGCCTCAAAGCCCGTTGCGCGCCGGTAATCCGCCATCGTCGCGTTCTTTGCCATAGTCGGCGACTTTGCGTTACGCCCTCTGCGGAACACATCACTTTCTTCCTCTGTCAGCTCCGGCTCGATCGCGTGCATCATTTCCGACTGCGCATGCGCTTTTACCAGCTGGCTGGTGGTCTGATGCAGTTTTCCCGCCTTTGTGTTTCCTCTGCCGACCACGACCGAGCGGATCACCAGATCATAGATCCCGTCCCCGATGTAGGCAAGTGTCAGCGGAGAATAGGTGCGGATATCCACATCGCCAAGGTGAAACCGCTCCTTGATATACGCATTTATGCCCTTTTCCATTTTACGCCTTCTCTCGTGTCTTCCAGGACAATGCCCTTTTCCAGTAAAAGATCTCTGATCTCATCTGCCCGTGCGAAATTCTTTTCTTTTCTTGCCGCCTGACGCTCCGCGATCAGACCCTCGATCTCGGTATCTAAGATTTCTTCTTTTCGCTCCACGCGGATACCGAGCACTCCGCACAGTGTATTTAAGCGGTCATAGAGCGCATCTAAATATTCTTTGCTGTTCTCCGAAGATGTGTTGGAATTGGCAAATTTTACCAGTTCAAAGACTGCGGATACCGCATCGGCCGTATTCGCATCGTCTTCCATTGCCGCCTCAAATTTCTTTACGAAATCCTCGCTTGCCGAAAATGCTGCCTTTTCCTCATCTGTCATATGCTCAGTTTTCGCGGCGCCGCTCAGATGTTTCAGATTATCCGCAGCTGTCAGCACACGCTCAAGGCCGCTTTTCGCCGCATCCATGAGTTCCGCGCTGAAATTGAGCGGTGTACGGTAATGCGCGCTTAACATAAAGAAACGAAGCACCTGAAGATCGTACTTTTCCCCGATCTCACGGACGGTAAAAAAGTTTCCAAGGGACTTTGACATTTTCTGGTTGTTGATATTCAAAAATCCGTTGTGCATCCAGTAGTGCGCAAACGGTACACCGTTTGCCGCCTCTGACTGCGCGATCTCATTTTCATGATGCGGGAAGATAAGATCCTCTCCACCGGCATGGATGTCAATGGTATCTCCGAGATATTTTTTTGCCATGACCGAGCACTCAATGTGCCAGCCCGGACGACCCTCGCACCATGGGGATTCCCAGTATGGTTCACCGTCTTTTTTCGGTTTCCACAAAACAAAGTCAAGCGGGTCTTCCTTTAAGTCTCCGGTCACCTTGATGTTTCGGTGTCCGGCTTCCAGGTCATCAATATTTTTATGGGAAAGCTTGCCGTAGCCCTCGAATTTGCGTGTACGGTAATAAACCGTTCCGTCCGCCGCCGCATACGCATAGCCCTTCTCGATCAGTGTCTTTATCATTTCGATCATGCCGTCGATCTCCTGCGTTGCAAGCGGATGTGTTGTCGCCGGCTTCAGATTCAGATCCGCCATATCCTTTTTGCACTCGGCTATAAAACGCGCGGATACATCTTCTGCTGTGATCCCCTCTTCGATCGCTTCTTTGATGATCTTGTCATCGACATCCGTAAAGTTGGATACATAGTTGACCTCATAGCCCTTGTACTCCAGATAACGGCGGAATGTATCAAAAATGATCATCGGTCTCGCATTTCCGATATGGATATAGTTGTACACGGTCGGTCCGCACACATACATGCGCACCTTGCCTTCCTCGATCGGCTGAAATTCCTCTTTTTTTCTTGTCAATGTATTATATATCTTCATGGGTTCCTCCATTCTGCTTTATGCTCTGTTTTCCTGCTCTTTCTGTCGCTGGCGCCGCTGACATTTTTCATGCGCTTCACGCAGCGCTTTCAGTTCCTGTTCCAGGTCGATCACCTCATTGCACAGCGCAGAATTTTCTTTCTGCAGCAGGTCGATATCCTCTTTGACCGGATCCGGCAGATGTACCTGATCCATATCATTGCGCGGCACTTTCTCGTTATCCCGCTTTACGATCCTGCCCGGCACACCGACTACGGTACAGTTTGGCGGTACCTCCTCGATTACGACGCTGCCCGCGCCGATCTTTGAATTTTCACCGACGGTAAAGGAGCCGATGATCTTCGCGCCCGCGCTGACCATCACATTATCACCCAGTGTCGGATGACGCTTTCCGGTTTCTTTTCCGGTTCCGCCTAAGGTAACTCCCTGGTAAAGTGTCACGTTATCTCCGACGATCGCGGTCTCTCCAATGATGACACCGGAACCATGGTCAATGAAAAATCCCTTTCCGATCGTTGCGCCCGGATGGATCTCGATCCCGGTCTTTCTGGCTGCGCGCTGTGAAATATAGCGTGCCCAGAAATAATGTCCCTTTAAATACAGTTTATGCGCCCTGCGGTAACTCAGCATGACCCAGAATGTCGGATACAGCAATACTTCCGCTGAACTCTTGATCGCCGGATCTCTCTCTTTTATCACCTGAATTTCTTCTTTTATGTACTGAAAAAATCCCATTTCAAACGCTTCCTTTCCGTCTTGTGCAGTTTTTCTGCTATTATATCTAATGCCTGCGGGTGATACTTTGTGAATAAAAAAACGGATAACTTCTCATTAGAGACGAAGTTATCCGCGGTTCCACTCTATCTAAAAGATATCTGTCATATCTTTCCCTCTCTTACGTAACGTGTAATCTACGGATCAGACTACTGTATCTGCTTTCATCTGATCTGCTCCCGGATGCACTTTCAGATAATCTCTGCAAAAACTGCTTTCAGCCGGTGACAGTTTCTCTCTTGTGCAGATGTATCATCCTACTCTTTCCGTTCCCTGCATTTTTCTTTTATTCTCACACAAGTTTACGCAAATTCCCTGCGTTTGTCAAGATTTTTTTATCATTTGCCGCTATCTGCAGCCGCCACAGCCCGCGCAGCCACCCGGCGTACCTCCGATCGCGACACTGCTCTCATAGATGGAAGACAGCGCGCAGATCGCCTGTGCGGAAATTCCCTGTTCGGTTCCGGTAAATCCGAGTCCTTCTTCGGTCGTTGCCTTGATATTGACCTGGTTTTTCTCCAGATGCAGCACCTCTGCCACATTTTTTTCCATCTCATCGATATACGGGCGAAGCTTTGGCTTCTGTGCGATCACGGTCGCGTCGATGTTTTCGATCACATAGCATTCTTTTTCCAACAGTCCCCCCACATGGGCAAGCAGCTTCATGCTCGATATGCCTTTATACGCCGGATCGGTATCCGGAAAATGCTTTCCGATATCCCCAAGCGCCGCTGCGCCGAGCAGCGCATCCATGATCGCATGTAACAGTACATCCGCGTCTGAATGCCCAAGCAGTCCCAGATGATGCGGGATCGTAACTCCTCCTATGATAAGGTCTCTTCCCTCGACCAGTTTATGCACGTCATAACCCATTCCTACTCGCATAGATTTTTCCTTTCTTCTCTTATCTTAAAGTCTTAAAGCGCTGCCACATCTAAAAGCAGCTCATTTACCTGTTCTTCGGTCGTTGCCCAGCTCGTGCAGAACCGCACCAGCGCATGCGTGGCGTCCGTATTTTTCTCAAACGAATAACTGTACTTTTTACCCAGTTTCTCTAAATCAGTAAGTGGCAGGATAAAAAACTGCTGGTTCGTCACGGAATCCATGTAACTCTCATATCCTTTTCTTAAGAATGCCTCTTTGATCTTTTCCGCCAGCGCGTTGGCATGGCGTCCGAGCTCTGTATATAGATCACCCTCCATTAACACCTCATACTGGATTCCGAGCAGTCTGCCCTTTGCAAGCATTCCACCCTGTCTTTTTATCATATAGCGGAAATTCTTTTTTAACTGCTCATCTGTAATGACAACGGCTTCCCCGAACAGTGCGCCCGCTTTGGTACCGCCGATATAAAACACATCACTGATCGCGGCATAATCCGCAAGTGTAAGGTCATTTCCATCCGCGCCAAGCCCATAGGCCATTCGCGCGCCATCCACAAAAAGAATGAGGTCATATTCGCTGCAGACTTTCCTTATCGACTCTAATTCCATTTTTGTATACAGTGTACCATATTCCGTCGGATTTGATACATAGACCATGCCCGGCTGTACCATATGCTCCGCATTTCCAGCCGAGAAATGTTCCCTGCAGCAGGCATCGATCTGTTCCGCCGCTATTTTTCCATCTTTGTTTGGAAGCGCGATCACTTTATGTCCGGTCGCCTCGATCGCGCCGGTCTCATGCACGTTGATATGCCCGGTATCGGCGGAGATCACGCCCTGCCACGGTCTTAATGCCGCCGCGATGACGGTTGTATTTGCCTGGGTTCCGCCTACTAAAAACTGTACATATGCATCTTTATTCCGGCATTTTTCCAGGATCATCTGACGCGCCCGCTCGCAGTGTCCGTCTTCCCCGTAGCCGGTTGTCTGTTCCATATTTGTCTTGGCTAACATCTCGATGATCTTCGGATGCGCGCCCTGTGTATAATCACATTCAAAATGTATCATTTGTTTTCCTCCTTTTCGCTCCGCCTTTTTCTGATCTGAGCGAAGTCAATTACCATAATAGGACATTTTTTCTGAAATGAAAAGTCCAAAGACCCGGAATTGCACTTTTTTCCACTCTATGATAACATACATAACAAGTATGTAAATCAAAATAAGGAGTTTTCCATGAACAAGAAACGCAGTTTTTTTATCATTATGCTTTTGATCCTGCTTTTATTTGTCTCTGTCTGTTCCGGTATTCTGTTCGGCAGTGTAAATTTAAGCTTTTCTGATATCTGGGCTGTTCTGACCGCAAAGGACACTTCTTCCACCGCCTGCGTCCTGTTAAAGACCGTGCGCATTCCACGCGTCTTCGGCGGACTTTTTGCAGGCGTCGGACTTGCCTGCGCCGGCGTGATCCTGCAGGGTGTGATGAACAATTCCCTTGCCAGCCCGAATACGATCGGTGTCAATTCCGGCTCCGGCTTTGCCGTCATGCTTGCCATGATCTTTTTCCCGGCAAATTCGGCAGCACTGCCGGTCTTTGCGTTCCTTGGCGCACTGCTCACCACGCTTGCGATCTTTTTACTTGCATCGCTCTCAGACAGCTCCCGCACCACGATCATTCTTGCCGGTATCACCGTCTCTACTTTTTTAAACGCGGCGATCAACACGGTAAAACTGCTTGATACCGATATCACGATCAATCTGACTTCTTTTCTGATCGGAACACTTTCCGGGCTGACCGCACAGCGGATCCTGTTTCCCGGCATCTGTATCATCGGCGCATTCTTTCTTTCCCTAATGCTTGCGGTGCCATTAAACCTGCTCGGTCTCGGAGATGACATCGCGCATTCTCTCGGACTGCGCGTTTCACTCACACGCTTTTTGCTGTTAGTGCTCTCAAGTGTGCTTGCCGGCTGTGTGGTAAGCTACGCCGGGCTGCTTAGTTTCATCGGACTTGTCGTTCCGCACATCTGCCGCAGGCTTTTTGGAAATGACGCGCGCTTTCTGCTGCCCTGTTCCGCCCTGCTCGGCGCAAGCTTTGTGATCCTGTGCGATCTTTTCGGGCGCGTTTTATTTGCACCGTTTGAACTGCCCGCCGGCATCATCATGTCCTTTATCGGCGGTCCGTTCTTCTTATACCTCTTATTAAAAAAGAAAGGAGGACGAAGAGTCCATGCTTGAGTTTTCCCATGTATCGGCAACCTGCCAGCACACGAAGATCCTTACCGATATTTCCGTCTCCTTTCCAACCGGAGAGATCACCACGATCGTCGGACCGAACGGCTGCGGAAAAACAACGCTGGTCCAATGCTTAAACGGCGTTTCCAAAGTAACTTCCGGTCAGATCTTTTTAGAGCACGAAGATCTGCTTAACATCCCGCTGCGCGAACGTGCAAAACGCATCGCCTTTCTTCCGCAGGTGCGCACGATCATTCCGACGCTTCCGGTTCGGACTCTGGTGGAACACGGTCGCTTTCCGCACCTTGGTTTCTCCAGGCGAAAGACCGAAAAAGACCGCGAAATCGTCACCCGTGCCATGGAATTTACGCATGTGGAGACTTACGCCGATCAGTATGTGGACACGCTCTCCGGCGGCATCCGCCAGCGCGTTTTCCTTGCCATGATCCTTGCCCAGGACTGTGACTATATCGTACTCGATGAACCGACCACTTACCTTGACTTTATCGGGCAGCGGAATTTTCTTTCGCTGATCCGCTCTTTAAAGGAAAATGGAAAGACCGTCATTTTAATCCTCCATGATTTAAATCAGGCACTCAGTCTTTCCGACCGCCTCGTGGTGATGCAGGAACAAAAGATCGTTGCAACCGGGACTCCGGACATCTGCATCCAAAGTCATATCCTGGAAGATGTCTTCCACGCTTCCTTAAAACAGTTTCACGACAAAGACGGGACCTACTACTTTTTCGAGTAGTGTCCCGTCTTTATCTTTTGTTTATTTCTTTCTATTTTTTTCCTGCTGTTCATCAAAAAGCTGCAGTCCCGCTGTCTCGCCGATCACGATAACTGCCGGTGTCTCTATCCCTGCTTCTTTTACTTTTTGGGCAATATTATGTAAATTTCCACGCACTGCCTGCGTACTTCCATCGGTGTTCTGCCTGACCACTGCTGCCGACGTCCCGCCGCTTTTTCCTGCCGCGATCAGTTTGTCTGCGATCGCAGCCAGATTTCCAATTCCCATCAGAAATACCAGTGTTCCGTGAAGTGCCGCCAGATTTTCGATATCCTCCGGCAAACCGTCTTCTGTTCCCGCTGTATGTCCGGTGATCACATGAAAACTGCGGGCAAGCCCACGGTGTGTGACCGGAATACCAGCTCCCGCAGGTGCCACGATCGCAGACGTTGTCCCAGGAATCTCCGTTACCGGGATTTTTGCTTTGCGCAGAGCGATCATCTCTTCACTGCCCCTGCCAAAGACAAACGGATCTCCGCCTTTTAAGCGCACCACCCGTTTTCCCTCTCTGGCCTTCTGCACTAACAGATCATTGATCCCCTCCTGACGAAAGCTGTGCCTGCCACTCCGTTTTCCGACATAGATCTGCTCACAGCTCTCGGAAACATGGGACAAAAGACGCTCATCGATCAGGTCATCATAGATAAGCACCTCCGCACGCCGCAGTGTATTCAGTCCTTTCACTGTGATCGCGTCATATGCACCGCAGCCGGCTCCGACAAGCGCGACACTGCCTGTCTTTTTCTTTTCCTGTTTTCCTGCCGCAGCTCTTAAACGTTCCTGCATTTCTTCTTTGGTAAGCGGGCGTCCTTTATCCAGACAAAAGAGCGCCGCTTCTTTTAAAACGGCTGCCCTCACCCTGCCATCCGGGATTTCCCGTTTGACCGGCTCACGGAAAGCCAGCAGTCCATCCAGGATCTCTTCCGTTTTCTCCGGCAGGGCTGCCGCAAGACGGCTTCTGAAATATGCCGCCGTCATCGGGCTTGCGCCTTCTGTGGAAATTCCCGCACAGAATTTTCCTTCTTTGACCAGTGACGGAAAGATAAAACCGCACTTTTCCTGGTCATCCACCACATTGACAAGAATATTTTTTTCCTGGCACAATGCGCTGATATGCGCGTTGAGTTTCTCGTCATCCGTCGCCGCGATCACAAAACACTTGCCATCCACATCCGCATCCAAAAAAGGACGCTCTTTACAGTTAATCTCCGGATCCTCCTTGATATCTTCCGACAGATACGGTGCAACCACAGTCAGCTTTGCTCCAAACGGCTTTATTTTCTCGATCTTGTGGGCGGCAATCCTGCCTCCGCCCACGATCAGTCCCTCTTTTCCTTCCAGTTCCACAAAAAACGGAAAATATCCCATCTGTTACTCCTCCGGATAAAGAATATCTGCCAGCTGTTTGTATGCCTCACCCCATTTTGCATTCGGCTTCAGATTGAACAGCCGTTTGTCCAGCACATAATAATGTCCGTTTTTCACTGCGGAAAGACTGTTCCATGCCGGATTGGAGATCAGCATATCCTGTACATTCTGCATTGCCGCATCCACATCATTTCCCTGAACGGTCACGAAAACGTACTGCGGATCTGCCGCAATGATGGCTTCCATACTTAAGTCATCAAGAAGTCCGGCATCACTGTCCGCGATATTCACACAGCCCAGATCTGCGAGCATCTCTCCACAGACATTGCCTTCACTGCCCTTTGCCTTTACATTGCTTGATGCCGCGCGCAAGAATAAAACTGTCGGTGCGCTTCCGTCCACACGTTTTTTTATCTCCTCGATCTGCGCCTGTACATCCAGACCGTTTTTCTCATAGAGATCCTTACGTCCGGTGATCGTTGTACAGATATCGAGCATTTTCAGATAATCATCAAAATTGGATACATCAAAATAGGCAACCGGAATTCCCGCCTGATTTAAAACATCCTCAAGCGCCAGATCCCCATCGGTGTTGGAACTTGCCAGTACAAAATCCGGATTTGCCGCGATCAGCTGTTCCACATCCGGCTCTAAAATGCTGCCAAGATTGACTACATCCGCTCCGAGATCCAGATCCAGGCTTTCCCAGGAATCATTTGCCGCCGCAACGACATCTCCGCCTGCAAGCTGCCATACATCCGTAAAGCTTCCGATCAGTGCCGCCACACGCTGCGGGTGATCCACCGTCACCTCACGTCCCAGATCATCCGTAAATGTCACCGGTCCGGTCTGCTCCGTCTCTGCGATCTGTTCTGTCGCAGACGCCGTATCTTCGACTGCTGTCTCCGTCGCCTGATTTTCCCCTTCTGCGCCTGTCTGCTTTAATGTTTCCTGTCCCGCGCCTCCGCAGCCTCCAAGTAAAGTCACTGCCGCAAGCACTCCTGCCAGCCATCTGTTTCGTTTTTTCATGATATTGCTCCTCATCCTTTGTTACTTTTTTGTTTTGCACGTAATTCCTATCGGCTTTGTAGGATTATATCATTTTTCTGGAGCAGATGTCAATTCAAAATCGGGTTGCTCTTTAAATTATACATAAACTTACCTTGGCGGATTGCATCTCGAACACGGTGTCAGTCCCATGGATTTTGCAGTCTCCAAACTCACCTCATGGTCACTTTTCGCCAGATACTGGCATCCCGCAGAATGATATTTCGATCCGGTATCCGTAATATGTACCGTAACGCTGCTTCCACTGTCAGCCGGTGCAGGTGCCGGCGCCGGATTACTGTCCGCATTGCTTACTGCCTGTCCCCCGTTTCCGGATGCATCCGAATTTCCACCGGTACTTCCGGAATTATCCACTGCCACAGCCGCACCTGACGATACTGCCGCAACAGCCACCTCATATTCCGCAGGTGCTCCGTCATTTTGCGTCTGCGTGCCATCTGCTTCCGGTGTACTTTCATTCGTTACTGCCTCAGGCTGTGCCGGTTTTTCCAGCTCTTTCTCAGATGCTTTCTCATTTGAAGCCTCTTCCTGCACCACTTCGGCCGCCGTCTGCTGCTCCGTCTCCATCTGTTCGGATACGATCTCAGACTGAGCTTCTTCTGTCTCCTGTTCGAGTTCAACCGGCTCTGCCGATGTCTCTGTCTCCACCACACACTCTGTTTCCGTCGCCGCATCTGCCGAAACTTCCGGTGCTGGATCTGTCCTCGCGACCGAAACTGCCATAATGACCGCAAACAGAATTCCTACCGCGCCGGTAATGATTCCCGCCACTGCCATGTGACGTTCTTTGTTATCTCTGCTTACTCCAAGAACCTTCACACCCAAAATGATCGCTATGATGGCTGCCGGCAACCCAAGGAACATACAGCCAAAGATCAGCCCCACAATTCCTAAGATCAGCGACCACACAGCAAATTTTTTCTGTTTTTCTTCCATAACTTCTTCTCCTTTGCTCTGTCAGATTTAAAACAAACTCCTACGATTTTATTATACCGCTGCCCAGGAATGCATCCCATCTGTATTTTTCCTACTTTTCCGACTGGGGTCTGTCCTATTTAAAAAAGCAGAATCTCTTTCCACGAAAAAAAGACCACCCACCCGGGATCCGTTTACTCTAATCTCGGATACGATGATCTCTTTTTTATTTCAGCTTTATATCGATAACTGCCGCTGTTTACAGCTGCTTCATCTGCTCATAAACTTTTTTCCAGTCATATTCCGGCGCAAAACTTTTCGCCTTTTCACAGATCTGTTCTACCCTGGAAACATCTTCCTCCAGTTCTTCCGCAATCACCTCCGGCGTTTTTCCTTTTTTCAGCTTTGTACAGATCAGCCGAAAAAGCAACTGTTCTTCCCCGACAAGCCTGCCTTCTGTTCTGCCCTGCTCGATCCCAGCTGCTACGCCTTCCTCATAGCTCTGCTGTCCCAGCTGACGCAGGGTCTCTTCCTCATCATATTCAAAGATACACATCTCTATGGCCTCCTCCCTGTATTTTAACAGGAAATCCCGCAGGATCCCTTCCCTGATGCAGGTATCTACCGTATGCTTCACCGCTTCTTCCCGTCCCATGCTCTTCTCACAGGTTCTGAGCCGGTCAACAAACTGCGCGTACTCAAGCAGCGTATGGCACTGTTCCATCAGCTCTTTATTCCTGCCGAGGTTGATGTTTAACATCACAACTTTCAGCTCCAGTGCCGGATCTTCCTCCGGATTTATAAATGCGTCGGACAGCTTTAACACCTGCCGCTCCGGCTGCATATCCCTTCCGTTATAGAACACGAAAAAGCGCGGTGTCGGTGTAGGACGTGCCATTTACTGCGTTATAAAGCCCGAGCAGCTCTTTTTTCTCGCGGAACACCATGCGGAACAACCGGTCTTTGTAACTGCGGTATACCTGATTTCCTGTTTCTTTTGTTTTGTCCATATTT
>ERZ1034844.1521-NODE-1521-length-10794-cov-3.713754_pt1 | contig 10794 bp, 9 predicted proteins | sample MGYA00520594_ERZ1034844 | MGnify/ENA primary metagenome ERZ1034844 (study PRJEB33766, sample SAMN09781733) | gut metagenome | biome: gut microbiome | host: Homo sapiens | place: Madagascar | study: EMG produced TPA metagenomics assembly of the PRJNA485056 data...
ATCACGAGTCTTATCCCGGCGGTACGGGAGACGCTGGCCGGAAAGCGTCCAGTATTCTCCTTTGTACTCCAGCACTTCCTCTGCCATAGGCGGGCGGACAGAGTGCTGTGCCAGACCGGAAATGAAATTGTAGTGGACGGTTTTGATGGCGTGATTGCCGTGGTCGACTGCGATTAACATAATGATTTCCTCCTAAGTGATGTTTTGTATATTTGATTACACCGCCGCAAATGCGTATTTGCAACGGGTATACTTACAATTTTTGAAAATGCGTACAAAAAAGGACGGAGACCCGGCTGGGTTCCGTCCTTTGCAAGATGTCAAAGCAGACCTTCCTGACGACAATGCCACACATAATCGTCCAGGCCTTTGTACTGGGGGTCCCAAAGGTATGTACCGTACTCAAACCCAACCTGAGCCAGCAGGGTGGCCAGATTGAAATAGCCATCCTTTACATGGGGATTCTTCAGGTAGTCCATATCGAATACTGTCATAATTTTGGTGGTTCCCTTGGACTGCACGTATTCCAGTGTTTCCTTCAGGTGATTCAGCGAATTGACACCGGGTACCGCAATTACTGTCTGGCCGGTAATGTGGTGGATGATGTCCGCCTTCATAGGGCCTTCGGTCAGAAGGATTGTCGATGTCGGCTCACCGGCGATGTGGGTCCAGCATTCTGCTTTGCAGCCGTCCTGCTTGCCGATGCTGGTGAGCCAGCGGAATTTTCCTTTCTTGATGAAGTCCAGACGGACCTGTAGACCTTGAATTTTTCCTTCGGGGGTCCTTGCCGGTACGAGAATTCCTCGTTTCTCTTTGTTGATGGTCCAGCTTCCATCCGTATCATGATAGAAGCCGGGGACACCAGCCAGATAATAGCCTTCCTCATGGAGCTGCTTTGCAATGGCAGAGAATCCTGCAACGGGCATGGTTTTATAGCCATTCCGCTGGATCATTTCCTCGGTCATACCTCTTGACAGCAGGTTTTCCCGATGGTCAGAAGCCAGCGACAGCTTGGAAAGCAGGGCCGTATAGGTCTCATGTCGGGCATCAATGTCCGTCAGGGGCAATTCAATATCCTGCAGAATGGGGCGTGTAATCGTTTGCTGCTCCCGCTTACGTTTGCTGCCTTCGTGGGGAGATGGGCTGCTATCCTTCAGACCGAGTTCTTTTATCAGAGTATCCCGTACATCCGCACGGTCCACTTTGGCATAGTACGCATACAGATCAAAGACACCGCCAGAGAAATGGCACCGGGGACAGCAGAAGACATCTTTCGTAAGATTGATGTTCAGGTGCTTTCCCCGTGGGCTTGTGTCACAGCATGGGCAGCTTATATTGTAGCTACGTCTGCCACTCGGCGGTTCTGGAATGCCGATCAGAGGGATAATATCGTAAATATGGATTTCGATCATGCAGCCTCCTTTCCGGGAAATGTATTATACATACCCCTTTTTTGCAAGCAGCTTATGCGGGTGTTTGTTCCAGCGCATAGTTGCAAATATACTCCGCGGCAGCACGAATGGTTTCGTCACCGCCGAATTTTGAAGCCAGCCAGTTAATTGCCCGAGGCTCTGTGTTGAGAACTTCACCGAGCGTTTTGCCGCCATGCTTCTTGATGGGACTCACAACGGCACACGCCTGCTCAAATTTCTGTTCCGGCGTCAGTTCTACAATGACCGGCTCTGGAGCAGAAGGCGCGGCAACCATGGCAGACGATTCTGTTTCAGGCTTGGGAGAGGGCGGTGCGCCTGTGGGCATTGGCGCAGGGGGCGTTATGCCATTTTCTACACCAAGCTCGTCAGGGACATTACTGTCGAAGCCATCTCCGGCAGCGCTGAACTGTAAGCCAAAGCCGGCATTGCGCAGGGCGATGCCGATTGCCGCGGTCTGGGCCCATTCCCGGGGAGAAACCGTGGGTTTCAGAGGATCATACTTGCGGGAAGCGGTGGCTTCGGACAGGTAGCACTCTACCGGATCTTTATAGCTGACGTATACCTTTGCGGTCGCAACGAAGTAGTCCTTCACCGGCTCAACCTGCAATGCGATTTTCCCTTCCGGGTGGCGCAGACGGAACCACGCAAGCTGCGCCATGACGGGCAGCCGCTTCCGCGTTTCCTGCGTCGTAAGGTCTACATAATCTACCGCCAGCTGGGCGGGATCGAAGCCATCCACCTGATTGATGGTGTTCAGGACAGAAAATTGGGAATTGTTCATGTCATTATCTCCTATCAAAATGGAATATAGGTGAAGCGGTACTGGAGCCATGCGGGCAGTACCGTGTTGACCATCTTGCTGACGGCATCCCGGTAGGATTCCGGAGCAGTCGGGGCAAAGCTCTGGAACTGCTTGCGGAAGCTGGTGATCACCGTTTGGAGATTGCCAAGTGCGGTGGCACGCTGTTTCTTCAGCTTTTCGTCCGCGGGAATCCCAAACTGCCGTTCCTGAAGCATACAGGTAAAGAGCGCATCCACAATCTTGTAGTGAAAGCTCATTGCATTCACATCAGAGGTAACGGGGGCGGTCTTAACAAAGTTCATGCAGCTTTCCAGAATGGAGATCCGGTAAAGCAATTCCTGATAACCCAAAAGCTGATCCATGGTCAGCTTATGTTCCGCAATCCTTGCGCTGAGCTGCTGCTTGTTTTGGTAGTACAGATCCAATGTAGTTGCCATAGTGATAATTTCCTTTCTACTCAATGAAGTCTTGAATTCTCTGCGCCAGACGGGTACCCCGCTGGTCGGCTTTGGTATTGCGGATTGCTCGACACAACGCTTTCCGCTCCCCAACAATGGCGAGCCGGAGCCTTGCTCGGGTAATTGCTGTGTAGACGATGGCGCGAATCAGCATGATGGCGTGCGCACACTGCAGGTTCAGAATAACGGATTTATACTGGGCACCCTGGGACTTATGAACGGTGGAGGCGTATCCGAGATCCAGCATTCTAAGCTGATCACTTTCATAGGCCATGATCCGTCCATCCCCAAAGTCAATTTCCACGGTAGCCTCATTTTCGGGGCCGGTGATATTGGTGATGTAACCCACGTCGCCGTTGCTGACCTGCTCGTAGTTCTTGATTTGCATGACCTTATCACCAAGCCGGAAACGCAGCTGCCCGGAAACGGCTTCGGCCTTTCCCGGAGCTGGAGGGTTTACCAGTGCCTGCAATCGCACGTTCATTGCGTCCACGGATGTTTCGGTCTTGTGCCGGAAGGGAGTCAAGAATGCCACACCGTCCACACCAAATTTACGAACTTCCTGCATATACAGGTTTTCGATAATATCTGCGGATACGGCAAAGTCCTTGGAATCGAAGAACATGAAATCCGGGCCATACTCCATACTGAGATTGCCATGCTTGATCAGTCGGGCGTTCGTCGCAATCCGGCTGCCGGCACTCTGACGGAATACATGGTCCAAACGAACCACGGGGACAGCGCCGCTTTTGATGATGTCTTTTAAGACAGCACCGGGACCTACGGAGGGAAGCTGATCCGCATCACCCACCAGAACCAGTCTGGCATGAGGTGGGATGGCTGCAAACAGCCGTTCTGCCAGGAAGGCATCCATCATGGAGACTTCATCAACAAGGATCAGATCCGCATCCAACATGATCCCGTCTGTCAGAGTGCCATCGGAGTTGGCCTTGATGCACAGGGCTTTGTGGATCGTAGATGCGGGTAATCCAGAGGATTCCTTCATCCTCTGCGCTGCCTGCCCGGTGGGGGCACAGCATATGATCTGTGCTTGCGGATATTTTTCCTGGTACAGATCAAGAATTGTCCGCTGAACTGCGGTTTTGCCTGTGCCCGGGCCACCGGTTATGACGCAGAACTTTGTGGATAGCGCCATTTTTACCGCTTCCCGCTGTTCCGGTGCCAACGTGATCTTGAGCTTCCGTTCCTCGCCCAAAATGGCAAGCTTCAGATTCTCGTAAGGCGCTACGGTCGCTTTCATCTGCTGGGTGATATGGAAGGCAATGTTGTTTTCCACGGTAGCGGTTGCGGTGCGGTAGATGTAGTGGTCATAGCAAACCAGCCGATTCGCCTGTACCAGATGGAAGGCTCTTGCGGCTGCCATATCTTCGGTAATCTCCGGTGTTTCCAGAAGGCGCAGCGTCCTGCGGAGAAAATCGTGCTTTTCCAGGCACATATGTCCTTCTGCCTCGCCTTCAGCGATGGCGTACATCAGCGCTTCATCGACACGCTCCGGGGAAACGGCGGGAAGCCCCAAACTGATTGCCAGCTTGTCAGCTGTTTTGAATGCGATACCGGCCATTTCTACCAGCTGGTAGGGATGCTTCCGAATGATGTCCATGGTATCCTTTCCATACTCGCGGTAGATTTTAATGGCTCGGTTGGCAGTGACACCGTGGGGTGCCAGAAAGGCAATCACATCCCGGGCACCGCGGGTAGCCAAGTAGGAATCACAGATCATCCTGAGGCGCTTTTCGCTGATACCCCGAATCGTCATGAGCTTTTCCGGCTCGTGATCCAGAATCTCCAGCGTGTCTTGCCCGAAGGAATCGTAGATTTTCTCGGCAATCTTTCGGCCAACACATTTGATTTGGCCAGAGGCCAGATAACCGATGATGCCTTCCCGGGTGTGGGCGACTACCTCCTCATAGCTCTCTACCTCGAACTGGAGTCCGTGCTTCGGATGCCGGGACCAGTGGCCATTCAGGCGGAACCGGAGTTTTTCTGTGATGGGCAGGCAATAGCCAACAGCCTTGAATTGGCTCATGGTATTGCCGCTGCCATCGTGCAGAATTTCCAGCGGGCGGTAAACGGCAATCATATAGTCAACGGTGGAAGCATCGGCTGCTCGGGGATAGAGAAGTCTATCAAATTGACATAACACTTGTTTTCTCCTTTCTCAAGAGCTTATTCCTTGGCGACAAGCACACGTTGGGTCTGAGGAACATAGAACTTCTCCTCTACGACATCAAACGCATTCACCATATGGATAGCCTGACTGACAAGTTCGTCAGCCAGACTGTCCAGCTCCTGTACGAGCTTCACACGGTCCCGGAGATCGGACAGTGACCACTCTTCGTAGTCGTCATCCATGTCCGTACTGCGGCCTGGGTAAATGATGGGCTGCTTCGGTGGAATACGGTAGTCCACACGGGTTGGATTTCCACAGACACCACACAGATTGTCTGTGTCGGCAACACTGCGGCAGTTCCGCTGGCCGCAGCAGGTGCAGTAAGATCGGTATTCGGAAGGCTTCAGATCCCCCTGATAGAGGACCAGATAGCCGCCATTCCGGCCATTGAAGCCTGCCTGCCAGAGGAACTTATGGGCCACGTTAAACAGATACAGCGTTTCCTGCCGCATAAGCAAAAACTCCTGGGTATCGAGCATATCGTATAGCTTGGATTCAATCTCAGGCTCCAGACCGCGTCTGTAAATCTTGAGGTTGCAGGCATACGACGTTGCGTGATTCCAGGAGTTCATTGTGGAATATCGGAAATGGTTACGCAGGTAATCCGTCATTTTGTGGCGGGACCGAAGGTCAATCGGTTCAGAGAATCTTCGCATATTGCTTCTCCTTGCTTAAATCGGTTGTACCGAAACTTTCACCTTACGGCTGGTAGAAACGTTCAGCACGTCAGCATAGACACCGGGATACTTCTTTTTCAAAGCATCGGAGCTTGGCCGCTTGGTAGTTCTCGTTACGAAGTCAATGAGGAGCTTATCCCTGGTAGTTGTCAAAATACCATGCTCATGCTCCTTCATCACCTCGGCAATTCGCACGGAATGTGCTTCAATCTCCTTTTCGTAGAGTTTCTTTTCGTCTTCGCATTCCTTGACTTTGGCTTGCAGATTGGCAATCTGGCGAAGCTGTCGCTCAAATTTGCCCGGCAGCTCAATGGTAGGAAGCCCAGGTTTGCTGGCACCATAGATTCTTGCGAGAGATTCCATTGCCAGTGTGGGTTTGACACCGCTCATAGTGGGCGGAACGTCGTGTTCAAGGCTCCAGATCCATTCATCCAGCCGCTCGAAAATGATGTCCTCTTTGGCAGAATCACGCTCGATTTCCGGCATTGCCAGATCATTGGCGGGATTATTCCCCCAGAAGCATGAGAATGCCCCGTGCTGGACATCCGCTACGGCAAGGTAGAACCGGAGCTGAAATTCATAGTACAGAGGGATCGCATCGTTCGCCCAATCTTCAGATTTGTGATAGGTACAGCTTTTGCATTCCAGGATGCCGGGCTTGCCATCACTGGCCCGCTCATACCGCCGGTCAAAATTGGCCAGAGCGTAGGGATGGTCTGCGTGCTGATACAGCCCTTTGTCATCATAGACGTAGTTACCGCTTTTCTTCGCATACCAGTATGCCGCTATCGGTTCGAGCAAATGCCCCATCTCCAGCTGGTCTGCATTGTCTTTCGGCTTGGGCTTCATGCGCCCCTTTTTGATCATCCACAGCTCCAGCGGTGTTGTCCACGGGGACACGCCGAAAATGGCTGCCACATCGCTTCCACCGACTGTGTAGGGAATATCACCTTTGGGACCGTGCATACGGCATTCCAGCCAGCGGTCATTGCTCATTCCGGTAGTGTCGCAAAGTAATATCGGAGCAGCCATTACCACTTCAACTCCTTTGCCAGATCGTAGTCGCTCCACCGGATGCTCAGGGCGCGTGCCATATTTTCTTCGGTCTTGAGCATTTTTGCCTCTGGGGTGTGGCGTGTTTTCAGCATGTAAGGAATTTCCTGCATGGCCATGAAAATATCGTGGGCAGTCGCGGGTCCTCCACCGTAAGCCATTTCATACATAGCGATTGCTTCCAGCGCTTCCTTCTTCGGAAGGGAGAGCTTTTTACAGACCCGAGTCATGGCGTTTACAGGGTACTCCAACGGGATTTCCAGCAGACTTTGCAGCTTTGCTACGGAATCGCAGAACTTGGCGAACAGCTTGTCCATCTCAGCCTCAAAATCCGCAACCTTACGCTGGTTCCGATGGTCTACACCAATACAGTTACCAATATTGATTGGGTGCTGCGTACCCAGCAGCAGAGCAGATATTTTTGCGGCGGCAAGGCCGGTATCGGATGTCATAAATCGGATACCGGGAACCAGTCTGTTCGCAATCGCTGTTTGCCCGTGTGCGGCAAGAGCCTTGGCATAGGTGTCCAGAATGCCTTCCTTTTGATTCGGGAGAATCCAGCTGCAGCTGGTATAGGAGTGGTCGCTATACCCGCTTTCAAACACAAAGCCGGGAAAGCGTTCCCCCAGCTTCTTCGTCAGTGTAACCAGAAGCTCGTCCATGGGAAGCACAGAATAATCTGTTTCGTCACCGGAGTGAGCTGCGGAAACCTTTTCGTCTCGAATCAGCAGGAGCGCATCGGAATTGTGTACGGACAGGCAGGAGTTAAGCACGTTTGCCAGGTCCTTGCGGCTGAGCTTGGGAAGTGCGGTGCCGCCTACCTTTGCGCGTTCGATCAGCGTCTTGTAGGCCGTGCTACGGACGGGGTAGATATTTCCATCCACGTTCAGGGCAAGGCCGAGGTTGGCGGCGGTGTCTTCAATTGCTTCCTCACTGGTACCTGCGGCAAATGCTGAGGGGTGCCCATAGAGAGGTGAAGTCGGATCCAGAGGTTCCACATGAAGGTCTTTGACCTTACACCGGTGCCAGCTGGATGCCATACTCAGTGCCTGATGGTAACTGAGCATGGACGGATAGTTGTCGAAGTTTGCTTCAAAGTTGTCGTGACAGGATAACATATTGCTTTCTCCTTTCGGTTGTTTGGCGGGGACCGCCGGATATAACAAAAGCCAGTAATCCCCGGAAGAAAGGAGACTACTGGCAAGTGTTTACGATATAAAGCTGTCAGGAAATAAAAAAGCGTCATTTGCATGAAAACGCAAATGACACTTCAATGAGGACCCGGAAACTGTGTTTTGCCGCTGCAAAACTCTGATACTATGTTGATGGCATTATATCATAGCCGCCAGCATTAGTCAATTACCGGATTCCGGAAGTTTTCTTTCCAGCGGTAGGCACTGCGGATGTGGGACCTATCCTGACAATTGTATCGCAATTATACCCTTAGCGAAAGGAGGAAAGCATTTGATTTTGCTAGTAGGTGCAAAAAGAAAAGGGATGCCGCCTGTGGCAGCATCCCGGGATGAAGTGGACTTATCAGATTGAAGCAGCAGATAAAATCACTGCTCAATAAGTTTCCGAATAACGTCTCTATCGGATTCTGGTGTTTTTAGGAGTTTCATCGCATCATCAACAGAAACAGACAGGTTTTCCATGATTGCGCGAATAGCACCAATTTTTTCTTCCAGACGGCCTTCTGCGCGGCCTTCCGCGCGGCCTTCTGCACGGCCTTCTGCACGGCCTTCTGCGCGACCTTCCGCACGGCCTTCGTCCCGTTCAGCCATCACTAATTTTTCAACTTCTCTACACATGGTGGTAACTCCTTTCACATCTTCTTTGAAATACCGCACACGCTCGGCAAGGACTGGATAATGCATGTCATTTGCCTGCGTACAGGAAAAGTCATGCATCAGTTTTCCCAGAGGCGTATCATTTTTATGCTGTGCATTGACGTATATGATATGGGACCCATCGCCAAAAGGTTTTCCGGTTTCCTGAATCATGCGGTCAATGTGGTAGATGGGCAGCCCTGCCTTCAGGACATCCCGCTCTGTAATGAAAATAACATAGGTTTCCCCAAGCGCCTCATAGCGGTCACCGGGGTGGGTCAGATTTGCGTCCAGCAGGCTACTGTTGTATCTGGCACGGCGTGCGTCTGCGCCTTCATCCCGCCGCTGGATCTCAATGTTGTAGTGCTTGCCCTCCTGATCAATCGCCAGAATATCCAGGCGGACGGAGCGTCCCTGAAGATTTTTAATGCTGTATTGACCGTGGACCTCTTGAACAACGAGATCTTTGCGTTCCAGAATGATATGCAGCAGTAATTGCGCACATTCCTTATCCTCGAAGACTTTGCTCATAAAGTCATCGTCCAACAGGCGAAAGCCCTGCAGCAGACGCATGTACTTGGCATTCTGCCGTACAAATTCCTCCGGTAGGCCAGGGATTGCATCCAGTTTTTCTGTTTCCATGATGTTTCCTCCTCTTGTTGGCAAGAATAGTATACCACATTCTGTTTCTTTCGTCTAGTGGATATATTGTGAATTAGCGCCATTTGTGTTCGCTTTTACAACTTTACTGGCAGTAACAGGTGGAGTGTAGGTACACTATCTCCAGCTCAGCGTTAATCCTCCCAGATCTTCTATACGTCGTAGGATATTGGTAAAGAGTGTGAAGTTCGGCGGCCATTCATCAATGGCCCACGCAATCACCATAGCTTCCAACTGCGCAACCGGCTGAGGAATTATGAAATTGTAGCTGTAGGCAGGAAGCGATTGATCGGTATACTCGCTATAAATGCTGATTCCGCCGCGCTCCAGCTTTTTCTGATCTTCCCAGGAGAACACCAGCTTTGCGAGGAAAGCGGAACCGTGGCACTCTTTGAATGCCTGGATGATTTTACGGGTGAGGTCATTAAATGTTTCGTCTCCGACCGGGACATCGTTGAGATGCCCCCAGGTGAAGGTGTATTCGTCTTGTTTTTGGATGGCTGCCTGCAATTTTGTGTTGTCCATAATTATTCTCCATTCTAAACAGACAGATGGTAACTTATACGGATGCCGATTTTCGGAGAGAATCGAGCAGACGATCGCCAATGGGAAGTTCCTGCTGATCAATGTAGACGTTATAGTGATTCTCGAAGTATGAATCATGAAGCCCACATTCGTAGCATTTGGGAGTACATTCCACCTCCCAATCAGGTCGGTCAGTCCATTCGGAGACATATCCGCCTGCCAGCTGTTCATGAACCAGTTCTGTGAGAATGTAGTTTGCTATGTCGGGATCTGTGGCGAGATAGAAGTCCTCACTACAATCCCCACCGAATGCCCAGTCCTCCCGGACAATGTAGATCGTCAGTTTTTGCGTGATGGGAGCTGGCTCCAGCACCTTGAGTGCCTCGGGAGCCATGATGACGGTGTCTAGCATAAGGTCCACCGGACGCTTGATGTGGTCGGTCAGTATGGGAGCCATAAACGAACAATAGATGTCCGGGGTGCTGTTCTCCGTTTCCCGGTCATCGCCGTCCCGGATTTCCATGATGGTGCCATACAGTCCTGCATAGTCGCTGGCATCGTTTGCGCGGACCTTGCCTCCAATGGTGTAGGTTACGCCTTCGTATTGAAATTGTGCGTCAATTTGGTTAATAATCATGTGCTGAATTCCTTTCTGTCATAATGACAGGTGGGCAGCGTAGCACATGCTGCGTTGCCCACCTAAAAGTAGAGTGATTTTTGCTATAGCGTTTGCGCCCTGCAGCGCATGGACTTACCGCAGAAAACGCTTGATAACTGCGGTCAGCTTCATTGGGAGCTGGTTCAGGTCGGTGATGTCAAGGAAGGAATCACCATAGATGCGCTCAATGTTGGGCTTGTCCTCACCGATTGCGGCGGCAATGAACAAAATGCCCTTGCGCGTGTATTCCTGTTTGATACCACGCAGATCTTCCTCGGCCGCAGTACCGCTGTAGCCGCTGGCTGCGGGTTGTCCATCCGACAGCAGCATGAGTATCCGAACTTCCTCTGGACGCTTTGATAGCTGCTCAGCGACAAAGCGCAGGGCGGCACCATCGCGGTTGCTGCTTCTGGCGGAAATGTCCATGAGCCGGAACTTATCATCCCGGTCAATGCTGTCGAACTCTGCATAGGAGTACAGATCGACACCATTACCATAACTGGTGGAG
>ERZ1034844.1523-NODE-1523-length-10787-cov-7.629053_pt1 | contig 10787 bp, 7 predicted proteins | sample MGYA00520594_ERZ1034844 | MGnify/ENA primary metagenome ERZ1034844 (study PRJEB33766, sample SAMN09781733) | gut metagenome | biome: gut microbiome | host: Homo sapiens | place: Madagascar | study: EMG produced TPA metagenomics assembly of the PRJNA485056 data...
TTCAACATGATTGATACCGTAAGCCGTGGTATCAAGAAAATGTTCAATGAGCAATGGCGCAGACATTTTCCTATGCCAGACTATGAGATTGACCAGATAAAGAAGAAAGTAGTTGTCCGCATCTATGGCAATGAAATCAACAAACGATACACGGATTTGTTGAAAACAAACGACACTCTTTCTCTATGGGATTGCATCTCGCTTGACGCAGTGCAAAAAGGTCGGAATATTCATGAAGACGTTGCCCAAGACTTGCTTAAACGTGGACTGATAGAAGGTGAGGCTCCGCATTACAGCATTTCTCTTAGCATTGCAAAGAATACTAACCAACTGCCTTCTTACACAAAAACAAAAGGATTGGATAAGGAGAGGTTGCGCCAGATGGTTCTACAATATCTCAGCAATGCAGGAGACGAAGGTGCCAAGCGAGATAGTATATACGAATATCTCAAAAATGTGCTTCCAGCCAACAAGACGGAAGAGCAACAGTTGCGCATGCTTGGAGATTTACTAAAAGTCATGAAAATGGAAGAACTGATAAAAACAGATGGACGGAATTGGTTTCTTCAGTGAAAGAACCGTCGAAATTCGACGAAAATGACGTAATTCCGTCGAAAATTCGTCGAAATGGTTTCAAATTCGTCATAATTCAACAGAATTTATAGCGAAAGCGACCAATTATAGCGTACACCGTCAAAAAGCTGACCGGTTTAGTTGAACTTAAAATTGGATTTATAATGTTATTAGGAAACAAGATAAAATCTCTTAGAGACGAACAAGGAATATTGCAGCGTCAAGTAGCTGCATACTTAGAAATAGACACTCCAATGTTCAGCAAGATTGAACGTGGGGATAGACGAGCAAAGAGAAGCCAAGTAATTCAAATGGCAACATACTTCAAAGTGAATGAAAAGGAAATGCTCACCCTTTGGCTTGCTGATAAAATTCTAAGCGATTTAGAGGGTGAAGAGGATTTGAAACTCACCGCCATTGAAACGGCAAAATCCGAGTTAATGGATGTTAATCGCTAATTTGCAGCAAACAATTCATGGCTCAGTTGAAAAGTCGTGGGCTTGTTATTTCCGATGAAGACAAAGCGGTACGGTATTTGGAGAGCATCGGGTACTATCGTCTTTCCGCTTATATGTACCCATTCTTGAAAGTTCCAAAGGAAACTCATCTGTATAAAGATGGTACAACTTTCCAACAAGTGTTGAATCTCTATCGCTTCGACAAGAAGTTGCGTATGCTTCTTCTCAATGAGATTGAAAAAGTAGAGATAGCTATCCGTCGTGCCATTATGAACATTCCTGTGCAGATGACAGGAGATTCTTATTGGCTGACAAATTCTGTTCACTTTGCCAACCAAAGAACTTTTACACCAAAAGTGGTATCTGCCACGGAAATTGTTGAATCAAGGATTCTATTTCGTGACATAGCGCTTGAAATTTCAATTCCCCCCAGCTTGCCTGAAAGGTTTATGCACGCTTGAGCTATTAGCTCTTTTTCTTTAATTGATGGCATTGTTCACTGTTTTATATATGTTCATAAATTGATGAACACTGTAAAACTACTGAACAAAATTGGATTGACCAAGGTTTTTCTATAATATTTACGCTTTTGAGCCCACTTTCATATTTCTTTAGTAGTTAAAATGTAAATTATCGGCAATTTCCGAGGGTTATTGCCGATAATTTACACGTTCTATTAATCATTCATGTCCACCAACTCACGCTTCATTTCCATGTCAATCTCGCGCTAGCTAGCAAAGGCACGGCTGCCATCAGTGTGACTGTGCCTCTGCACATGGCACACCATCGAGATTGACGAGCCACTTACCGTTTTGTCTTGTGAGCGTCAGCTTGTAGCAACCCTCGTCTGCTATATGTCCTTTGGTGCATATGTCGTGCATCATGAGATAGTTGCGTGCCGTAATTGTGCACGTGGCGTTGGAATCGTTGTCGAGAGACAAGTCTGTAACCTCGTATGTTGGTGTTGCTTCTGATGCATTGAGAACGGCAAGGTCTGAGTCGGAAACGTTAGTGGCAACAAACTTTATCCATTGCTCAGATTCAGGTGTGCATAGGTGTGAAGCCTCTATATAGTGGCATCCGAAATAGTTAGTTGCAAAGTTTAGTGCAACAGCTTCGGCTTCTTCTTCGTTTTTGTCGGTTTGGCACGAGAACAACATGGTTATGAATGTTGCTATTGCCATTATAATGGTTTTGTTCTGTCTATTCATATATTATAGGGCTTCTGCTGTTGTGCAGATGCGTTTGCAAATATAAACAAAAATACCGATTTTTTGCTTGTCAAGATAAAAAAAACTAACGCCTTTCTTACGAAAGCTTGCTTTCAGAGATGCTAATGTTATGTTTTCAACAACTATTCTGTCTATGAAAACCTGCTTTTGGTGACATCATGTTTTCGTCTTCGCACAAAAAAGACGGATATGCTTGTTATTTTGCCAATTATTTTGTAATTTTGAACCTTACTTACGATTCAACATCGAGTTGTGAGGTGAAAAGGCAAAGCATGTGATGGCTTTCGCCATTACATAAAAATAAATAAGGTCGATATACGACCCAGAAAAAGCAATGTTAAAATTTTTGTCATTAGGAAGCAGTAGCAGTGGTAACTGCTATCTTATTTATACAGAGACCGACGCAATGTTTATTGATGCCGGTGTGGGAGTTCGTACGCTTAAAAAATATTTTAACCAGTATGGATTGTCCATGAGCAAGGTTCATAATATTCTTATTACTCACGACCACGCAGACCACATTAAGTCGGTGGGAAGCCTCAGTAACGATTATAAGCTTGAGGTCTATACTACCCAGAACGTTCATGCGGGCATAGATCGCAATTACTGTGTGAAGAAGAAAATTGCAGCAGAGCACAAGCATTATATAAAAACAGGCGAGAAATTTCAGGTCGGTGAGTTTACTGTTACAGCATGGCATGTGCCCCACGATAGCACCGACAATGTGTGCTATCAGGTGGAGCATGAGGGCGTCGTGTTTAGCATAATGACCGATGTGGGACATGTTACGGACGAGCTGAAACAAGTGGTGGCAAGTTCCGACTATCTGGTTATAGAGGCCAATCATGATGTTGAGATGCTTATGCGTGGCAATTATCCTGAATATCTAAAACACCGTATAACCTGTGGAACGGGCCACATGAACAACAGCTTGTGTGGTCAGACTGTTTTGGAGAATGCCAAGCCACGTCTCAAGCATGTGTGGCTTTGTCACCTTAGCGAGGAGAACAATCATCCAGATCTTGCACTTAAGACTGTTCAAGACATTTTGCAAAAAGGTGGCATGAAGGTTGATAATGGTTTTGTAGAGGTTCTGCGTCGCAAGAACCCACAAGGCGTGTATGAACTGAAATAGTAAAAACGACGACTATGACCCATATCGATTTGTCCATTCTTCTCCCTTCTTATAACAACGTTTGTGTGTCATTGGTTCAAGCCTTACAGCGTCAGGCCGATGCCCTTTGGGGTAAATTAGACAAACCGTTTCGTTATGAGATAATTGTTGCTGATGATTGTTCTACCGATGCTGCTTGTATCGACGCCAACCGTGTCATCGGCGACATGCTCCATTGTTGCTATTTAAGGATGAAACAAAATGTGGGGCGTGCTCAGATAAGGAATGTGCTCATATCAGAAAGCCGTGGTGATTATGTGCTACTTATTGACAGCGACCTTTTTTTGTGTGATGACAATTATCTCTACAAATATGCTACATCAACCGCCGATGTTGTTTATGGTGGAACGCGTATAGGGGGTGACGGTTTAGTTATGGTTGATAACGAGGCTAATACAGAACATTTGAAAGGTAACCTTCGCTATATTTATGAGAAGAAGGCAGAACCTTCGCACCGGGCGGTTTTTCGTCAGCTCCGTCCCAACCAAGAGATAAGCGTTTGTAATTTATATGCCCGTCGCGACATCATGAAGGCTCATCCATTCGATTCCCGTTTTAAAGCTTACGGTTATGAGGATGTTCTGTTTGGCAAGCGTCTTGCAGAGAGTGGTATCGAGGTTACACATATAGACAACCCTGTGCTTATAAATGAATTTGATCCAAACTCTGTGTTCGTGAAAAAGACAGAAGAAGCGATTCTTACTCTTTGTCGTTTTGAGCAAGATCTTGAAGGCTACTCAAATCTCAAGACAAAAGTGACTACTCTTGGTCGTTATATCCCTTTGTCTCTGTTCAGATTGTGGCATAGAATTATGAAGAACAAAGAAAAGCGTAACCTTACAGGGCCAAAGCCGAGTCTGTTGTTGTTCAAGCTATATAAGCTGGGCTTCTTTCTCGAAAACCGAAAGGTCAAGAAATAAAAAAGACAGCATACAGATTCATCTTGTTCTGTATGCTGCCTTACTTGTTTCCTTTGCTGAAGCCAGCTTTTAGGCTATTCTTCCTACTGTTTTTCCTCCAGTTTCTCTTTCAGATATTTTGCTGTGTAGCTTTCTTTACAATTGCATATCTCTTCCGGTGTGCCGCTGCATACGACGTAGCCGCCTTTGTTGCCGCCTTCAGGTCCGAGGTCAATTATATAGTCGGCGTTTTTAGCAACGTCGAGATTGTGTTCAATGATAACTACTGTATGTCCTCTTTTTATAAGAGCATTGAAGGCTGCCAGCAGACGCTGTATGTCGTGGAAATGTAGACCCGTTGTTGGCTCGTCAAAGATGAAAAGGGTAGGGGTCTGTCGTTCCTGTCCTATGAAATAGGCCAGTTTCACGCGTTGGTTCTCACCTCCTGATAGCGTTGAGGAGCTTTGTCCTAGTTTTATGTAGCCCAGTCCCACCTCTTCAAGCGGTCTCAGTCGGTCCACTATGGTCTTCTGTTCATATTTGCTGAAGAACTCAATAGCTTCAGATACCGTCATCTCTAACACGTCATAAATGTTTTTGCCGTGGAACATAACCTCCAGTACGTCTTTCTTAAAGCGTTTGCCGTGACACACCTCACATTCGAGCACAAGATCCGCCATAAACTGCATCTCTACGGTTATCACTCCTGCACCTTTACACTCTTCGCATCGTCCTCCCTCGGCATTGAAAGAGAAATATTGTGCCGTGAATCCCATCTGTTTAGCCAGAGGCTGGTCAGCATAAAGCTGTCTTATGGCATCGTAAGCTTTCACATAGGTGGCTGGGTTTGAGCGTGTGCTCTTGCCGATGGGGTTTTGGTCCACCATCTCCACATGCTGAATGGCTTGCCAATCACCCTCCATTGACGAGTATTCACCAGGTATCTCTGCCACCTCATCAAGTCGGCGTTTCAGGGCAGGGTAGAGAATGCCCTTTATAAGAGACGACTTTCCTGAGCCGCTGACACCCGTCACAACGGTCATTATGTTAAGAGGAATTTTTACGTCAATGCCTTTAAGGTTGTTCATTCGTGCCCCTTTCAGCTCTATGGCTTGGTTCCAGGCCCGTCGTGACAAGGGCATGCTTATATGCTCATGTCCGTTAAGATAGTTTACGGTGTGGCTCTTTGGAGAAGTTTCTTTTGCTACATCGTCCAGTGAGCCTTCATAAACAATTTCTCCTCCCAGACGTCCTGCATCGGGGCCAACGTCTATTAGCCAATCGGCAGCCCGCAAAATGTCTTCGTCATGTTCCACTACGACCACGGTGTTACCAATGTCGCGCAGTTCTTTAAGAACATGTATGAGCCTGTCTGTATCTCTACTATGCAGACCGATGCTTGGCTCATCGAGCACATATAGTGAGCCAACCAGTGAGCTGCCAAGTGATGTGGTAAGATTTATGCGCTGACTCTCGCCGCCACTGAGCGAGTTGGATAGACGGTTAAGCGTGAGATATCCCAAGCCAACCTCTACCATAAAGCCCAGTCGGTTATTTATCTCTGTTAGCAGACGCTTGGCTATGGTGCTGTCGTGCTCGTCTAGCTGTAGCTCTTTAAACCATTGTTGAAGGTTGTTAATTGGCATCTCTACAAGGTCGCAGATGCTCTTTCCACCCACTTTTACCCATGTTGCTTCCTTCTTCAGACGTGTGCCATGACATACAGGGCAGACTGTGCGTCCGCGATAGCGGCTCATCATAACCCTATATTGAATCTTATATTGGTTGTCTTTAACCATCTCAAAGAACCTGTCTATGCCTATCTTCTCGCGGTCTGACGGTAGACCATGCCACAGCATGTCCTTCTGTTTCTGCGTGAGGTTATAGTAAGGCTCAAAGATCGGAAACTTATCTTTTGGTGCTCTGCGACAGAATTCATTTTTCCATTCTCCCATCTTCTCGCCATGCCAGCATTGCACGCAGCCATCGTAGACATTAAGGGAGGTGTTTGGAATGACCAATTTCTCGTCTATACCCATAACCATGCCGAAGCCCTCACACTCAGGACATGCTCCGAGAGGTGAGTTAAAAGAGAACATGTTGTCGCTAGGCTTCTCAAACACAATGCCGTCGGCCTCGAAACGAGTAGAGAAATCATATACGATGTTTGATGGAAGGAAGACCAATCGGCAAGTACCGTCACCCTCAAAGAACGCTGTCTCAGCAGAGTCGAGCAGTCGTGATATGCTATCTTTTTCATGGCTCACCGACATGCGGTCTATAAGCAAGTAGATGTCGTGTGGGGCAATAGCGTCTATTTTTGCCTGATCTTCAAGCAAATCGTCAATGCGCAAAAACTCTCCGTTCGCCCATATACGCGCATAGCCTTGTTGCAGATCCATCTCCAGCTGCTTAGCCAGCGTTCGTCCTTCGATGACATGTAGCGGAGCAAGGACGGCAAACTTAGTGCCGTCCGAATAGTTGAACGTGCAATTAAGCAAATCTTCGGTGTTGTTTACCTTTACCTCCTCTCCGCTTATAGGTGAGAATGTTTTTCCTATTCGTGCGAAGAGCAGTCTAAGATACTCATAGATCTCTGTGCTTGTGCCCACCGTGCTTCGCGGGTTTCTTGAATTGACCTTCTGTTCTATGGCAATGGCAGGGGGCAAGCCTTTTATAAAGTCGCACTCGGGCTTACTCAGACGTCCTAAAAACTGCCTTGCATATGAAGACAGCGACTCTACATATCTTCGTTGTCCTTCAGCATAGAGTGTGTCGAAGGCCAAAGACGACTTTCCAGAGCCCGACACTCCAGCTATGACCACCAATTTGTTGCGTGGTATCTTCAAGCTCACGTTCTTGAGGTTGTTCACCCTTGCGCCCTTTATTTCTATATATTCGTCCATGACATTTGTTTTTAAAGAAGAGAAGGCGTGCCCTATAAATGAAGATATTTATAGGACCCGCCTTTTTGGTGTTTACAAGTTCTTGTTCTTATTCTTATTAGCTGTTCATAGACAGCAGAAACTCGTCGTTGTCGCGTGTGTGTACCATACGGTCGTGTATGAAATTCATCGCCTCTATCGGGTTCATGTCTGAGATATACTTGCGTAAGATCCACATGCGGTCGAGCACCGTCTTGTCTTGTAGCAGGTCGTCGCGTCGTGTGCTTGAAGCAACCAGGTTCACAGCAGGGAAGATACGCTTGTTGCTCAGCGAGCGGTCGAGCTGTAACTCCATGTTACCTGTACCCTTAAACTCCTCAAAGATAACCTCGTCCATCTTAGAACCTGTGTCGATAAGAGCAGTAGCGATGATTGTCAGAGAGCCGCCGCCTTCAATGTTTCGAGCTGCACCGAAGAATCGTTTAGGTTTCTGCAGGGCGTTGGCATCAACACCACCGGTGAGCACCTTGCCCGATGCTGGTGACACGGTGTTGTAAGCTCTGGCAAGACGAGTTATTGAGTCGAGGAATATGACCACATCGTGTCCACACTCGACCATGCGCTTTGCTTTCTCCAACACAATGCCGGCAATCTTGACATGACGTTCTGCCGGTTCGTCAAACGTAGAAGCGATAACCTCTGCGTTTACGGTTCGCGCCATGTCTGTAACCTCCTCCGGTCGCTCGTCTATAAGCAACATCATGAGGTATGCCTCGGGGTGGTTAGCAGCAATGGCGTTAGCGATGTCTTTCATCAAGATGGTCTTACCTGTCTTAGGCTGTGCCACGATGAGCGCACGCTGTCCCTTGCCTATAGGTGAGAACAGGTCGACAACACGTGTGGAGAGGTTGTTTGTCTTGCGGTCTCCACAGAGGTTAAACTTAGCATCAGGGAAGAGAGGTGTGAGGTGCTCGAAAGCAATGCGGTCTCTCACCTCTGCCGGGTTGCGTCCGTTTATCTTGTCTATGCTGGTGAGCGGGAAATATTTCTCTCCATCGTGTGGTGGACGTACATGACACATCACAACATCGCCCGTCTTCAGTCCGTAGCGTTTGATCTGCTGTACTGACACATACACATCGTCAGGAGACGACAGATAGTTGTAGTCGCTTGAGCGAAGGAAACCATATCCGTCGGGCATTATCTCCAGTACGCCGTTTGCTGTTATAATGTCAGAGAAATCGAAATGTTCCTCTTCTTCCTCTAGTTGCTGTATGGGCTGATTGTATGTTGGAACCATCGGCTGCTGCATAGGCATCGTTGGGTTGTCGAACATATCGTAGCTCGGCACAGCCCCTTGATCTTCAATGGGAAGGTCCACCACGGTAATAAAGTCGGTACCGTCGCCAGGATCTCCTGCCCATATACCGTCTTCTATCTCCTTATGCTTGGGCTCGTTGTTCTCATTGTGCGCGTTCATCTTGTCTTTGAGACGAGCTATGAGAGTAGAGTGGTCTTCTCCCATTTGGTCGTTTGCTCCATTGTTAGATGTTGCGAACTGTTCTTCTGGTACGAAGCCATTGTTCTCGTTGTTGGCACCTTCGTTATAACTGTTTGTGTCTTCATTATAATCGTTGGTGTTGTTGTCATAGTTGTCGCCGTTATAATCGGTTTCGCCCTCGTTGTAAGTGTTATTGTCTTCTTGCCCAACTTCTTGTGTTGGCACGTCTTGTTGTAGGGCGCTTTGCTCGTCTATGTTCTGTGTCTCTTCTGTGCTGTTTTCGTTCATAGCTTTAGCTGCCTCCTCTGCAGCTTTCCTTGCAGCTTCTGCCTGTGCCATGAGTTCCAACTCTTTCTTCGATTTTCGTCCACGGTGCTTAGGCATGGCCGCCAGAATCATCTCTGGCGTCATCTCTTCAGCCATTGGCTCGTTTTGTGCCGTCTGTTCAGCTGTTGTCTCAGCATCGTCTGCGTTGGCTGTTTTGTTTTTCTTCATATCAAAGTTTTCGCCGTCTTTGCCGTTTACGGTATAGACGCGGTCTGTGTCTTTCTTTACAATTCTTGTTCTGCGTCTTTTTGTGCCGAGTGGGTTTTTGCTTCCTTCCACTTCTGCTTGTCTGTCGAGGATAGCATATATGACATCTTCGATGTTAGAATCTTCGTTGACCTCCACACCGAATTCTTTAGCTATACCCAACAATTCGGGTATCTCTTTTGATGATAACTCTTCTTTGCTATACATATAAATGTAGAAATATTGGATTGTTTTGGTGTTTCCAAAAAATGAAAACTCCCTTTGTGTTTAATGATGCAAAGGTAATAAAAATAATGAGAAACAGAAAATAATTCTTGTTTTTATGTTCCTGTTTAAATTTCTTTAACGTGTCGGTAAAATATGATGTCTCGTATATAGAGATGAGAGCGAAAATAGGGTAGATTAGTGAGATATGTGTAAGAAGAAATTTTGTTATGAAATAAATGGGGTTTATAAAATAAGAAAGAGGCAAACTCCAACAATGTCAGAATTTGCCTCCATCAGTTTATTTTAGCTAAGAGCTAAGTTAATTGTTTTCCCAATTTTGGGTTGTTGTTCAATTACTCGCCCTTCTCCATCTTAGCCTTCAGAGCAGCGAGAGCATCGATGTCGCCCAGAGTGGTGCTGGCAGCTACATTGTTGATAGCAGGAGCCTGCTCCTTCTTTGCAGCGTGCTTGCGTGTGGGCTTAACGTCGTCCTTGCCCTGCTCGAATGTGCGGCTGTGTGAGAGGATGATACGCTTTGTCTCCTTCACAAACTCGATAACCTTGAAGGGCAGTTCCTCGCCCTGCTTAGCCTGTGAGCCGTCCTCCTTAACGAGGTGCTTGGGAGTAGCGAAGCCCTCACCACCCTCGTCGAGAGTGATAACAGCGCCCTTGTCCATCATCTCGGTGATCTTGCCAGTGTGAACAGAACCCGGTGTGTAGATCTGCTCATACTTGTCCCAAGGATTCTCCTCAAGCTGCTTGTGGCCGAGGCTCAGACGGCGGTTCTCCTTGTCTATCTCGAGAACAACAACGTCTATGTCAGCACCAACGTGTGTGAACTCTGAAGGATGCTTAACCTTCTTTGTCCAAGAGAGATCGCTGATGTGGATGAGTCCGTCAACGCCTTCCTCGAGCTCTACGAAGATACCGAAGTTGGTGAAGTTACGAACCTTAGCTGTGTGCTTGCTTCCAACGGGATACTTAACCTCGATGGTCTCCCATGGATCTTCCTTAAGCTGCTTGATGCCGAGAGACATCTTGCGCTCCTCGCGGTCGAGAGTGAGTATTACAGCCTCTACCTCGTCGCCTACATGGAGGAACTCCTGAGCGCTGCGGAGGTGCTGGCTCCAGCTCATCTCTGAAACGTGGATGAGGCCCTCTACGCCGGGAGCGATCTCAACGAATGCACCATAGTCGGCGATAACGACAACCTTACCCTTAACGTGGTCACCAACCTTGAGGTTAGGATCAAGAGCATCCCAAGGATGAGGAGTGAGCTGCTTCAGACCGAGAGCGATACGCTTCTTCTCGTCATCGAAGTCGA
>ERZ1034844.1527-NODE-1527-length-10770-cov-4.276062_pt1 | contig 10770 bp, 8 predicted proteins | sample MGYA00520594_ERZ1034844 | MGnify/ENA primary metagenome ERZ1034844 (study PRJEB33766, sample SAMN09781733) | gut metagenome | biome: gut microbiome | host: Homo sapiens | place: Madagascar | study: EMG produced TPA metagenomics assembly of the PRJNA485056 data...
ACATGGAGGATTCCCACATCATAGGGCTGTTCTGGTGCCGGGATGAGCAGGCAATCCGGGAAACGCAGCAAAAATACGGCACCTACTGCACTGCAATTGCAAACAATGTGCTTCTCTGCCCTGAGGATAGCCAGGAATGCGTTCAGGATGCGCTTTTGCGGCTCTGGGATACCATTCCGCCTCAGCGCCCCCGCTGCCTACAGGCGTACCTGGGACGCATTACCCGAAATCTTGCATTGAACCGGCTCCGTTCTATCTGTGCTCAGCGCCGCGGCGGCGGACTTCCGCATTTGCCTCTGGAGGAGCTTCGGGACCTTGCAAGCGGTCAGGGCGATCCACCCACGGAGCTGGAAAAGCGCCGGTTAGCAGACAGCATCAGTGTATTTCTCCGGACGCTTTCTCCGGAAAAGCGGCAGCTCTTTGTGCGGCGGTACTGGTATGCGGAGCCACTGTCTCAGGTGGCATCGGAAGCCGGTCTTACCCAGGACAAGGTGCGCAATACCCTATTCCGCCTCCGGAAGCAGCTGAAAAAACACTTGGAAAAGGAGGGCTTCACGCTATGACGGAGCTGGATTTTTTCGACGTAATCGGTGAGATAGCGGATGACCTCGTGCTTGAAGAAAAGGAGGTCCCCATGAAGCAGACCAAACGGATTCCCCACCCCGCAAAGACGATCCTCATCGCCGCAGCCATTGTGGCAGCCCTGACCGGAACCGCATTGGCAATGATGCATTATACCAGAAGCGCCAATGCACTGGAACACACCTGGAACGACATGGCATCCAATGAAATGGCACAGTCTCACAAGGACGCCATTGAAGCAAAATCCGCAGACCTTGGTGAAAGCGTAACAGATCAGGGCATTACCATCACCGTAGATTCCGTTTCCGTGACCAACGATACGGCGTATCTTCTTTACACCATTGTCCCGCCGAACCCCGATGACCAGTTTCCCGGCATTCTAAGCGAGACCATACAGGTTACTGCATCGGACGGAACTACCTATTCCGCAGAAGCAGCCGTTGCAGACCGGCTTGTGGAGGGCAGCGATTCCGGCGCATCCTATTATCGCATTCTCTCCTGTGAGCTGCCGGAGGGTGTCACACTATCCCACGGGCAGCTGACCATGGACATCAGCAGTCTGATGCTAAATGATATGGAACAGACAGAAGGAGCCTGGAATTTCTCCTTCACACTGCCGGAAATCGAAGCGGCGCAAAACTACGACGTCAACCAGACAATCCATTTCGCAGACGATATCACGCTGGAGATTTCAAATATCTCCGTCTCCGAGTCCAGAATCACATTTGACTATGTTTCCAATCGCCCTGAGGTTATGATTCTGGATGGCGACGCATTTACCGCCGGAGAAGTTGCTGCGGCAGACCCGGATGTACAGCAGGTCTACACCTTCTATGCCCGGCTCTCTGACGGCACCTCTGTCCCGGTCACCGGCGGCAGCTCCGTCTATCGCGAGAGCAATCAGGTAAATGAATGCGAATTCTACTGGAGCGCGCCCATTGACCTTTCTATGCTGGAATCCATTACATTCTCCGACGGAAGCACCGAAATCGAAATTCCATTGCCATAACACAGGGGGGCGTTACCAACTGCGGTAACGCCCCTTCTTATTTTTATTCTTCCCGTACCATCTCCGTCTCCAGCCCCCGGAAGTAGTCATATATAGGCTCCAGCGTCCGGAACCCATCCACCAGCACCTCCGGCAAATTGGGATCATACAGCTGTTCCCCCACTGGAATCTCCTGCTGGAAAAAGCAGTTTTTCAGCTGATACCAATGCTCCAGCTCCGGAGTTCCGCCGGGCTTGGGGCGCTTATACCGGGTGGACTGATCCGTAAATCGTCCGTCCTTCTCCAGCTGCTCCACAATGGAAAGGAACGCTTCCGGTTTTTCCAGCAGCTTTTTCCGATGGAGGTTCATCAGCGCCGCCTTGGGGGCATAGTGGATAAATCCAAAGCTGCCGCCCTCCGGCTCGATCTGAAAATACATGGACGGATGCTCGCTCCAGAACACATTGTCCTGCCGAATGCAAAACCATAGGTGCTCCTTATAGGGAATACCGCCGGAATAGCGCACGTCCCGATAAATCCGCGAGGTTTTCAGCACCGTGCCCTCAATTTGAAATTTCTCTCGGACCGCATCCGCCAGCGCCAGCATGGGCTGATAGAGATCCCGCTGGTATTCCGCCTTATGCGCCTGGAACCAGTCCCGATTGTTGTTGAACCGAATGCCCCAAAGGAAATCAATGGCCGCGGGGGTAAATCCATTAAACATACTGAACCTTCTCCTCCAGCGGTTTCCGCTTGGGCGCCTTAGGGGTCTCCGCAGGATAGCCCACGGACACAATGGCGGTCACATACTGATCCTCAGGCACCTCCAGCAATGCCGGAACCTTGTCCTCATCATAAATGCCCATGATGCAGGTGCCGAGTCCCTTGGCCCATGCAGCCAGACAAAGGGTCTGGCAGGCAATGCCCGCATCGAACATCTCCCAGCGGTCCTCTTTTTTCGTGGTAAAGCTGCCGTCCCGCTCATAGGCGCAGCGCTTTTTCCTCGTGGTCATTACCACCACCACCGGCGCGGTGGAAACATTCCGTGCATTGTAAGCGGGCAGCGCCTCCATCAGTTCCGCTTTTTTCTCCGGTGTGGTGATCACAATATAGCCGGGGGTCTGGGTATTCTTCCAGGTGGGGGCCATCTGCGCCGCCGCAAGGACGGTATCCAGCGTTTCCCGGCTCACCGGCTGATCTTCATAAACCCGAACGCTTCGACGGGTCAAGATATTTTCCATCGCTTCCATGACAATACTTCCTTTCCAAAAGTGGGGACGGAATCATCCGCCCCCACTCCATTTTTATTCCACTGTAACAGACTTTGCAAGGTTCCGGGGCTTATCAATATCGCACCCACGGAGCAGCGACACATAATAGGACAGCAGCTGGAGCGGCACCACAGACAGGCTGGGCTGCAAAATGGGATCGGTCTTCGGCACCAGGAACTGGCAGTCCACCGTTTCCGCCATTCGCTGGGCGTAATCCGGAACCGTGATACCCAGCACCATTGCGCCGCGGGCCTTGGTCTCCTTCACGTTGCTCATAGTCTTATCAAACAACTGCCCGTTGGTAGCAACTGCAACCACTATCGTCCCCTCCTCAATCAGGGAGATGGGGCCGTGCTTCAGCTCACCGGCAGCATAGGCCTCGGCGTGGATGTAGGCAATCTCCTTGAGCTTCAGGCTGCCCTCCAGGCAAGTGGCGTTGTCCACATGACGGCCAATGAAATAGGCGTCCTCGGCGTGGCAAAACAGCTCTGCATAATCCCGGATGATAGCAATCTGCTCGGGCTGAAGAATTTCCTCGATCTGCTCCGGCAGTTTTTGCAGGGCCAGCAGCAGACGGCTATATTCCTCATCGGAAATGGTGCCCAGAGCCTGGGCCATATACAATGCGAGAATATCCACAATGGCCAGCTGGGTGGAATACGCCTTGGTGGTTGCCACGGCAATTTCCGGGCCGGCCCAGGTGTAGATTACATCGTCCGCCTCTTTGGAGATGGAGGAGCCCACCACATTGACAATGGCCATGGTTCTAGCCCCACGGCGCTTTGCCTCCCGGAGAGCGGCCAGGGTATCGGCGGTCTCACCAGACTGAGAGATAATCAGCACCAGGGTATTTTCGTCGCACAGGGGATCGCAGTAGCGGAACTCGGAAGCCAGCATAGGCTCCACGGGAATCCGGCACAGCTTCTCCATCACATACTTGCCCACGCAGCCCACATAATAGGCGCTGCCGCAGGCCACCACATACACCCGGGAGAGCTTTTTGATGTAATTCCGATCCAGGGTAATATCATCCAGCACAATTCTTCCGTCCCGAATTCTGGGGGAAATGGTATTGGCAAGAGCCTTGGGCTGCTCGTGGATCTCCTTAATCATAAAATGGTCATAGCCGTTTTTCTCGGCGGCGGAGAGCTCCCAATCAATATGCTCGGGGGTCTTCTCCAGTTCATTCCCCTGGCGGTCATAGAAATGGACGGAATCGGCGGTCATTTCCACCAGGTCACCGTCGCTCAGATACACTACCTCACGGGTATACCGGAGCACAGCGGTGACATCGGACGCCACAAAGTTGCAGCCGTCACCATAGCCAAAGATCATGGGACTGGATTTTTTGGCCGCTACAATGGTGTTGGGATCGTCCTGGCACAGGGCCACGAAGGCATAGCTGCCCTCGATCTGATCCAGCGCCGCCTGCATGGCATCCAGCAGCGAGCCGCCGCGGGTTTTCAGGCAGTAGGCGATCAGGTTACAGGCCACCTCGGAATCCGTCTCGGACTGGAAGGTATAGCCCTCCTTCAGGAGCATGGCCTTAATGTCCAGATAGTTTTCCACAATGCCGTTGTGAATCAGCGCAACCCTTCCGTCGCTGCTGAGATGGGGATGGGCATTGACATCCGACGGGGCGCCATGGGTTGCCCAGCGGGTATGACCAATCCCAATATTGCCGGGCACATCTGCGCCGTTATGGGTTGCCTCCATCAGATTCGACAGCCGCCCCTGTTTTTTAGCAATATGCATCTCGCCGCCAGAGCAGGTGCAGATACCGGTCGAATCATAACCTCTATATTCCAGCTTACCAAGGCCATCCAGCAGCACGGGGGCCGCAGGGGTATGGCCAGCAAATCCAACAATACCACACATAATCAAAAAACTCCTTCTGCGGCATCCTCGCCGCGGATTGCGGGCTATCACAAGGCCCAATCTATATGAATATACACTAATAGGCATAGTATCTTATGATTATATCCTATTTCTGTGAAAAAATCAACCCATATCCCCCGAATTATGACAAACCATCTTCTGTGTTTTTCCGTTTCCGCATGGACATTTCTTCCCCAATCTGATATAGTATAAAGGTTGAGTGCAAAATCATTAGAAAGGGGCGCGAACGTATGGAGGGCTTTCTCCCGGTCTCCCGGGCCGATATGGATGCCCGGGGTTGGGATCAATGCGATTTTGTCTATGTCATCGGCGATGCCTACGTGGATCATCCCACCTTTGGCCATGCCATCATCAGCCGCATATTGGAAGCCCACGGCTTTAAGGTCGGCATCATTCCCCAGCCCGACTGGAAGGACCCGGACAGCATCAAGGTTCTGGGCACCCCGCGTCTGGGCTTTCTGGTGATGGGAGGCAATATGGACCCCATGGTGAACCACTATACCGTGGCAAAGCGCCGCCGAAGCTATGACTATTTCTCCCCGGGGGGAAAAATGGGCCTGCGCCCGGACTATGCCACCACCGTCTACTGCAATCTTATCCGCCGAAGCTACCAGCACACTCCCATTATTGTCGGCGGCATTGAAGCCTCCCTGCGCCGTCTTGCCCACTACGACTACTGGTCGGACAAATTGAAGCGCTCCCTGCTACTGGATTCCCAGGCAGATCTGCTGCTCTACGGTATGGGTGAGAGAAGCATTGTAGAGGTGGCAGAAGCGCTGGACAGCGGACTTTCCGTGTCCGATTTGACGTTTATCCGTGGCTCTGTCTACAAAGCCCGGGATCTTTCCAGCGTCTATGACTATATGATGCTCCCCTCCTACTCCGAGCTCACCGCCGACAAGCGGGTCTATGCCCAGAGCTTCTATACCCAGTATTGCAACACCGACCCCTATGTGGCAAAAACACTGGTGGAGCCATATGACGAGAAGACCTATGTGGTGCAGAATCCACCGCAGGAGCCTTTGACCACCCAGGAGATGGACGACACCTATGACCTCCCCTATATGCGCACCTATCACCCCATGTACGAAAAGGATGGGGGCATCGACGCCATCAAAGAGGTCAAATTCAGCCTCTCCAGCTGCCGGGGCTGCTTCGGCGGATGCAGCTTCTGTGCGCTGACGTTCCATCAGGGCCGGATCATCCAGTCCCGCAGCCATGAGTCCATTCTCAAAGAGGCAAAATTGCTGATTTCCGACCCAGAATTCAAGGGTTACATCCACGATGTGGGCGGCCCCACCGCAAACTTCCGGCAGCCTGCCTGTGAAAAGCAGAAGACCAAGGGCGTCTGTCCCACCAAGCAGTGCCTGTTCCCCACCCCCTGCAAGAATCTCATTGCAGACCACAGCGACTATCTCTCCCTGCTTCAGGAGCTTCGTGCCCTGCCCGGGGTGAAAAAGGTCTTTGTCCGCAGCGGCATTCGGTTTGACTATCTGCTGGCCGACAAGGACGACAGCTTCTTCCGGGAGCTGGTAAAATATCATATCTCCGGTCAGCTGAAGGTTGCACCGGAGCACATCTGCGACTCGGTACTGAAGCTCATGGGTAAGCCCCAGAACGCGGTCTATGAGCGCTTTACCGCAAAATATGAGCAGCTGAACAAGCAAATGGGGATGCGGCAGTTTGTGGTGCCCTATCTCATGTCCTCCCACCCAGGCTCTACCCTGACCGAGGCCGTGGCGCTGGCGGAATATCTCCATGCTCACCACCTCAATCCCGAGCAGGTGTCGGACTTCTACCCCACTCCCTCCACCATCTCCACGGTGATGTATTATACGGGCCTCGACCCCAGAACCATGGAGCCGGTGTATGTGGCCACCAATCCTCACGAGAAGGCCATGCAGCGGGCGCTGATCCAATACCGGAATCCCAAAAATTATGAGCTGGTACATGAGGCGCTCATCAAGGCCGGACGGGAGGATTTGATCGGCTATGAGCCCCAATGCCTGATTCACCCGAGAAAATCCGGCGGCAAATCCGGCAATGGGAAGCCTGGCGGCGGAAAGCCTAACAGTCAAAAATCCGGCGGCGGCAATCACCGTTCCGGCGCTAAAAAGCCGCAGTCTAACAGTAGAAACTTCCAGCAGAATAGCAGAAAACCCCGTAAATCCCCTAAATAACAACGATAGCTTATCTTCTCATATTTTCTAATCCCACTAAATTCAGATTTTCATAAATCTAAAAACCATAGACGGGGTAATTCTACACAAATTGGCAAGGAAGCTTGGCGAGAGATTTTTTGTCAGAAAAAGGTGTAAAACCGAAGGAATACTTTGTGTATTTCGAGGTTTTACAAACGCATTTCTGGCGAAAAAGATCCGTCAAGATCCGCAGCCGATTTGCGTAGATTTGCCCCAAAAAGAAAGAGTGAAACAGTTTGTCAATGATCGTTTTGGACATGGAGTGGAATCAGCCCCTTTCCATGGATTCCCCCCTTGCCATCCGCCTTTGCACCTTGCTGCCCTTCGAGATCATCCAGATCGGCGCCGTTCGGCTGGAGGACGGGGCGCAGTTCAAGGCCACCTGCTGTCTCCAGCAGTATAAGGTTCTCTCCCCCCGGATCTCCAAGCTCACCGGCATCACCAAGCAGGATGTGAAAAAAGGCGAACGCTTTCAGGACGCCATGGAGCGCTTTCAGGAGTTCTGCGGCGAGGATCCCATTCTGCTCACCTGGGGCTTTAACGACATCCCCATTCTCCGGCAGAACCTGAGCTTTTATCATCTCTCCCCGGACTTTACCCGGAACTACTATAATCTCCAGATCATGTTCAACCAGCAGTTTGACCCGGGCAATCTGGTGCGTGGCCTGAGCTATGCAGTGGATTTCTTCCAGCTGGAGGTATCCGACAGCTATCACGACGGCCTGAACGACGCAGCCTACACCGCCGCCGTAGCCGAGCATCTGGACATTCCCCGGGGCATCCGGGAATACCCCGATTATCTCGTCCACTTTGAGGGCGACGGCGACCAGGCGTTTCTCGACTGCCTGCGCTATTCCAACTACACCCGGTTTGAGAGCTTTGAGGCCATGATCGCCGATCCTCGGATCATCGAGGTCAAGTGCCCCTACTGCGGCAAGGTCACGGAGAACACCACTCCCATTTTTCCGGAGTCCGGGCGGATGGTCTGGACTTCCCAATGCCCGGAGCACGGGGGATTTCTCATGCGGGTGAGCTTTAAGAGCAACCGGGACGACAGTATGCGGGCCAGCCGGGTGGTCTATCCCCTGGACGAAGCCCATCAGGTCGTTTACAAGAAAGCCGTGGAGAAGGCATCCAAGCCCCGGAAGCCCCGGTTTGCCCCGTTTAAGCTGTATATCGACGCGGACGGCTGCCCGGTGGTGAATCTGGCGCTGAAGGTCACGTCCCGCCGCCATGTGGAGAGCTTTTTGGTCTGCGATACCGCCCATCAATTCTCCCGCCGTGGGGCCGAGACCATTGTGGTGGATCAGGGTGCCGACAGCGCGGACTTTGCTCTGGTGGGCCGCATCGCCCCCGGGGATCTGGTGATTACTCAGGATTACGGTCTGGCCGCCATGTGCCTGACTAAGGGTGCCCGGGTCATTGACCAGAACGGAATGCGCTACACCGTGGACAACATCGACACGCTTCTGGCCCAGCGGGCAGAAAGTGCCAAGCTCCGCCGGGCCGGCGCCAGAGTAAAAGGCCCCGCCCGCCGTACCACCGAGCAGAACGATGCGTTTCTTTCCGCCTTTGACCAGATGATTTCGGAGGCCTATGATGCAGCAAAATCAAAATCTTCCGCTACGTGAGCTATTAGAGGACGCCTGGGAGGAGGTCTATGATCTCCACGACCTGATGGTCATCGAGGAGGATGCACAGGATCTCTCCCTGGGCTCCATCGAGATCAAAAGCTCCAGCTTTTCGGGGTGCAGCTTTCTCGATTCCCGCTTTCAGGGCACCGGCTTTGACCATGTGACCTTCCGGAACTGCGACCTGTCGGGATGCAGCTTTTCTGGCTGCGGCCTGAGAGAGGTCACGTTTCTGGACTGCCGGATGATGGGCACCAATTTTTCCGACTGCACCCTGTCCCATTGCCGTTTGGAGGGCTGCCAGGGAAAATATATGGGTCTGGTGGTCTGCGACCTCAAGCATTCGGTGATGGAGGACTGCAATCTCTCCGGCGGCAGCCTGTCCCGGTGCAAGCTGGGCAAAGCCAAGGTGGATCGCTGCGATTTTACCCGGTGCGATTTCTCCGGGGCCGAGCTTTCGGGACTGGATTTTTCCCACTGCACCATCGAAGGGGCCACCTGGACCATAGACAAGCTCAGGAATGTCACCGTTACCACCGCCCAGGCCGTGGATCTTGCCCGGCTCATGGGCCTGAACATCGTACCGTAAGGAGGCAGTCAGATGGAATTCACACAGGCGTTTAAGCAGATCGACTCCGGCAAAGGCCCGGATCTCTATGTGCCAAACTATATGTCCTTCAACAACGACAACATCTATCTGGGCAGCTACAACGGGCTCCGGTTTAAGCTGAGCCCCAATGTGGAGGAAGCCACCATTCTGGCGGAATATTGGTTCGGCCCCCTGTGCTATGAAAAAAGCGAAATGGACGGCCAGGAGACCTATCCCCTGACCCAGGAGGGCATTGACGAGATGACCCAATGGCTCCGGGCGCTGTCGGATTCTCATAGCGCCCAGGCTTCTACGTAAATAGGCAAACGAACAGGCGCACTGCATGATCTCAAATGCAGTGCGCCTTATTTTATCCCCAAGCTGCTTCGATTCCGTCCCCTTCCGGCAGCTGGGCTCTTTCCTGATGCCGAACGGATGATGTTTTCACCGCAGGCATGGTGGGTTCCGCCCGCTGAAGCCCCGTCTCCGGAATTGCGCCGGTCATGCCAAGCAGAAATATGGGCAGATTATCCCGGACGATCTCCGGCAGCTGGGACAGGGGCAGCGGATTTTCCCCCTCTCCCGCCTCGATGGTATAGCCCGGGCGGTCAAAGTCCTGAATGAACCAGTCCTTATACCCCGCAAACGAAGACCCATAGGGGATCTCCTCCAGGCGATAGCCCGAAGCCCGGGCCATCTGCTCGCCCAATTCCCGTGCCCCCTCCGGCTCCAGAGCAAGGAATTTCCAGTAGATTTCCTTCCCCTGGGTGTGCCACGCGATGGTCAAATCGGGGTTCAGCTCCTCGGTGGTGTCAAACATGATCCGGCTTTCCCGCTCGCTAAGGGGTTTCGGTCCCACATAGTCCCGAGGGGCCGGAGATACATAGCCCTGGGATGCTTTGATCTCCCGGGCCTGATCCCACCGAGCGGGATAGTTGAGGTTCAAATCCACGCCCCGGAGATTGGCTTTCCATCCATCCGGGAACGGGATTTCGGGATAATCCCGGGCAATGGTCTCCGCTGCTGCCGTTTCATTGGCATTGGCCGCCCCCACCACCAAATCCACGCCGTCCGGGTTCACCATGGGCACCAGATACAGCGTAACCTGCCGTAGCAGTTCCTCCAATGGTATGCCCAGGCAGCTTTTCCCCCGGCTTGCTCCTTCTAATAGCCACTCCAGGCACGCCAGCACCGCCGGAGTGGTGATCCACTCGTTGGCATGGTGGGACGCATTGTAATACACCCGCCTCGGCCCCGTTCCCACCTGCAAGCGATATAGGCTCCGCCCGTATTCCGTCTGCCCGATCACCTGCTCCGACAGGGCCGGATAGCGCGCCTCCAATCCCCGGATCACATAGCGCATCAGCCCCCAGCTCATGGGCACATTCTCCGGCACCACGGAAAAGGCCAACGGCACAACCAAAATTCGCCCGATTTCCAGCCGCCGGGGCTGCACATCCGGGTTTGCCGTTTCGATTGATTCCACCGTGGTACCGTATAATCCCGCAATTTTCGTCAGCGTATCCCCGGCCCGCACCCGATACAGCTCATAGCCCACCAGATAGGGCATCAGCGCCATGTCCGCCACCGCCGCCGAACCGCCCGTTTT
>ERZ1034844.1530-NODE-1530-length-10765-cov-3.817087_pt1 | contig 10765 bp, 10 predicted proteins | sample MGYA00520594_ERZ1034844 | MGnify/ENA primary metagenome ERZ1034844 (study PRJEB33766, sample SAMN09781733) | gut metagenome | biome: gut microbiome | host: Homo sapiens | place: Madagascar | study: EMG produced TPA metagenomics assembly of the PRJNA485056 data...
GGTTCTCACTGTTACCCAAATGCTGCGCAAACATGGCGTGGTGGGGAAATTCGTCGAATTTTATGGTGATGGTCTGGATTCACTACCGCTGGCGGATCGCGCCACCATTGCCAATATGTCGCCAGAATATGGTGCCACCTGTGGCTTCTTCCCAATCGATGCTGTAACCCTCGATTACATGCGTTTAAGCGGGCGCAGCGAAGATCAGGTTGAGTTGGTCGAAAAATATGCCAAAGCGCAGGGCATGTGGCGTAACCCGGGCGATGAACCGATTTTTACCAGTACGTTAGAACTGGATATGAATGACGTTGAAGCGAGCCTGGCAGGGCCAAAACGCCCACAGGATCGCGTTGCACTGCCCGATGTACCAAAAGCATTTGCCGCCAGTAACGAACTGGAAGTGAATGCCACGCATAAAGATCGCCAGCCGGTCGATTATGTTATGAACGGACATCAGTATCAGTTACCTGATGGCGCTGTGGTCATTGCTGCGATAACCTCGTGCACCAACACCTCTAACCCAAGTGTGCTGATGGCTGCAGGCTTGCTGGCGAAAAAAGCCGTAACTCTTGGCCTCAAGCGGCAACCGTGGGTCAAAGCGTCGCTGGCACCAGGCTCGAAAGTTGTTTCTGATTATCTGGCAAAAGCGAAATTGACACCGTATCTCGACGAACTGGGGTTTAACCTTGTGGGATACGGTTGTACCACCTGTATTGGTAACTCTGGGCCGCTGCCCGATCCTATCGAAAAGGCACTCAAAAAAGGCGATTTAACCGTCGGTGCAGTGCTGTCCGGCAACCGTAACTTTGAAGGCCGTATCCATCCGCTGGTTAAAACCAACTGGCTGGCCTCGCCGCCGCTGGTGGTTGCCTATGCGCTGGCGGGAAATATGAATATCAACCTGGCTTCTGAGCCTATCGGCCATGATCGTAAAGGCGATCCGGTATATCTGAAAGATATCTGGCCATCGGCACAAGAAATTGCCCGTGCGGTAGAACAAGTCTCCACAGAAATGTTCCGCAAAGAGTACGCAGAAGTTTTTGAAGGCACAGCAGAGTGGAAGGAAATTAACGTCACACGATCCGATACCTACGGTTGGCAGGAGGACTCAACCTATATTCGCTTATCGCCTTTCTTTGATGAAATGCAGGCAACACCAGCACCAGTGGAAGATATTCACGGTGCGCGGATCCTCGCAATGCTGGGGGATTCAGTCACCACTGACCATATCTCTCCGGCGGGCAGTATTAAGCCCGACAGCCCAGCGGGTCGATATCTACAAGGTCGGGGTGTTGAGCGAAAAGACTTTAACTCCTACGGTTCGCGGCGTGGTAACCATGAAGTGATGATGCGCGGCACCTTCGCCAATATTCGCATCCGTAATGAAATGGTGCCTGGCGTTGAAGGGGGGATGACGCGGCATTTACCTGACAGCGACGTAGTCTCTATTTATGATGCTGCGATGCGCTATAAGCAGGAACAAACGCCGCTGGCGGTGATTGCCGGGAAAGAGTATGGATCAGGCTCAAGCCGTGACTGGGCGGCAAAAGGTCCTCGTCTGCTTGGAATTCGTGTGGTGATTGCCGAATCGTTTGAACGAATTCACCGTTCGAATTTAATTGGCATGGGCATCCTGCCGCTGGAATTTCCGCAAGGCGTAACGCGTAAAACGTTAGGACTAACCGGGGAAGAGAAGATTGATATTGGCGATCTGCAAAATCTACAACCCGGTGCGACGGTTCCGGTGACGCTTACGCGCGCGGATGGTAGCCAGGAGGTCGTACCCTGCCGTTGTCGTATCGACACCGCGACGGAGTTGACCTACTACCAGAACGACGGCATTTTGCATTATGTCATTCGTAATATGTTGAAGTAACAAGTATTTGCTTGCCGGTTATTTTGCTTCCGGCAAGCAAACTAATTACACAATGCAAGAGGGTTATTTGTTCAGCAAATGGCCCATTTTCTCGGCTTTGGTATCGAGATAATGTTCGTTATTGGGGTTACGACCTACAATCAATGGTACGCGTTCAACAATATTAATCCCTGCTTCGGTCAGAATTTCGACTTTTTTCGGGTTATTGGTTAACAAGCGGACTTCATTGACGCCAAGGAGTTTGAACATATCAGCGCAAAGAGTGAAGTCGCGCTCATCAGCGGCGAAGCCTAACTGGTGGTTAGCCTCTACGGTATCGTAACCTTGATCCTGCAGTGCGTAAGCGCGGATTTTATTCAGCAGACCAATGTTACGACCTTCCTGACGGTGATACAGCAAAATACCACGGCCTTCCTCGGCAATTTGCGTCAATGCCGCTTCGAGCTGGAAGCCACAATCGCAGCGCAAGCTGAACAGGGCGTCACCGGTCAGACATTCGGAATGGACGCGCGCAAGTACCGGGGTATGCCCGGAAATATCGCCATAGACTAGCGCGACATGATCGTGTCCGGTTGCCAGTTCTTCAAATCCCACCATCAGGAAATCGCCCCATGGGGTTGGCAGTTTGGCTTCTGCCACACGTTTAAGCTGCATGAAATTCTCCAGATAATGCTGGTTCTGTATTGGCTTATTTTGCCATAACGAGAAGGGGTTCACCTAATCACGACGCGTCGATCGTTCACGGAATGGCACAAATCTGTCAATTTTTCCTGGAACTGGCGTTTTCAGTTATGATTGTGGGACTTATCAAAAAGGAGAGGCCATGCGTTCGATTGCCAGACGTACCGCAGTGGGAGCTGCACTATTGCTTGTCATGCCAGTAGCCGTATGGATTTCTGGCTGGCGTTGGCAACCTGGAGAACAAAGTTGGCTACTAAAAGCGGCTTTTTGGGTTACTGAAACTGTCACCCAGCCCTGGGGCGTCATTACACATTTGATTTTATTCGGCTGGTTTCTCTGGTGTCTGCGTTTTCGCATTAAGGCTGCCTTTGTATTATTTGCCATTCTGGCGGCCGCAATCCTTGTGGGACAAGGCGTTAAATCCTGGATCAAAGACAAAGTCCAGGAACCACGACCTTTTGTTATCTGGCTGGAAAAAACACATCATATTCCGGTTGATGAGTTCTACACTTTAAAGCGAGCAGAACGCGGAAATCTAGTGAAAGAACAGTTGGCTGAAGAGAAAAATATCCCACAATATTTGCGTTCACACTGGCAGAAAGAGACGGGGTTTGCCTTTCCTTCCGGTCACACGATGTTTGCTGCCAGTTGGGCACTGCTGGCCGTTGGTTTGCTGTGGCCGCGTCGGCGAACGTTAACCATTGCTATCTTGCTGGTCTGGGCAACGGGAGTCATGGGAAGCCGCCTGCTGCTCGGGATGCATTGGCCACGCGATCTGGTAGTAGCTACGTTGATTTCGTGGGCGCTGGTGGCGGTGGCAACGTGGCTTGCGCAACGAATTTGTGGGCCATTAACACCACCTGCGGAAGAAAATCGCGAAATAGCGCAACGAGAACAAGAAAGTTAACGCTGGTTGATTTTCCGAATTTAGCCCTTAAATCATCAACAATGCGCGTGGATGCCATTTCGCAGACGGCGCGAAAATGGTACTTTAAAGGGCTATTGCGGTAAGTTGACCATAATTTATTCGCTCTAACCACATAACGGGAAGTAATGTGAAATATTTACTCATTTTCTTACTGGTGTTAGCGATCTTCGTGATTTCGGTCACGTTGGGTGCGCAGAACGATCAACAGGTGACGTTTAATTATCTGTTAGCGCAAGGGGAGTACCGTATTTCCACATTGCTGGCGGTATTGTTTGCTGCGGGGTTTGCTATCGGTTGGTTGATTTGTGGCCTGTTCTGGCTGCGAGTTCGTGTTTCCCTGGCGCGCGCTGAACGTAAAATAAAGCGACTGGAAAACCAGCTTTCACCCGCGACTGACGTGGCTGTAGTGCCGCACTCGTCAGCGGCGAAGGAATAACTTTCTATGCTGGAGTTGTTGTTTCTGCTTTTGCCTGTAGCCGCTGCCTATGGCTGGTATATGGGCCGCAGAAGTGCGCAACAAAACAAGCAAGATGAAGCCAACCGCTTGTCGCGTGATTACGTAGCGGGGGTTAACTTCCTGCTTAGTAATCAACAGGATAAAGCGGTAGACCTGTTTCTCGATATGCTTAAAGAGGATACAGGCACCGTTGAAGCCCACCTTACGCTCGGAAACCTGTTCCGTTCGCGTGGCGAAGTTGATCGCGCTATTCGCATCCATCAGACCCTAATGGAAAGCGCCTCGCTGACCTATGAACAGCGTCTGTTGGCGATTCAACAACTAGGGCGTGATTACATGGCCGCCGGGTTATACGACCGCGCGGAAGACATGTTCAATCAGCTGACCGATGAAACTGACTTCCGCATTGGCGCTCTGCAACAGTTGCTACAAATCTACCAGGCTACCAGTGAGTGGCAGAAAGCAATTGATGTTGCCGAACGCCTGGTGAAGCTGGGTAAAGATAAACAGCGCGTCGAAATTGCCCATTTCTACTGTGAGTTAGCCCTGCAGCATATGGCCAGCGACGATCTCGATCGTGCCATGACCTTGCTAAAAAAAGGGGCGGCGGCAGATAAAAACAGCGCCCGCGTATCCATCATGATGGGACGCGTGTTTATGGCGAAAGGAGAATACGCCAAAGCCGTCGAAAGTTTGCAACGCGTGATATCCCAGGACAGAGAACTGGTCAGCGAAACGCTGGAAATGTTGCAAACCTGCTATCAGCAGTTGGGTAAAACTGCCGAATGGGCAGAATTCCTGCAACGCGCGGTGGAAGAGAACACCGGTGCCGATGCTGAATTGATGCTTGCTGATATCATCGAAGCGCGCGACGGTAGTGAGGCCGCACAGGTCTATATTACGCGCCAGCTTCAGCGTCATCCGACCATGCGTGTGTTCCATAAGTTAATGGATTACCACTTAAATGAAGCGGAAGAAGGGCGTGCCAAAGAGAGCCTGATGGTGCTGCGTGACATGGTTGGCGAAAAGGTACGTAGTAAGCCTCGTTATCGCTGCCAGAAATGTGGTTTTACCGCATACACCCTCTACTGGCATTGTCCGTCTTGTCGGGCCTGGTCAACCATTAAACCGATTCGCGGTCTTGATGGCCTGTAATTTTTAAAAAAATCCTACTTTAGTTACAACATACTAGTTATTGATGTTCCATTGTGCTCCGGCAACGACGGCGCAGAAAAAGCCTGCCAGGGGAAAAATCGCAACTGTTAATTTTTTATTTCCACGGGTAGAATGCTCGCCGTTTACCTGTTTCGCGCCACTTCCGGTGCCCATCATCAAGAAGGTCTGGTCATGACGTTAACTGCTTCATCTTCTTCCCGCGCTGTTACGAATTCTCCTGTGGTTGTTGCCCTTGATTATCATAATCGTGATGACGCGCTGTCCTTTGTCGACAAGATCGAACCACGCGATTGTCGTCTGAAGGTCGGCAAAGAGATGTTTACATTGTTTGGGCCACAGTTTGTGCGCGAACTTCAACAGCGTGGTTTTGATATCTTTCTTGACCTGAAATTCCACGATATTCCTAACACTGCTGCGCACGCTGTCGCTGCTGCAGCTGACTTAGGCGTGTGGATGGTGAATGTTCATGCCTCTGGTGGGGCGCGTATGATGACCGCAGCGCGTGAGGCACTGGTTCCGTTTGGCAAAGATGCACCGCTTTTGATTGCTGTGACAGTGTTGACCAGCATGGAAGCCAGCGACCTGGTCGATCTTGGCATGACACTGTCACCTGCAGATTATGCAGAACGTCTGGCGGCACTGACGCAAAAATGTGGCCTTGATGGTGTGGTGTGTTCTGCTCAGGAAGCTGTGCGCTTTAAACAGGTATTCGGTCAGGAGTTCAAACTGGTTACGCCGGGCATTCGTCCGCAGGGGAGTGAAGCTGGTGACCAGCGCCGCATTATGACGCCAGAACAGGCGTTGTCGGCTGGTGTTGATTATATGGTGATTGGTCGCCCGGTAACGCAATCGGTAGATCCAGCGCAGACGCTGAAAGCGATCAACGCCTCTTTACAGCGGAGTGCATGATGAGTGATTCCAACAGCCGTCTGGTCTACTCAACGGAAACCGGACGTATTGATGAGCCCAAAGCGGCCCCTGTACGCCCTAAAGGCGACGGTGTGGTGCGTATTCAGCGTCAGACCAGTGGACGTAAAGGTAAGGGCGTTTGCCTGATTACCGGTGTCGATCTCGATGATGCCGAACTGACAAAACTTGCAGCGGAACTGAAGAAAAAATGCGGCTGCGGCGGAGCAGTTAAAGATGGAGTTATTGAAATCCAGGGCGATAAGCGTGATTTATTAAAATCACTACTTGAAGCGAAAGGGATGAAGGTAAAACTCGCAGGTGGTTAACATAAAAAGCCACGGATATATCCGTGGCTTTCGAATATTTTACTGTGTGTATTATTCAGTTATTTCGTACTGAACAGAATCAAGCGTATTATAATTGCGAGTCGATAATCGACATTTATTTACGATTATTTACCGACCTGGTGACCAATAACACCACCGGCAGCTGCACCACCTAATGTACCCAACGTACTGCCATCGGTCAGTACTGCACCGCCTAATGCCCCTGCACCCGCGCCGATTGCGGTGTTGCGGTCCCGTTTAGACCAGTTAGAACAGGCACTCAGAGACATTGCCAGGGTAATTGCCAGAACAGCCGCGGTCATTTTTTTGCTCGTTACAAACATAATACTCTCTCCTGAATTTATGATTCACGGAAGTAAGCTCTCTATAACTATAATAGCTAAGAATAAGCCTGGTGAAATTATTCCGTGAAATCTGCTCGCGCGCAGGGTTATATCACGCAGGTGATAATGACTTCCTGTTATATCGCTGATAATAATTTTATATCTTGAGAGTGTTAATAACAGGTAAATAGTCTTAATTATCAACCAGGAATCATCTTAGAGCGGATGATTTGCCAAACTGCAAATCATCCGTAGAGAAGGGAAATGGTTAAATGTCAACGACGTGAACGGTGAGTTTACTGTGCTCAAGATGCATCAGATCGCTGGCGCGTATTTTCGAATCGGTAATCACGCGATTGAATCGCTCAACGGGACCGATGGAGTATGAATGTACAGCACCAAATTTCGAGCTGTCAGTCAGGACTATCGCTTCGCACTCTTTTTCCAGCACGGCATTGACCACATCGGTACGCATCATATCGCGACCGGTGAATCCAGTTTCAGGTTGCCAGCCATCAATACCAATAAATGCTTTGCTGAAATGTACCTGCTGGATGCACTGGCGTGTCAAAGGGCCAACCATACTTTCGCTTTTTTTCTGGTACACGCCACCGAGCAAAATGACTTCACAAGGCGCGTCTTTCAGCAAATGCGCAATGTAGCTGCTGACTGTGATGATAGTGACATTTTTCTTCTGTTCGCCCAGAGTCCGGGCGAGCAGGGCATTGCTGCTACCATTTTCGATAAAGATGGTTTCGCCCGGTTGAACCAGTGACGCGGCAAACTCGGCGAGTTCACGCTTCAGCGTATAGTTGCTCATCATACGGGTTTCGACGTCATCACTATCAAGCGAAACTGCAAAGCCATGTGCACGGCGGAGGTAACTCAGTTTTTCGAGGGTGTTGAGATCCTGGCGAATGGTAACTTCAGAAACCCCAGTGGCTTTTGCCAGATCGGTTACGCTAACCTGACCCTGGTCAATGACCATCTGTAGAATAGTTTGTTGTCGGGAATTCATCGCTGTAATTCTTATAACGTTATAATACTAAATAAAAAAATACTGACGCGCCGGGCATCCTCAAATAGGAAAACCTGAAGGCACGATTGTTAAATCTCCCACGGTGCCTTCGGGATGTCTGGCGTAGATTCAGCAACCTGGCGCAAGAGTTCTGCTTTAAGTATCTCGAGATTATGGATCGCAGAGTGGTAATCGCCTGCCACAAGGATATCTAACACAATATCAATACGTTCGGCAACGCGCTGGGCATCAAATTCAGACATCAAGGACATCCTTATAGCAAAAGTGGAAAATGAATAATGCAAAAATTGCCGCTAAAAGAGAAGTGTTTAACAGCAACGGCTAATTATCATCCAGGAATACGATATATAATGACGGGATATAGCGCTAAGTATATATATTCATCTACTTATGCGCGCTTCAGATAGCGTTTATACCAGCGTTCGAAGGCGACGGCGGGCATCGGTTTGGCAAACAAAAATCCTTGCCGCTCATTGATCCCGTTCTTGGTTAAAAAAGCATCTTCCTTTGCACTCTCTACACCTTCGGCGATCACCTGAAGATTCAATGCCTGGGCCACAGCGACGATCGCCCGGACCAGTGACTGCGAGACAGGTTGTTTGTGAATATCTCGAACAAAAACCTGGTCAAGTTTGATGGCATCGATCGGAAAGCGCGCCAGTTGCGAAAGTGAAGAGTAGCCGGTACCAAAATCATCCAGATGCACTTGCGCACCTAGTTGGCTAAATTGTTGAATAACAGACAGTGCCAGTTCATCATTCTCAATCAGACAACTCTCTGTCAGTTCAACATCTATAGGGCAGTATTCAAAATTGAGTTCCTGGAGAACCTGTTTCAGGGCGGTGAAAATGGTTTGATCGGCGAGCTGACGTGCAGAAATATTTACCGCCACTCGCAGGTTAATACCTTTATCCCGCCACTTCGCCACCTGGCGTACGACATCGAGAATCACCCAACGGCCTAAAGGCACAATTAGCCCTGACTCTTCGGCGTAGGAAATGAAGTCCAACGGTGGAATCAACCCACGTTCAGGTGACTGCCAACGTACTAGTGCTTCCAGACTGCGCACTTCGCCACGCCAGGTGATTTTCGGTTGATAGTGAATAACCAACTGATCGTTTTCCAGTGCTTTACGCAAGTTGGTATCCAGCCAGAGATATTCAAATACCCGTTGATTCATTTCTGGGGTAAAAACGCAAAATTGTCCTCGTCCGCCTTCCTTCGCTGTGTACATTGCTGTGTCGGCGTGACGAATAATAGCCGTGCTGTCTGAACCATGTTCGGGAGAGAGTGCAATACCTACTGAACAGCTGGTATAAACTTCAATTAAACCAATGCGAAAGGGGAGCCGTAAGCGGGTCAAAATTCGTGATGCCATTGCTTCCAGCGCGCTTTGTGAGGTGTTGGATGCCAGTACCAGAAACTCATCCCCACCTGGACGCGCCAACACCTGGTCATGTTCGAGACAGCTTAAAATAGCCAATGACACGTCGCGTAATAACTGGTCACCAAACAAATGCCCATAGGCGTCGTTGACCTTTTTGAAATTATCCAAATCAAGATACACAACCCCAACTTTATTGTTATCTGCATGATTAATAGCGTGATCGATTAAATCCTGCATTGCGTTACGATTCGGCAGTCCGGTGATACTGTCGGTATTTGCCAGAATACGCAGTCGCTCCTGAGCGCGGCGCTCTTCGGTAATGTCGGTGCCGGAACAGATTAAAAAAATCTCGTTTTTGCCACTGCCGCTGTGGACAAATTTATTGCGAAACAGAAACAGCCGCTGGCCTTTACATGTTGGTATCCACAGTTCGACTTCATATGCATTGCCGCTTCGAAAAAATACACGGTTATTGCGCCTGGATGCCGCAGCTTCACGACGGCTCATAAACAGTTTAAACACGCTTTGCCCAATGACGTCGTGTTCTTTCAACCCTGTGTAATCTTCACATAACCGATTGAAGCGTTGGATATTCCCCCGGCTGTCGAGAATCACTATTGCGGAATGTGCTTCAGAAACTACCTGCTCAGCAAAGGAAAGCCCGTGTGATAAATCACGAGCAACCGCCGGTGTGTCATGCCATGCAGACGCGTTGCCAGCCCATTCCCGTTTATTGATTTTTCGTCCTACCAGATGCACAGAAAGATCGCTTTCATCGACGGTCAGACTCATCATCAGGCTGGAGGTGATGACCGTCATTTCCCTGATGCGAGCAGCCTGTTCGGCAGATAACTGCAAAGTACGATCAGGTTCTGTGGTTTCGGTGGTAGAAAAGCGCAAAACATCGCTGCTTTCCGTCAACCGCCAGTATGGATTGTGCGATCCGAGAAAGTTGTACAACGTTGTGGACTCCCTAACGGTTTTCATGATGCATATCCTCCGGTTAACTGCGGAGTCCGCGGTTAAATAAAAGGAACAACATGACTTACATGAAATTAACGGCGGCTAAACGCATTGTTTTTTTTATATATTTATTTGTAATCCAGTTTTGGAAAAACGCCAGTTTTCAAACGAAAGTCAGTTAAAAAATCTGCCTGGATATAACGAAGGTAGAGCGGGGAAATAAACGGCCCATCCATGAGGAATGGGCCGTGAAAGGAGATTACGCGACCGGGCGCGCAATAATGCTGCGGGTTTCCATGCGGACTTCGGCAATAGTGACGTCAATAACGTCAGTCACTTTGTAAACCGTTTCACCTTTAATTTGTACAGTGCCGTTTTCCTGGCTGCAAACCAGTTCATCGCGCACAGCGTGTAAGAAAGGTGCCGGAATAAAGGCGATAGCGCCGTTATCAACCAAACGAACACGCATGCCGCCACGGCTGATATCGACAATTTCCGCTGCGAAACGGGTGTCGGTCCCGGCTTTGTCTTTCAGGAAGCGTGCGTATAACCAGTCACCAACATCACGTTCTGCCATCCGGTTGAGACGGCGACGCTCGGCCATTTGGACAGTGATTTCATCCTGTGGGCGCGTCGCAGTTTCGCCTTTGATAACCGCTTTCAGCAGACGGTGGTTGAT
>ERZ1034844.1533-NODE-1533-length-10745-cov-3.898597_pt1 | contig 10745 bp, 10 predicted proteins | sample MGYA00520594_ERZ1034844 | MGnify/ENA primary metagenome ERZ1034844 (study PRJEB33766, sample SAMN09781733) | gut metagenome | biome: gut microbiome | host: Homo sapiens | place: Madagascar | study: EMG produced TPA metagenomics assembly of the PRJNA485056 data...
CACCTTTTTCTGACGAAAAATCTCTCGTCAAACTCTCTTGCCGATTTGTGCGGTATTGCCATAATATAAATGCCGTGACCCAGGTGCGGGGAAATAAATGGCAAAATCATGATATCCTGCACATATCTGGAAACGACAGAGAAAAAGGACGAGGACATACCAATGTATCGAAACTACATCAAGCGGGCCCTGGATATCCTGCTTTCGCTGGCGGGCCTGATTTTGGCATCCTGGCTGTTTCTAATCATCCTCCTTGCCATCGAGATCGACGATCCCGGGCCGGTTTTTTTCAGCCAGAAGCGGGTGGGAAACCACAAAAAATACTTCCGGCTCTATAAATTCCGCAGCATGAAAACCGCCACGCCCCACGATATGCCCACCCATTTGCTGGAGAATCCGGAGCAGTACATTACCCGGGTGGGAAAGTTCCTGCGCAAGACCTCTCTGGACGAGATTCCCCAGCTGTGGAACATTTTAAGAGGGGACATGAGCGTCATCGGCCCCCGTCCGGCGCTTTGGAATCAGTATGACCTGATCGAAGAACGCGACCAATACGGTGCCAACGACATCCGCCCCGGTCTGTCCGGCTGGGCGCAGATTTGCGGCCGGGATGAGCTGGAGATTGCGGACAAGGCGCGGCTGGACGGGGAATATGTGCAGAAATGCTCCTTCCGGTTCGATTGCCGCTGCTTTTTCGGCACGGCCATTTCCGCCCTGCGGGGAGACGGCGTGGTAGAGGGCGGCACCGGAGAAATCCATCGGATGGAGCAGAGAAAATGAAGATACTCATTGCAACCAATCATTCCTATATGCTCTACCGGTTCCGCCGGGAGCTGGTGGAGGCGCTGATGCAGGCGCATGAGGTGATCCTCAGTATGCCCTTTGTGGGCCATGAGGAGGAGTTTCAGGCCATGGGGCTGCGCTGTATCCGGACGGATTTGGATCGGAGAAGCATCAATCCCGTGAAGGATCTGCACCTCATCGGGGAATACCGGAACATTCTCGGGGAGGTCAAGCCGGATCTGGTGATGACCTATTCCATCAAGCCCAACGTCTATTTGGGCGGCCTGTGCAAAAAGCGGAACATTCCCTATGTGACCAACGTTCAGGGCCTGGGCACCGCATTCGAAAAGCCGGTGCTGTCCGCCCTGGTGTCCGGGATGTACCGAAGCGCCCTGCGGCGGGCCAGGACGGTGTTCTTTGAAAACCAGGAGAACGCGGAATTTTTTCAGGAGAAGAAGATCGTTTCGCCCCGGCAGATCACGGTGCTTCCCGGCGCAGGCATCAATCTGGAGGAATATCCGGAGGTGCCCATGGTAGAGGACGGCGTATGCCGCTTTCTGTTCCTGGGGCGGATTATGAAGGAAAAGGGCGTGGACGAGTTCTTCGCCGCCGCGAAAACCATCAAGGCGGAGTTTGGTGAAAAGGTCGCCTTTGACGTGGTGGGCTTCTACGAGGACGCCTATAAGGAGCTGGTGGATCAGCTGGTGGCGGAGGGCGTTGTGACGTTCCACGGCTTCCAGACCGAGGTTCACCCCTATTATGCATCGGCAAGCTGCATCGTGCTCCCATCGTACCACGAGGGAATGTCCAACGTCCTTCTGGAGGGAGCGGCAACGGGTCGCGCCCTGATTACCAGCGACATCCCCGGCTGCCGGGAGGCGGTGGAGGACGGCGTCAGCGGCTATCTGTGCCCGGCAAGGGATGCAGAGCGGCTGACCCAGGCCATGCGGACGTTTGCGGAGCAGTCCTTCCGGCAGCAGTCGGACATGGGCCACCGGGGACGGCAGCTGGTGGAGCAGCGCTTTGACAAGAAGCAGGTGGTCGCCCGGACGGTGGCGGCAATGATGCAGGATACAGTGAGGAGCATAACATGACCCTGACAAACTTCTGGTGGCTGCTGATTTGGATGTTTACCGGCGGACTGCTGATTGCGGTGCTGAGCATCTATCGCCAGAGCATGGCCGGCATTCGCCATGACAAGGCGCGGTCAGGCCTGCCGGTGCTCTCGGCGCTGCTGATCGTGCTGCCCTTTATCATCTGGGGCGGCTTCCGGACGGACTATTTTGGCGATACCGGCGCTTACCGCAGAACCTTTCAGGCCATTCCGGAGGGGTTCGGGGAGCTTGGCGCCTATATGGAGACCATCACCAAGGACAGGGGCTTTTATTTTCTGGGGGCGGTGTGGAAGAACCTTGCCGGAAGCAATGATGTGGTGTATTTCCTGGCGTTTTCCCTGCTCCAGGTGGGGATCCTTGCATGGCTGTACCGGAAGTATTCGCCGGACTATTGGCTGAGCATCTTCCTGTTCGTTGCCTCCACGGACTACCTCTCCTGGGTGTTCAACGGGATGCGGCAGTTCACCGCGGTGGTGATCGTCCTGCTGGCCACGCCTTTTTTCCTGAAAAGACGATATATTCCCGCGATTTTGCTGATCCTTTTGGCATCGACCATGCACCAGTCGGCGCTCCTGATGATCCCGTTCCTGTTTGTGGCCCAGGGAAAGGCCTGGAGTAAGCGCACCATGGTGTTCCTGGTGGCGGTGCTTGCGGCGATGGCGTTCATCGACCGGTTTACGGACATCCTGGATCGGATGATGCGGGAGACCCAGTATTCCAATGTGGTGTCCGACTGGATCTCCTGGAACGATGACGGCACCAACCCCATCCGCGTGCTGGTGTACGCCATGCCTACGCTGCTGTCGCTGGTGGGGCTTAGGTATATTCGCCAGGCGGAGGATCCGCTGGTGAATCTGTGTACCAATATGTCCATTGTCTCCACGGGAATTTATATGCTGAGCATGATGACCAGCGGCATTTTTATGGGGCGGCTGCCGATTTATGCGTCGCTGTATAACTATATTCTGCTGCCTTGGGAGCTGAGGCATATGTTTGCGGGGAAGTCTTATGGGCTGCTGCGGGCGGCTGTGGTGGTGGCCTATTGCGGGTTTTTCTTTTATCAGACGCATGTGGCGTGGGGGATTCTGTAACTATCAATTGGACAGATGGGAGAAGCTGTGTGAATTACGAAAATTCCGAAATTCAAAAGCTGCACAAGGCAGAGCTTGAGATACTGGATGTGGTACATCAAATCTGCATAAGCAATGGATTAAAATACTCCCTGGCCTATGGGTCGCTGTTGGGGGCGGTTCGGCATGGCGGATTCATTCCATGGGATGACGATGTGGATTTGATGATGCCCCGAGCGGATTATGAAAGATTTCTGACACTTTGGGAGGAGAATCCGCCAGCGGGATATATCCTGCAAAATGTTCGGACGAACCCCGACTTTACCCAGAGCTTTACCAAGATTCGAAAAGACCATACGGCATTTCTCCAGAATGAGGGCGAGACCGGGAAGTCTTATCATAAAGGCATTTTTATAGACATTTTCCCCGGAGACCGTGTGGCAACCGGTAATTTGGGTCGGAAAATGCAGTATGTTGCCTGCGCAGTGAGTCTGCTGTATAATCACGGCCACACCAGCGGCTCCGGCGGACTGATTGGCGCGGCTGAAAAGGTGTTGCTGAAAGCACCAAAAGCCAAATATCCCATCTTGCGCGTACGTGCGGAGCATTGGGTGCAGCGTTGGAACGGGAATCCATCGGCTTCTTATATGTTCCCCTGTACCATTGCTTGCTGCCGGCATTACTACCCGGCGGATATGTTCGATCACCTAAAGCCTGTGGAGTTTGAGGGACGAGCGTATTTGTGCGTTGCGGATCCGGATCCGATTTTGCGTGTGGAGTATGGCGACTATATGCAGCTCCCGCCGGAGAACGAGCGCGTTTGGAAGCATCATCCGATTCTGATTGACTTTGCGCATAATTATGAGGAGCTAGATCAAAAAGGGGAAGAACTATGAGTGAGCCCATTCGTATTTTGCACGTCATTGGTATTATGAACCGCGGCGGTGCGGAAACGATGATTATGAATCTGTATCGCCATATGGATCGGACAAAGGTGCAGTTTGACTTTGTGGAAAACAGCGCGGAACCGGCGGCCTTTGATGAGGAAATCCTAAGTCTTGGCGGAAGAATCTACCGATGCCCGCACTATAATGGGAAAAACCATTTTACTTATGTAAAGTGGTGGAACCGTTTTTTGGGGGAACATAGGGGAGAATACCCGATTGTGCATGGACATCTTGGAAGCACAGCGGCAATTTACTTGTCCATTGCAAAGAAGTACGGGGCGTATACCATTGCGCATAGCCATAGCTCTGGAACGGATCACAGTCTGAAAGCGCTCTTGTATGGGATTATGTCATATCCCACGCGCCATATTGCAGCGTATTTCTTTGCCTGTTCGGAGGCAGCCGGAATAGATCGATTTGGAAAAAAGACAACGTTGGGGGACAACTACTCTGTTTTGAAAAATGCGATTGATATCACGCAATTTTCATATGTGCCCCCAATTCGTAGGCGCGTTCGAAATGAAATGGGATATCGGGCAGATGAGATTGTAATTGGTCACGTCGGGCGATTCAATCCGCCGAAGAACCACCCATTTCTCTTAAAAATCTTCTCTGCACTGCTGAAAAAAGAGCCAAATGCCGTCCTTTTGCTGGTTGGCGGCGGGGACGATATGCCGAAAATCCAGGCGCAGGCAAAGGAAATGGGCATTTTTGAGCACGTCCGCTTCCTGGGCGTCCGCAGTGACGTTGCCGATCTGATGCAGGCCATGGATGTGTTTGTGTTCCCCTCGCTCTATGAAGGGCTGCCGGTGACCATGGTAGAAGCGCAGGCCTCCGGGCTTCCCTGCATTATTTCTGACAAGGTGCCGGAGGAGTGTATCATCACTTCGGGACTGGTGGATGTCATGCCGCTGTCCGCTTCCGCCGATGCCTGGGCGGAGAAGATCCTCGAAAAACGAGCCATCCCCCGCACGGATCACAGCGAAGAAGTCGCCGCCCATGGATTTGATATTGAGGCGGAAGCACTGAAATTACAGGAGTTTTATCTGAATGTCTATTGAGAACACAAATAACGTCCTTCTGACCATTTTCACCCCCGCTTACAACCGCGCCCACACGCTGCCGCGCACCTATGAGAGCCTTTGCCGCCAGAGCTGCAAGGACTTCCTGTGGCTGGTGGTGGACGACGGTTCCACCGACAACACGGCGGAGCTTGTACATACCTGGCAGAGCTGCGACAACGGCTTTGAAATCCAGTACATCTACAAGGAAAATGGCGGGATGCACACGGCCCACAACACGGCATACGCCAACATCCACACGGAGCTGAACACCTGCATCGACTCGGACGACACTCTGGCGGACGGCGCGGTGGAGAAGATCCTCCGGAAGTGGTCTAAGGTGAAGGAGCGGGGCTATGCGGGAATTGTGGGGCTGGACGCGGATTTTGACGGCAATATCATCGGAAAAGGCTTCCCTGACGGACTATCCGAGACCACCATTTCCGGATACTACGCGGCGGGCGGTGCCGGGGACAAGAAGCTGGTCTACCGCACAGACGTCATCAACGCCTATCCCGAATACCCGGTGTTTGAGGGGGAGAAGTACGTCAGCCTCGCCTATAAATACCTGCTGATCGACCAGGACTATCAGCTGGCGGTGCTGGACGAGGTGCTCTGCAACGTGGAGTACCAGCCGGACGGCTCCAGCAACAATATGTTCCGGCAGTATTGGAAGAATCCCAGGGGCTTCGCGTTTTGGCGCACGGTGAAAATGCAGTATCCCGAGTCCTTTCAGCGGCTGGTGATGGACTGTATCCACTACTGCTCCAGCAGCCAGATCGCCGGAAACCGGAACTATATCAGGGAATCCCCCAAAAAGCTGCTGACGGTGGCTTGTACGCCGCTGGGGTGGATGCTAACGGGATATATCAGGAGAAAGGCAGGCCAATGAAATGCAGCCAATGCACATTGTATATTCCAGTGATGACAACTACGCACAGCATATGGGGGCGTCAATTTACTCATTGCTTTCCCATAATACAGATTCAGAAATTGTCATTTATGTGATTGATAATGGCATTTCTTCTGATGCGAAAGAAAAACTTCAGCAGATCATTAACCAATTCCCGCTTTCTCGGCTTCAGTGGATTGATTTTTCCAAGTGGAGTGAGAAATTGACGCTGAATATGCAGTGGCCCATTTCACTGAGTTCCTATGGGCGCTTATTTATTGGCAGTATGCTTCCTGAGGATGCTTCCCGCTGCTTGTATCTGGACTGTGACATGGTGATCTGTGATGGTATTGATGAACTCTGGAATTGGGATATGCATGGATGTACGATTGCGGCTGTGCAAGATACGGTTCGTTGTGATACAAAGAAGAACGTTGGAGTGCGTTTTTCGGAGAAATACTTTAATGCGGGACTTTTACTGATTGATCTTAATAAATGGCGAAGCATCGGCGCGGAGCAAGCTTGCCTCTGTTTTATTGCACAGCACCAAGGGCGCGTTACCCACCATGATCAGGGTGTGCTGAATGGGCTTTTCCATCAGGATGTTTCTATCCTTCCGTTAAAATACAATGTCATGACAATCCATTACATCATGAGTCGTGCCAAAATCTTAAAGTACTTTGGTGAAGAAAGCCCATTTTACAGTGAAGAAGAGATTGCGCAGGCAAAAGCACATCCCGTTGTGCTCCACTACACCCCCAGCTTTACCAGTCGGCCTTGGGTGAAGACTTGTTGCCATCCGTTGAAAGAATTATACTGGAATGCGGTGGAGAAGACACCGTGGGCTGGAGCGCAGCCAATTAAAGACACGAGTAAGTGGTATGTAAGGCTGATTGACTGGAGATATAGAAATCTTCCATTCAGAAAGAAACACTAAGTTTCAATTATGAATAGCACTAAAGAAATCAAGTGTAAAGAGCGCAACCAATCTAATGTTCAGAAAATCCGGGTATTAGAACATATGAACTTGGTGTAAATTCTTACCTTGAGTAGAATGCTTTTGTGCTGTTCAATATTGCTGAAAAAGTCATCAGAAAAGGTTGATTTACTATGAAACGTATTCTGATCCTTCATTTTAATATGGAGCTTGGCGGAGCGGAAAGTAGTTTGCTCGGTTTGCTTGACACGATAGACTACAGCAAGTACGAGGTGGACTTGTTCTTACTAAGTCATTCTGGCGAGTTTATGCCGCTGATGAATGACAATGTAAATCTGCTTCCGGAGATATCAAGCTATAAGGCGCTTACACAGCCGATTTCTGCGAATCTGCGCAGCGGACATATTGGAATTGCATTTGCACGTTGCTATGCCAGAATGCGCTCGGCGTTGTCCCGTGGAGCGTTGCATTTGTCACATAACTATAAGCAGTATTTTCACAAGTTATGTATGCCTTATTTACCAGAGATCCCTGGCGTGTACGATTTGGCAATTAGCTTCAATGATCCCCACTATATCATCGGCAAGAAGGTAAGCGCAAAGGTGAAACTTGCGTGGTTCCATACCGATGCATCCCGTATTCAGTTTTGCGATGATATAGAAAAAGAGATGTGGGGGATGTCAGATTATGTTGTTAATGTTTCCGAAGACTGCAAGGTTGCATTTGATAGATCACATTTGTTCCTTGACATGTCTCATTCACTTGTGATAGAAAATATATTATCTAAGCAAATGGTTTTGAAACGAAGTGTGGAGTTTAATCCAAATAAAGAAATGGTTTCAGGGATGAGCACAGTGCTTCTTTCCATAGGCCGTTTTTCAACGCAGAAGAACTTCGACAATGTACCGGACATCTGCCTCCGTTTGATAGAATCGGGCCTTGACATCAAATGGTATCTCATCGGCTACGGCGGCGACGAACCGCGGATCCGGCAGAAGATCGCCGAAGCCGGGATGGAGGAGCGTGTCATCATCCTGGGCAAGAAGGACAACCCCTACCCCTATCTGCGCGCCTGCGACCTGTATGTGCAGCCCTCCCGCTACGAGGGCAAGGCCGTCACCGTGCGGGAGGCACAGCTGCTGGAAAAGCCGGTTGTGATTACGAACTACGCCACCTCCGGCAGCCAGCTGGAGGACGGCGTGGACGGCGTGGTCGTTCCCATGGACAATGCGGGCTGTGCCGCCGGAATTGCAGCGCTGCTTCGTGATCCTGCACGGATGCGGCGGCTTTCGGAAAACTGTAAGAGACGAGATTATACGAACAGCGCGGAAGTCGAAAAAATCTATGCGCTGATGGAGGACTGACCCATGATCCCAAAGATCATCCACTACTGCTGGTTTGGCCGCGGCGAAAAGCCGGAGCTGGCAAAAAAGTGCATCGCCAGTTGGCGCAGGTTCTGCCCGGATTTTGAGATCCGCGAGTGGAACGAGGACAACTGCGGCGATCTGGCGATTCCGTTTATGGCGGAGGCGTATGCCGCGAAGAAGTACGCGTTCGTGTCGGACGTTATGCGACTGATCGTACTGGAGCAGTACGGTGGCGTGTACTTCGATACCGACGTGGAGGTCGTGCGGGATATTTCGCCGCTGCTGGAGGATGAGGGCTTCATTGGGTTTGAGAACGACCGGTTTGTCAACAGCGGGCAGGTTTTGGCGGCAATTCCCCACCATCCGGTGATTGGGGCCATGATTGCGGAATACAAGACGCTGCATTTTTTGAATCCGGATGGCAGCATCAACGCAGTGGGCTGCCCGCACCTGAACAGCGACGTGATGGAACGCTTTGGCCTTGTCCGCAATGGGCAGGAGCAGGCCGTGGCGGGCATTCATGTTTATCCTGCGGACTACTTTAACCCGCTGGACAGCACAACCGGGAAGCTGACAAAAACGGAGCATACCTATTCGATCCATTGGTACTCCATGAGCTGGCTGCCGAAACGCACACAGCGAAAGGCAAAGCTGGGACGTGTGGTGAGAAGAATTTGGAAAGTAATCAGGAGATAATATGAAAAAGGCACTGTTATTAGATACTTCAATCGGAACAAGCAATGTAGGCGACCATATCATCATGGAGTGTGTTGAGCAGGAACTTGCGCCAATTCTGGCAAATGCGTTTGTATTCCATTTGCCTACACATGTTCCTGCATTTCATAGCTATGCTATCTGGAGAAACTCATTTGCGGTTCAGAACTATGCATCGTGCGATTATAAATTGATCGGTGGCAGCAATATTCTGGCGAAAGATATGCGAACGCATTATCCGCAATGGAATGTGAACATTTTTAACTGCAAACCATTGTCAGGTTCTGTCTGTGTTGGAGTGGGTGCAGGTGCCGGAGAACATACCGATATTTATACGACACATCTTTACCGCAAGATACTCAGCCATTCCTTTTATCACAGTGTTCGGGATGAGCGAAGCAAGCGTTATGTGGAAGACGTTCTTGGTTTAAAGGCAATCAACACCGGCTGTGTGACCATGTGGGCGCTGACGCCCGATCTTTGCGCACAAATCCCGGCAAAAAAAGCGAACAATGTAGTTTTCACTTTAACCGCAAGAACGCAGGCTGACCCACGCGATCAGATGTTGATTGATACACTGAAACGGGAATACGATCATGTTTCCTTCTGGATACAGGGCGATAAGGATGAAGCGTATTTTCAAACACTGTCCAATACGGATGATATTGAAATCATTCCGCCGCACAAATCGGCTTATGAGGCCGTTCTCCTGCGAGACAATATCGAGTATGTAGGCACACGCCTGCACGGCGGTATTTACGCACTGCGGCATAAGAAACGAGCAATCATCATTTCAATAGACGAGCGTGCGCAAAGCATCAGTGCAGACACCGGCCTAATAACCATTGAAAAAGATGCGCTGGATGGATTGCCTTCACTGATAAACAGTGAATTTGAGACGAAGCTAAATATTCCATTTGGTGAGATTGCACGGTGGAAAGCACAATTTGAGGTGGTATAAGTGGAAACGATTTGGGTAAAAAATATAGAAGTTGATGGACATTGTGTTACATATCATCTTGATGTATCAAAAGGCTTAGTTTGTTATTTCAATTCCAAATGCGAATTATTTGTGGAGTATGGATTTGATATTTCCGACGTTCCTAAAAGTGTCTTGGCGGTTCCGATACTTTCGAATATTATGCAATTTGCGTGGCTATTTGATTGCCTTGTTTGGATTGAATCGGTTGATAAACAGTTTTATGAGTGCCTGCCAAGAATTAAGAGAAGCTTCCAAGAAATGTATCGGGACTATAGTTTCGGGGGCTCCCTAATTGCCGCAAAAGTTATAGATAATGAATATCTTGTAAAACAGAAGAGTGCTCTTCTGTTTACTGGTGGTGTTGATGCAACAACTACCTTTTTACGGATAAGAGATACACATCCAATTTTGATAGATACATTTGGATGGTGTAACGATAAAGACGACGAGAGTTGTGTATTCAAAGCAGATATTTCTGCGATTGATAGATTTGCAAAAGAAAACCGTGTACAGGCAGAATACGTTAAATCTAACTTCGCAACTTTTATTAAGCCGGAAAAGGTAAATAAACTTTTGAATAAGAGACTCCATAATTCGTGGTGGTTTGGATTTCAACATTCTCTTGCGTTTTTGGGAGTGGCTTCCATTGTAGCATTTTACTATCATGTTAGAACCATATATATTGGTAGCTCATATACTTTTGGGCAAGCGGTAAATTGTGTATCAGACCCCAGAATTGATCGTGAATTCGCAGTAGCATCGTGTAATGTTATTCATGACGCTTATGAATTGAGTAGACAGCAAAAGATTAGAACAATTGTCGATGCACAGAAAAAAACTGATGTACAAGTAAATCTTAGAGTCTGCTCATTTAAAG
>ERZ1034844.1534-NODE-1534-length-10741-cov-4.119876_pt1 | contig 10741 bp, 8 predicted proteins | sample MGYA00520594_ERZ1034844 | MGnify/ENA primary metagenome ERZ1034844 (study PRJEB33766, sample SAMN09781733) | gut metagenome | biome: gut microbiome | host: Homo sapiens | place: Madagascar | study: EMG produced TPA metagenomics assembly of the PRJNA485056 data...
GCTTTGCCCTGATATATTTTTCCCTTAAATAAATTGGGAATATGAATATTGGTAAGCAGCGTGGCAGCTGCCTGTATCCACCCGCGCAGGCGGGCTGTTTTTTTTGATAGCATACTTGTTTTCTTATCCAATTCCTACACACTCCAGACATAACTTTATTGCTTTACCAAGCACGGTGGCAGCTTCTCCTCTTATTGCACCATAGCTCACCATGGTTACGCCCATGAGAAGCAGGACAAATTGCGTTATTCTTCTGCGCTTCAAGATATGGCATCTCCTTTCATCTGTTATCTTTGTTGACCGGCTGACTTTTGTATTATACAATAGTTGTTGTAAAATTTCTGTTAAGAGAAGGTAGAAAATTTTGAGATTATTAGTTGTGGAAGATGAGAAACAGTTATGTGATACGGTTGCCAAAAGTCTGTACGACGCGGGGTATGAGGTAGATGCCTGTTACGATGGAGAAGATGCGCTTGAGTATATCCTGGCAGAGAACTACGATCTGATTGTTCTTGACCTGAATCTGCCCGGTATGGATGGCATGGATATCCTGCGGGAGCTCAGACAGAAAAACGAAGATACAAAGGTTCTTATATTGTCTGCAAGAAGTCAGATAGCGGATAAGGTTGAAGGGCTGGATGCAGGTGCAAATGATTACATGGAAAAACCGTTCCACCTGCAGGAGCTTGAGGCACGTATCAGAAGTCTTACCAGACGTAAATTTGTACAGAGGGATGTCTGTCTGAATGCCGGAGACATAAGGTTTGATACAAGAAAGCGTGAAGCATATGCAAAAGGAGAAAGGGTGCAGTTAACCAGAAAAGAAAACGGAATTCTGGAATACCTGCTTCTCAACCAGGGCAGACCGGTAAGTCAGGAAGAACTGATGGAGCACGTATGGGATGCGTCTGCGGACAGCTTCAGCGGCGCCATCCGGGTACACATGTCCTCACTCAGAAAGAAGCTTAAGGCTGTACTTGGCTATGATCCGATTTTAAACAAGGTTGGTGAGGGCTATAAGATGCGGGAGGAATCAGAATTATGAGAAGAATGTCGCTTCAGTGGAGAATCACCATCATAACCACATTGTTTATAGCAGTCATATGTGGATGTCTTACCATGTTTGTGTATAAAAACGGCGTGTATTATATAGATCTGCTGCAGGATACGGTTGATGCAAAGGGAGACGGGGAAAGCGGTAAGGAACCGGATGAAATATATATCAATATACCCGATGATAAGTGGGATGATTTCGCAAACGATTTTTCTCATCAGGTATACAACAACAAGGCCGATTACAAGAAAAGAAGCCTGTTGTTTTCAACACTGCTGGCTCTTTTAGGAGGAGTTGTTACCTATTATATAGTTGGGCATGCGTTAAAACCGCTTAAAAAATTCTCCGATAAAATTGAAGAGGTGCAGGCACAGAATCTGTCCGATTCAAGGATAGAAGAAAATGAAGTAAAGGAATTAAACCAGCTCAGTGTTTCGTATAATAAGATGCTGGAGCGTCTCTCGGAAGCGTTTGAGATGCAGAGACAGTTCACGGCCAATGCAGCACATGAGCTTCGTACCCCGTTAGCGCTGATGCAGGTACAGCTGGATTTATATAATTCAACGGAGCATCCGGGCAATGACGAATGTACCGGACATACAATCGCAATGATTACGGAGCAGAATGAGAGACTCAGTAAAGTGGTAAAGACTCTTTTAGACATGAGTGAACTCCGGATTACAGTACGTGACGAAAAAATTATGGTTGATGCACTTGTTGAAGAAGTTCTGGAGGATCTGGAGCCGCTTGCAGCGGAAAAAAATGTAGAGCTGATTGGAAAATGTAAGCCTGTGACGATGACGGGAAGTGACATTCTTATTTACAGACTGGTATATAATCTTGTTGAAAATGCCATAAAATACAACCATCCGGAAGGAAAGGTTACGGTAACAGCATGTCAGAAGGAAAAAAAGGTTATTCTTTCCGTAGCCGATACAGGAAGCGGTATTCCCGGGGAGCTTAGGGAGAGAGTGTTTGAACCGTTCTTCCGTGTGGACAAATCCAGGAGCAGGGAGCTTGGTGGTGTAGGACTCGGGTTAGCCCTGGTTCATGAAATCGTAAAAGCACATGACGGCAGTATAAGCATTAAGGATAATCCGTCAGGGGGAACTGTTTTTGAAGTGGTTTTTTGACATCTTTCGTAGTAAAATTGTAACAGCAGAAACCCTGAATTTGCAGGTAATTGAGAGGATTGAGATTGTATGAATGAGAACATGAGAAAACGAAATGAAGCCTTGGCACAGACCGTCATCAAGGGTCTGCAGTCCCGCAACATGACGGGGCATTATGCGGAAAATAAGGAAGAAGCGCTGAAAAAGGCGCTGGAGCTGATACCGGAAGAAAGCACCATCGCCATGGGAGGCTGTATGAGCGCCCATGAAATCGGCCTGATTGAAGCACTGGAAAAGGGCAATTATCATTATCTGGACCGCGACAAAATGGATGCAAGGGAGGGACTTCTGGCAGCATACGATGCGGATATTTTTCTTTCCAGCGCCAATGCCATGACAAATGACGGCATTTTAGTGAATATTGACGGCAATTCCAACCGGGTTTCCTGTATTGCACAGGGACCGAAAAAGGTTATTTTTATTGTAGGCATGAATAAAGTCTGCGACGATTTGGACAGCGCCATGAAACGTGCCAGAAACGTAGCGGCGCCCGCAAATGCCCAGAGATTTCCGGTGAAAACACCCTGTAAGGAAACCGGCAGATGCTACGACTGTAAGTCCCCGGACACCATCTGCTGCCAGTTTTTGATAACGAGATACTCCCGCCACACGGACAGAATACATGTTATTCTTGTAAACGACAGTCTGGGATTGTAAGGAGTATATGTAAACCCGGAGAGGCTATTATGTAAAAATATGCGGCGGCAACGGTTGCGGCGCAGGCGGTGAGTGTGATTCTGGCGCTTATTATACTGAAAAAAAAAGAAGTACGGCTTCCGCATCCGGAAACAGGACTTCAAAATCAGTAGCCAGTGTAAGAGATTTATAAAAGTAGGTCTGCCACTGGCATTACAGGAGTTTCTGACGCGGATGTCGTTTTTAGCCTTGTGTGCTTTTATCAATAAGCTGGGACTGGAAGCCTCATCAGGATACGGAGTAGCATTGCCACCTGCTTCGGTATTCTTCTGAACGTGATTTTCTATTTTATATTTTTTAAGAAACATCGGGAGAACGATCCTCTTTTTTCGTGAGGGAAAACATGTTATGAAAAAGAAAGTAAACTATGTGGAAGTTTTGAAAGAAACGGCAATTTTGACAGTAGCGGTGGCGATTATTGCGGCAGCAGTCTATTTTTTCCTGGTACGCAGCCATGCATCCGTCAGCAGCATTTCGGGACTCGGAATTGTTTTGTCAAACTTTATTCCGCTTCCGTTGTCTGCAATTACCATGATTTTGAACGTGGTACTCCTGATTATCGGATTTATCACCTGCGGAAAAGAATTCGGTGTGAAGACAGTTTATACCAGTGTGATGCTGCCCGTCTTTATCGGTCTGTTTGAAATTCTGTTCCCGGATTTCGGTTCCATGACCGACAGCCAGGAGCTGGACGTGCTGTGTTACATTCTGGTAGTCAGCGTGGGGCTGAGCATTTTATTTAACCGGAATGCTTCTTCGGGCGGCTTGGATATTGTGGCAAAAATCATGAACAAGTACCTTCATATCGAGCTGGGAAGGGCGATGTCTTTGTCCGGAATGTGTGTGGCGCTTTCGGCTGCGCTGGTATACGACAAGAAAACCGTAGTGCTGAGTATTCTCGGTACTTATTTCAACGGCATCATTCTGGATTACTTTATTTTTGACAACAATAAAAAGCGCCGTGTCTGCATTATCACCGAGAAAGAAGAAAAGCTCCGCCAGTTCATCATCAAGGACTTGCACAGCGGAGCCACCATATATGAAGCAATCGGCGCGTACAATTTAGAGAAGCACAACGAAATCATCACCATCGTGGACAAGAGCGAGTACCAGAAGCTGATGGCATTTATCAATAAGGAAGACCCGAAGGCGTTCATCACGGTTTACAATGTGTCAAACATGCGGTATCAGCCGAAAATTTAGATGTATTCCTTATATATTGACTATATTTTGCTTATACATGTGTCTTGACACATTGGTTAGGCTATGCTAACTTATAAATGACCAAATACACATAAAATAGTCACGTAAATTTTTGAGGACAAAAATTTAACGGGTCAGATGGGAGCACATAGGAAAATGAGAGATTTTAGGGAAGAATACAAGGCATTTTTGCGGGAGTATCCTTATAAAACCATAGAAGTGGACGGTGTTACGGTCCGCTATCAGCGTGGGGGAAAAGAAGGTGCGCCGACTGTTCTGTTTTTCCATGGATTGGAAATGCAGGAAATGTGGATGCCCTATGCGCTGCATTTCCGTGAAAAATACGGATTTTTAATCTATGAATACCCGTTTTTCACGGTAAAGCTGGAGGAGCAGATAGAATTTCTCCGCAAAATGCTGGATAAGCTTGGCATTGAAGAGGTAATACTCCTCGGTGCCAGCGACGGCGGCGTCAATGCGCAGATGTTTGCAAAAAAATATCCGGAAATGGTAAAAGCCATGATTTTGACAACCACGCTGACCTTGGACAGCGATTACATCCGCAATATCAAAAAAGAATGGATAAAAGGTCCCATTATGATAAATCTGATGAAGATTATGCCTGCCAAGACTCTGATGAAGCAGCTTATAAAATTAAGCCCGAAATTTTTAGAGTATGAAACACCGGAGAACAAGGCTTACGGAATAAGCTTCTATGAAACGGTTGCTTCCGATTTGCAGTACAAAAAGCGCTTTATTCACAGCTATACCTGCGTATTCATGCTGAGAAACTGCGAATACTTTAAGAAAGAAGACTTTGCATACCTGCACGGCAGGGTGCAGATACTCGTTCCTGAGCACGACGTCTTCAAAAAAGAGGACCAGGAAATCCTGGCAGCCCTGTTCCGTGACCTCGACGCCAGAATAGAGGATGCACCCGGCGGACATGTCGGTTTCATCGTACAGGCAGATGCCTATTTAGAAAAAATAGACAGATTTCTTGAAAAAATGGTGAAATAAATTAAAAATAAGTATATGCACAATAGCATGTTTGTCCCCGGGAGTACTGGCTTCCGGGGATTTTCCTAGTTAATTTGACTCCTCTTGTACGTACGCATTATAAAGTCAAATAATTTTTCCGGTTCTTGTTTTCAATTTTGATTCCACGGGCATTTTCTTATTGCAGAGTCAAACATTGCTTTCCTTCTCTGTTTTCTCCTTTGACTCAGTTGACATCTTTTTATTATAGAGTCAAATATTGCTTTCCTTCCCGGTTTTCTTCTTTGACTCTATGGGCATTTTCTTATTACAGGGTCAAACATAAAAAAAGCTCCCCATCGTTATTATTAAAAAATTCAGTTACCCTATACTAACTCGCTCCGAAAAGTGCTATAATCCATGTCAAAGGAAGAGGAAAAATTCTCTGAGAGATTTTCAGAAGACAATATCTGCATACTCCAAAAAGGAAATCAGCACCATGCCCACAAATCCGTGTAAATGCTGTTCACATCTGTATCTGACCCGGGATTTTCTCCGATTTCACCTCTTATTTAAGTCCATAATTTGATACTGATTGTATAAAAAATATTGTGCACCGGGGTGCAAACTGCTATAATAGATTGAATAACCTTGTTCTAATGGCAGTGAAAGGGGCAATACAGAGAATGGCAAAGAAAAAAGCAATAGGAACCCGTGTATTAGCGGCAATTTTAACGGCGGCGATGATATTTACATCGGCGCCGTATACTGCGTTGGCAGCAGAAAGTGAAGCGGGTTTGGTGAGTGTGCAAAACGGGATAGAACAAAGCGGAGAAAACGGACAGGCAGGTGACGTATCCGATGGCTCCAGCCAGGACACGGGCGCAGGCGACATTTCCGACAACGAAGCAACCGTATCCGACAACGCCGACAACGAGGCAACCGTATCCGGTGACGACATCGCCGTATACGGTGTGAAAAAAGCTACGGTCGGCAGCCTTACCGTGGAAGGAAGCAGCGCAGACTATTCTTATAATGAAGAAACCAACATCATCACTGTAAAGAACGGAGCGAAGCTTGTGTTCCACAGTGCAAAAGGTTATGGAGAGGAAAATACCTCCAAAACGGCTATTTACGTGGAAAAGAATGCAGATGCAACCATCACGCTGGACGGAGTTTACATAGACGTCAGTGATATTGCAACGTCAATGGTTCCTGCTGTCCGTATTGAGGATAACAGCACCGGAAACGTGAACATTATCTTAAAAGGCGAAAATTCCTTAAAATCCAAAAAATATTGTGCTGCTATTCAGAAGAACGGAGATGGAGAAAATATCGGAACGCTTACCATTTCCGGCGAAGGCAGCCTGACAGCTACCGGAGGAGGAGAAGGAGCGGGAATCGGCAGTGAATCTGACGAGGCCACAAGCCGTATTACGATTACCGGCGGAACCATAACAACTACCGGAGGCGAAGAAGGAGCGGGAATCGGAAGCGGATGGAGAGGAGCCGCAAGCAACATCACTATTTCAGGTGGAACCATAACGGCTAACGGCGGTTATTTGGGAGCCGGAATCGGCAGCGGAAGAGGGGGGAATGCGAATAAAATCACGATTAATAGCGGAACGGTGACTGCAACAGGCAATGGTGGAGGAGCGGGAATCGGAGGCGGTCATGGCGGAGCCGGAATGGATATTACTATCACGGGAGGAACTGTTACTGCCATGTCAAGTACAAGCGAAGATTATAAAGGTACAGGAGCGGGAATCGGAGGCGGTTACGCAGAAGCTGGAACGAATATTACCATCAGCGGTGGAATCGTCACTGCCACATCAAGTGTAATCGGAAATTATACAAGCGCAGGAGCGGGAATCGGAGGCGGTTATGACGGAGCCGGAACGGATATTACCATCACGGGAGGAACCGTTACTGCCATGTCAAGTGCAATCGGAGATTATACAAGTGGAGGAGCGGGAATCGGAGGCGGTTACACGGGAGCTGGGACGGATATTACCATCACGGGGGGAACTGTCACTGCCGAGTCAAATGCAATCGGAGAAAGAGCAAATACAGGAGCGGGAATCGGAGGCGGTTCCGGAGGAGCCGGAAACAGGATTACTATCAGCGGCGATGGTTTTAACACCGACCCCGTCATTATTAGCATTATCGGCGGAAACGTCAAGGCGAGCAGCAGCGGCGAAATAACCGATGCAGACAGTGAAAAAGTATATCCTGTCAGAGTTGACCTGTTAACACTTCGGGGCAGAGCTGCGCTCATTGGAGATGCTTCGGTGCAGAAGTGTAACAGAAAAACCGGGGAAACAGAAACCATTTCTTATGACCTGAGCAAAGCATGCACCATGAAAGACGGTTATTTATATATGTATCTTCCGGCGGATACCCAGGATACGGTAACCCGTCTGGTATTGGGAACTACCGTTTACGAGGCAACGGTAAAGGAAATAGGTTATGACGGAACGGAAGTAAATGAATTTACCCTGAAAAGCGATGCGGACGGAAATACCGATTTAGGGGATGTTCCTGTTGAAGATATACCGGAGGAAGGCGGCATTCCCGACGGCATCTGGATGGCAGGTCTGCAGGCAGACGGTTATACCTATACGGGTAAGGCAGTTACGCCCTCTTTCAGGGTGTACGATGGCAGAAAACTGCTGACGGAAAAGAAAGACTACACCGTTTCCTATAAAAACAACATCAATGCGGCATCCGCAGCGGACGGTAAGAAAGCGCCCACCATTACCGTAAAGAGTACCGGCAATTATCAGGGAACGGCAACCGGTACCTTTACCATTAAACCGGCATCCCTGGGCGAAAATGAGCAGCGTTTTCAGGCGGATGACCTTTATCTGGCAGCACCCACTGGAAAAAAGCCTAAGGGCATCAAAGCCGTGCCGGTGGTGACGGATAACGGAAAGAAATTGTCGGAAAACAAGGATTACACCGTAAATCACGTAACCCTGAATGAACAGAACTCGGAAAACAAAAACGCAAACAGCTATGTAAATTCCGGCAAGTATACCATAGAGATTGTCGGAAAAGGCAATTACACCGGTACCAGACAGATAACGGTGACCCTGGCGGATGTGGCAAAAGAACAGATTTTAATGAGCAAGGTTACTGTGGCAAAAGTACCGGATGTGACCTATGATAAGACCTTATGTGAAGGAGAAAAAACCCCCGGTATGACCCCGGCACTTACCGTAACCTACGGCAGCGGGAAAAATAAAGTTACCTTATATAAAGAAGGTGATGTGAACGCAGTCGGAGAAACGGTTTCCGCGGAAAATGCTGACTATACAGTAACCTGGATAAACAATAAGCAGGCAGGAACCGCAACCGCCGTTCTGAACGGAACCGGAAAGATTTTAGAAGACGGAACGGTCAGCGGACAATATTTCGGTGAAAAACGCATTACTTTCAAAATCAAGGGCGTGGCACTTTCCGCAAATATGGTAAGCTGGGCGGACGGCAGCAAGAATGTAAGCGTTGTTTATAACGGCGAGGAACAGGAACCCGGAGTAAAGGTAAGTCTGCAGAAGAAAGTAAAAGATGAAAACGGAAAGACCGTAACGCAGACGGTCAATCTGCGGGAATACAATGACTATTACAACGTCGGTGATTATAAGGTTTCTTACCTGAAAAATGTAGATGCGGGAACCGCAACGGTTGTGATTACCGGCGTCAAAGGTTACATCGGAACCGTAAAGAAGACCTTCAAGATTAAGCAGGCAGACCTGTCGGCAGCAGATATGGAAGCAAAGATTGCAGCGAGTGGTGCACAGGGTACATACGGAAGCAATGCATCCGATGGAAGCAATGCCTCCGGCAGCGGTGATGTGGCAGACAGCACAATCAAAGTTGCCTTTGTAAAGAACGGTGCGAAACCCGCCGTGGTTGTGACCGCAAAACTGGCAAACGGCAACACCGTTACCCTGACAGAAGGCAAAGATTACACCGTAACTTATGCCAACAACAAAGCGGTCAGCGAAGGCAAGAACCTGACGGAGAAGAAGCTGCCGCTCATTACTGTAAAGGGCAAAGGAAACTTTAAGGGCAGTGTGAAGCAGACCTTTACCATTACAAATAAGAGCCTCGCAGATGCGGAAAATCCCATCACCTTGACGGTTGCGGATGTACCGGCAAACAAAAGCAAGGGCAAGTTCGTCAGCAAGCCCGTGGTAACGGATGCCGACGGCGTAAAATTGAAAGAGAAAACAGACTATACACTTACTTACAGCTTAATTACCGAAGGCGGAGCCGTGGAACTGGATACCAAAACAGGAATAGTAAACGAACCCGGCAGCACGGTTCGCATCACCATTACCGGAGCCGGAAATTATCAGGGCGAGGGCTCTGTGCTCACCGCAGATTACCGCATTACGGAGCTTGACTTCAAAAAGGTGACGGTTAAGGTAGTTCCTAAGACGCTTCCCTATACCATGAAGCCGGTTACCCTCACAGAGGACGACCTGGTTATCACCATGAAGGTGGGAACCGGCAAGCAGGCTGTGGTAGAAGAGCTGAAGCTCATCACGGACGGCGACGACACGAAGGATGGATACAAAATCATCGGTTACAAGAACAATGTCAACAAAGGAACCGCCCAGGTTACCCTGCAGGGATGCGGAAAATACGGCGGAACGAAGACCGTGAAGTTCTACATCGGCACCAGACCCTTCCTCTGGTGGCTCCGGAATGTATAAAATTACGTCCAATCCGCAAAACAGTTGACACTTAGCCTTTGTTAGTAGTACACTTTTAACGTAAACAACAGTAGGTAAACCGCGACAAGGTTTCCTGTTGATAATATTATTTTATTTTTACCAAAAGGAGGTAAATTTTCATGGCAGAAGCATGGAGAGGTTTTGTGAAAGACGGCCATTGGGATGTTGATGTCAATGTTCGTAACTTCATCCAGAGAAACTACACCCAGTATGATGGTGACGAAAGCTTTTTGGAAGGCCCTACAGAGGCAACCGACAAGCTTTGGGGCAGACTGCAGGAATTACAGAAAGCAGAACGTGAGCACGACGGCGTATTAGAGTGCGAAACAGAGGTTGTATCCAGCCTTACCGCTTACGGCCCGGGCTACATTGATGAGTCTATGAAGGACCTTGAGCAGATTGTAGGTCTTCAGACAGACAAACCGTTAAAGAGAGCATTTATGCCTTACGGTGGTATCAAGATGGCAGAGGAAGCTGCAAGCACTTACGGTTACGAAGTTAACCCTAAGTTCCACAAGATTTTCACTGACTATCATAAGACACACAACCAGGCAGTATTTGATGCATATACAGATGAGATGAAGGTTGCACGTCATACTCATATCGTTACAGGTCTTCCCGATACTTACGGTCGTGGACGTATCGTAGGCGACTACAGAAGAGTTGCTCTTTACGGTATCGACTTCCTGATTGAGAAGAAGAAAGAGGATAAGAAGAACTGCGGTAACGGTACCATGACCGAAGAAGTTATCCGTCTGAGAGAAGAAATTGCTGAGCAGATCAAGGCTCTGCAGGGAATGAAGGAAATGGCTAAGATTTACGGCTACGATATTTCCGGTCCCGCTACCAACGCTAAGGAAGCTATCCAGTGGTTATACTTCGGTTACCTGGCA
>ERZ1034844.1545-NODE-1545-length-10684-cov-5.089190_pt1 | contig 10684 bp, 12 predicted proteins | sample MGYA00520594_ERZ1034844 | MGnify/ENA primary metagenome ERZ1034844 (study PRJEB33766, sample SAMN09781733) | gut metagenome | biome: gut microbiome | host: Homo sapiens | place: Madagascar | study: EMG produced TPA metagenomics assembly of the PRJNA485056 data...
GTATATATAACACTACTATTCTACTTATACTATATTTTATTGTTTACATTGTTTACATATATAGTTATGTATTGATATTCAGTACTTTAGACGTAAACAAAAATGTAAACAAAGGTGTAAACAAATAAACTATCTATTGTTTTTGTTTACTTTTCCTTTTTTGTCGTTTCTGCCTTTATAGCCCTGTAAACAACTTCGTTTACATTTTCTTTGTTTACGTCTTCACTACCTTATAAGTCGCTTTCGTCGTCTTCCTCTGGTCTGCTAAATGCCCTTTGGGTTCCATATATCGGAAATCTTGCAGACGATAATTTTAGCCAACCTAAATCGTCCAATACCTTATTAACCCTACGTGCTTCGTACTTATACCCTTTATCTGAAATGTTGATGCCCATCATTTCGCAAAGAAATTCAGCGGCACACACCTTGGTACGTATTTCTACACCTGTTGCATCCAGTGGGTCGGGGTTCTTTATGTACGCCCGGCGGCGGTTTAAGTCCCACGTATTCCAGTCGGTCGGTAGCTTCATATCCAAAAACTCCTGTACTAAACCCTGTAATGGGTCGTCGCAATTGTCGTTAAACTGCTGCTGTCGTTTCTTGGCTGCTTCCTCCAGACTGTCCGACAAAGCCAATTTCTCGCCGTCCTTATACCGTTGCACGGCTTCTGCCCATAATTGGTTACGATCGGCTTGCAAAGCCGCACGGAAATCGGGGTACTTTCTGTACTTAGCATCAACCTCAATTACCCAAAAGCGGCGGTTTCCGGTCTCACCCTTTAAGAAATATGTTTCGTTAGTTGTACCGCAAAAAACGCATTGTCTCGGGTGGGATTCCATCACGCTGCCGTATGCCGGGCGGTACATATCATTCTGACGGCTTATGTAGGCTTTCACCTGCTCGACGTCTGACCGCTTGATACTGCCCAACTCCGGTAACTCGATAACCCAACCGTTCCGGGCTTGCTCCATACCTTTTGTACCCTCCATCGTTACCAAACTATCGCTAAACCAATCGCCACCCATCACATTGAAAAGCGTCGATTTACCGATACCCTCGGCTCCGGCGATAATGAGGCAATAATCATACTTGCACCCTGGGTTCATCACTCTTGCAACTGCTGCCGTAAAGTGCTTACGTGTCATAGCTCTGTTTAGCTCATTATCTTCTGCCCCTACGTAGTCGATAATCAGGCGGTCTAATCGTGGCACGCCGTCCCATGTAAGACTATTGAGGTAATCACGTATTGGGTGTACTCTGTGACGTGTAACGACTGCCACCAAAGCATCTTTGATTTTGTCCTTTCCAGTCACGCCGTACTTCTCATCTAAGTAGATTCTTAGATTTGCATCATCAGTATTGCCCCATTGTGTCGCCTCGGCGTTCCACGGCAAACCACCTGTTATGTAGTTAAACCCATTAAACAGATTTTGCCATATATGGTTTTTCAACCTTGGGTCGTTTTCCAAAATAGCAATAATATTGCTCGCCGTTGATTTGATGCTGCCTTTTTTGTCAAAGTCTAATTCAGCCATCCACTTGTCGGCGGTTTCAGATATTGCGCTGTCCCCGGCTTCCTCTGCTTCGATGTCGGCAAAATCATCATCGGCCTGGCCCTGCCGTTCCTTTGTAAGTAAGATTCTTACCTTTTTGTCCTTGGCTACGAAATCCTGCATTTTCAGGTACGACGGCAAACGTGCATTGTCTGTTATCTTCGTCCCCTCATCCTGCACACCATACAGATGTATTCGGCAAAGGTCGAAAGCGTTGCAAAGCTGCTTACTCGCCGGGTCTGTTTCGTGGTTGCTGTACGCAAACTTACCCTCATAGCAAACCAAACCTGCCGCCACACTACCGTTAATGTAGGTGTATCGCCCATCGTGGGCGGTCTTTTCGTACACATCAGGTAGAAACGTGTCGATTGCATCCTCTATTGAGTAGGCACGGCAAAAAGCACCGATTAAGCCGGGCTTTTCGGTTGGATCACCTACCTTTTTCAATTCGTGTACGATGATGTCGCCCTCTCGGCTCGACACTGGCCAAAGTGCCACATCTTTATAGTCGTGGTACTGCTTTAGGAACTCATCAACGTTGCACGCCTTGCCGTCTTGGTACTCAAACACATATTCGCCGTCTCTGCTTGTAGATGGATAATAAAACAATCTCGCTAACTGATAGGTGGTATCGTCGAACACCTCAATATTAAGTTTGCTTGCTATCATCCTGCAAAGTGGCTCGTATTCATCCGGGCGTACCTGACGGCTCAATGGGAACACCAAACGAAAGCGTGGGTTTTCCGGCGTGTGCTTGTGTGTGCTGTAAAGCATCGCCGCAAAGTCAAAGTTTAACGTGAACTCATCCCAAAGGTCGGGTGTACCGTAGTCAATATCAAGCGTGGCAATACTTCGCCACATCACGTTAGCGGTCTTTCGTGTTCCTCCAGATAGGTAGCCACCTACAAAACCGCCCACGTCCTTGATACTGCTTTGTTCCTCCCTGCTCATCTTGGCGTACTCGCTTACGCTTTCCGTGGTTCGTTTCGTTTCGCTGCATCGCTCTACCAACTTCGCCCATGTGGTCGCTTTGTTCTTCCACTTTTTAGCCATACGGCTATGGGCTGTTGCTATGTCGATCGGGAAATCATTGTTTAACTTTATCTGTACCATGTGCCAATCTTTCTAAAGATTCATACGATAACTTATCTAAGATACCTTTAAAGTACTTAGCATCTTCCTCGGTGCTTGCCTTGATAGTAACCGGGCGCACACCGATTTTGCCTATTGGTGGGTGTACCACTAACTCAAATGGTCGTGGCTCATCGTCCAACTGCCTGAAAAGTTCTTTTAGGTCGCTCGCCCTAATAACTTTAAATCTTATATATCTGAAATCTTCTGCCATGTTGTTTTACTTTTTAAGATGATCGGGTAAAAATGAAAGTATATGCTTTATAACCTCTACCGTCCAACCATTGCCCAACATACGGTATTGTTGTGTTTCTGATACTTCCCATTTATACCACTCTGGTATAGTTTGCAGTCGGGCGCACTCTGTCGGCGTTAATCGTCTGACTTGCAGCCCCCCCCACTAAGGCGTTAATCGTCTGCCCTCCGTGTCCGTTCATCAAAGCCGGGCTTTTGCCATCAGCTGCATAAACTCGGTTTTGTTGGTATGGCTGTGTGCCTCCACTTTCACGGCTCGGGTTTATCTGCCTGATTCCGTCTTTTGGCTTGCTCACTAATAAATTATTTTGTTGCCACGAATTAGCGGATAACGTAGGCGACTTTTCGGTATTGATAGCACCTTTGTTTTTGCCTCGTGGTCGTTGCATTATCAAATTATCTTTTGCCACTGTCGTTAAACAGTTGGTCTTACCGGGGTTTGGGCTTTCCTCAAAATGTTGTGGCTCGCCTCGGTATGATCTACCCCTTTGGGCTACACAAATTAAGTCTTTCACACTACGCCCCCCACTGTTAATGTACACATTTTGTCTGTTTCCTTGTGGAAAATAGCCTTAAAGCCGTTTCCGTTTTCCTCCTGACGCTTGTTATAGGCTAATAACTTTTCTACATATTCAGGACTAAGGAAATATTTTTCATCGACTTCATCCTGTAAGATGTCTTTAATAAATATGTGTCGGTCTGTCGGCTGTGGTATTGCGCTATGAGGTAAACCGAATAAATCACACTGCGCCAATTTGATGTTAGTCCAATAGATACGTTTTCTAACTTGTGCCGATACCAAAGCACTATTTATATGAACGCCTACGATACCCAAAGCCTCATTAATAACGGTCTCCCATCGCTTGCCCATTTCAACATTTTCAAGCATAAATAAGATGTTTGGGTTTGTCTCTCGTAGCTCGTTAAGTATTCTGACGTACTCCCAAAATAAGTAACTTTGCCCCTCAAACTCAAAGCCCTGTTGTTTTAATTCCAGATACCTTGTTAAGGTCTCGATTTGTTCTTTGCTTTTGGTACTCATTCCTGCACGTTTTCCGGCAAAACTAAAACATTGGCATGGGCTGCCACCTATTAGCAAATCAATTTTACCCAAACTTTTAGCGTCCACTTGTCTAACATCGCCTAACTGCACGGTGTCGGGAAAATTCGCCATCGTGTTTTGGATTGCAAACTTATCTATCTCGCTTGCATAGTATTTATCAATCGTTACGCCTAATTCCCTTAGTGCAATTTGTCCGCAACTCATGCCGTCGAATAAAGAAAGAATAACCATATTATAAGTACCAAATCTTAAAATACCGCCAATCTATGCAACCGGGGCACTGCTCGCAAACCTCACACTCTGATAGCTTACAAACTCCATAACCGGGTTTGTCTTCATCAGGATCGTATGATAGGCACGTTTTGCAGTACATCTTTTTCATATCTGGCGGTATTGGTGAATAATGGCACGGCTTTCGCCGTGCTTAAAGATTAAAAACTAAAATATTAAGGGCTAAAAAATAAATGCTGACACTGCCCTAACTCTGTACGTGTTGCTGGCCTTAGAGCTCCAACCGTCCGTATAACCGTCGTTGAGGTACAGATACCATGCGTCGGTAGCACTGCCCTCGGTGGAAGTCCAATACCAACGGTCTTGCAGTTTATCGCCCTTGGCAAACTCCAAAGCTGCATTGATAGCCTTTTTGTTGATAAAGATACGGTACAACTCGCCCAAAGATGGTATGTACCAATCATCGGCTAACTTTATCTGTGGATTCAGGATATTACGCAAATGGTTGGTGTTTCTTGCTCCGTCCATGTCTGCTACTGCATCGTCGTAGTTGTCTGTATAGTAGGCTTGGTCGTTTTCCTCGTTACCATTTGCCTTTGTTGTTAGTGTGATACCCTCGCCGTTAGCCTCATCGTGCAAAGCTATCTTAATGCCAAAGCTACCCATCTTCAAACCGATAGCCACTACCTCGCTATCCATGTTATCGTCTTTGGTGTACTCCAGTTCAAACAAAGTTGCTTTGCCGTCGGCATGTACCAAATAGATGCCGTCCTCCATATCGCCGGATTTTGGTAACTCCGCTTGTATTGGCTTTTCGTCCTTACCCATCACAAAGGTATTGGCTTTCTCCGCATCTTCCACGTTGCCACACCATTGCAATAACTCGTATCTGAATTGCTGCACATCTGATAGTGCCTTACTTGTCTGTATCTCCATTTTTGTATATGCTTTATATTGTTTAACTAATCTTCTTTATACCACGCCCACGCTGCAAATTTCGCCTCTGCCACTATCTCATCAGTAATTAGCGGCTCGATTTGATTTACATACGTCCACATGATAGGTAATGTGCTTCCTGGGTTTCGGCTTTCCCCCAATCACATTCAGCCGGAACGACGTTACTATGGTGAAATGTCATTAATCGGCAAAGCGGATATTTTCGTTTGCCAACCTTGAAAAGTAGATATATTGGCACATTCTTTTTAGGGGCCTCGGTCGCCTTATGCCATTCTACCTTAATTTCTATTGTCTTGCTTTTTGCCATATTGCTTTATTGTTTAATCTTTTAGATAATATGGGGTGGTGTACCCTGCACCTTTGAGCGGCAAATCTTTGCACCACGGTATAGGCTCACTAAACAAAGCCTCAACCATCGGTAACGTCTGGTCTTTCGTAGCCTCAACGATGATCTCATCGTGTATATGGAAAACTACGTTTAACCCTCGCTGCTCGGCTCTAAGTATCACACAACCTAATATGTCACGTGCCGTAGCCTGTACGATGTTCTCGGTTAGCTTACCGCCGTAGGTTCTCAACTTTCCCCACTTCTTCGTTTTTTGGTTCAAACCCTCATACTCGATAATTTCGTGGTCGCCTCGCCAACCGTCGTTTGTCTCGATTCCAACCTCCGTGCGTGGGTAACAAATAGTCCTGCCACTTGGTAGGGTAATTAGTAACATACCCCAACGATAACCGATTACGATACCTTGTTGTATTGTTATGCTTCGCTCTGTCTTAATGGCTGTGATAGCTGCCTTTTCAACGGTACGCCATAACTTAACGATATGTGGGTTACTGTCTCGCCACTTGTTTACGATGTCTTTTTCCTCGGATTCTGTTAAACCCAACTTCTTGCCGCCCATCGCTTCCAATGCCGATACACCGCCACCGTAGCCCAAACCCAAAACGGCTACTTTGCCTTTCGGTCTCAAATCTCCGTTGGGGCCGTGCTTTTTGACTGGTACACCAAACATTTTGCTTGCAGTCTCACAATAGATGTCGTGCCCTTGCCTGAAAGCGTCCAATACCCATGTTTCCCCGGCTATCCATGCTATCACACGTGCCTCGATCGCTGAAAAGTCGCATACGTGGAACGTGCAACCGGGCTTGGCTATGAAAGCGGTACGTATCAACTCGCTAAGTACTTGGGTAACGTTTCCGTAGTTCATTTCAAACTCTTCCAAATCACCCTGCTTTACCAAATAGCGTGCATCATCCAGACTTTCCAGATGGTTTTGTGGTAGGTTTTGCAACTGCACCAAACGCCCTGCCCATCTGCCTGTACGTGCTGCACCGCAAAACTGCAACAAACCATGTACTCGGTTATCCTTGCAGACACATTTTTGCATAGTTGTGTACTTCTTGTTAGAGGTCTTACCCATTTCCCTACGCAAAGCCAAAACTTTCTGCACCTTGGGCCAATACTTAAACTGCACCTCGTAGTCGTCCAAATTCTTTTTGTTGAGGCTATCAATAGTAAACCCGGTGTTCTCGGATATGTATTGCTTAATCTGTCCGGGGCTGTTCGGGTTACTCATGCCTGTAAGTTTTCGGGCTTCTGCAAATAGCTCATCTTTGTATAGCTCATCAAATCGGGCGGCATTGTTTACCAATACTTGGTCTATCATCACGCCACGGTCGTTAATGTGCTGATCGGCCACGTACAAATCTTCGTCAAACTCTGGTGCTTCCAATCTCCTGACCTTTTTTAAGATGGCTTGCTCTACGTCCACGTCTCGGATATTGTAGGCTTTGAACGTTGCCCATTTGTCGGGCGCATCGCTCGGCTTGTGCCGGATCATCTTTGTTATGCCCTGTTTGGTTTGCTTGTTTGGAACACTAAAGTATCTTATCAGGGCTTTACCCTCTGTCATCTTTCTGTCTTCCAGTTTAAGCACCTCACCACATTGAGCCAACGAAAGCGGTAAACCCATTCGGGCGGCTCTTACCATCGTACATCGCCATTGTCTCGGGTCTAATCGCCCTTTGATGCCTAAATACACGCCGATACAAATACGCTCAAAAGCTGCATTGAAAGCGGTCTTTATTACCTCGGGGTCGGTTAATGCTGCTTTGATGTCCGGCGGCAAAGTTTCGCCGCTTGCAAAGTCCACACATTTCGCCGGACCACCGTCCACGCTATACCCAAAAAGCAATATGGTAAAGTCTTCGGCTTCCACGTACTTGTACACGCCACACTCGGTTAGGTCGTTGCTACTATATGTTTCGATGTCTATGCCTAATTCTTTCATACGCTTTGTTGTTTGATTACCCTGGCGGCTTCCTCTTTCCACCGCCGGGGGCTACTACATTAACATTTTATCGTAGAGAAAAAAAGCACTTTACAAATCGTCGTCGTCCTCGTCGTCGATGCCGTCCAAATCGCCAAAGTCGCTTTCGGCTGATACTCTGCCGCCAAAATGGTCGTCGTCCTTGAACTTCATAATGTTGTTGAGGCCGCACGCTACGCCCTTGTTGCCGCTCACGTCGTAGCCGTAGAAAGTTACCGACACAATCGCCCAAACGCCGCTGTAAACTTCTTCCTCGTCCACGATAGGCACTTTCTTACGATCTACCACGCCCGGGCGTGTGTTGCTCTTGGCGTTCAAATAGTAGTGGTCTTCGTAAACCTCATCGTCCTTTTCGTCACCATCACGCAAAGCCAAATCAAGTTTCTTAGGCTCTTTGCCTCCCCACTTGGCTACGATAGCGGCTTTCTTAGCTGCCTCGATTGCCTTTTTGATGGCTTCGATAGTCTTCTTTTCCGACTTCGGGATCAAAACGTTAGTCATAAACTTGCCCTCTCCGTCGCCGTCTGGGCTGTACTTCTCGAAAACGTGGGTGTAACTAAGGCGGCATGGGCCAAAGATTACCTTGGTGTCATTAACTACTTTAGGGTCTATCATAATTGTATGAATTTAAAATGTTAAACTTAAATGTCTTTAAAATCGTCTGCTGCCTGATTAAACGCCGGGCGTTTATCTGATTCAGGCACTAACGTTGGTTTGCCTTGTGGCTTGTTGATGTACTCGGCGCAAATTGTACCAAAGCGTTTCTTACCTATCAGTTTCTCCAGATCGGTAATACTTCGTAGCTCGGTCGGCTTTATGTAGGCTTCTTTTGCAAAGCCCTCTTTGCCTAAAAGTTTCATCACGGCGGTTGGGTTAGTTATCTTTCTGATACTGCGCCCCTCAACGATTTTGAAACCTTGGTACTGTACACCATTTAACGCCTGTTCCAAACTGTACTCCTCAACTCCAGTTAGCCACGTTTTGAAAGTAGAAAGCAAAGGTAGTATAGTGTTCTCCATTACTTCTTTGCTAATCTTACGTGGGTCTGGGTTGGCTTGCTGTGCTTCGATGCACATAGACGATAGGGCTTTGCAGCTTGCCTTAACCTTGCAGAACTGACACCAATTGCCCGGCTTTTGCTTGCCTCCGGCATAGGCTTCGTTGGCTTTTGGTTGCAGTTCATCGACTGCCCAATTAATGAGGTCGGCGGCATCTAACTCAAACTCCGAAAGATTATCAATACGTGGTTGTACGATAGTCATGCGTACCTTACGTATGTCATACTCAAAGTTAAATAAGTCCCATGCACCCAAAGCGTAAATCATCATTTGTGGATTTTCCACGGCTGACACCTTTACGCCTTTGCCATACTTAAAGTCGATAACCTCCATCACGCCGTCGGCGATAATGATAGCGTCCGACGTGCCGAAAGCATCAGGCACATAGTGGCTAAAATCTAACTTGACCTCAATCAACAATTGTGCGTCCTTGGTCTTAGCTCGGGCGGCGTTGAACTTCTCCAGTACGATAGTTTTGTACGTGTCCGTGTACTCGTCCATTTCGCCGCTGTGGTACTGTTCGTCTAACTGCGCTATCTCGGCTTTTTCCTCATCTACTGCCAAACCTAAAAACTCTTTCAGTTTCTTAGCGCAATAGGCGTGGGCTAACGTTCCCTCCTCTGCAAAGGTACTGCCCTTATCCTCCACGTCTCTTTCCAGAAGTGGGGCGGCTGTGCAATTCATCCATCTGTGGGCTGCACTTGGTGATAATAAAGCGTGTTTACCTGCCATAATTGTATATGATTAAATGTTGTTACTAAAATGGGCAATTTGACCCGATCGTGCCATCTTCCATTATCTGCAAACCATCGCACTGCTCAATGAAATTTGCAATCTTGTCGCTTGGCAAAGCACTCGGTTTGTCTGCACCAAACAAAGCGGCTATGTTCTTGAACTGTGCCGTTAATGGCTTGTGGTACTTTTTGTACAAATCGCCGTTGGTGTTCTCCTTGTAGTCCTCGCCCTCAATACGTTGGCGTGTCTTGTGCATAGCTGCCCTAACGTCTTCGGCGGTTAATGACTTCTGCTCTGCCTCTGCCTGGGCTTTGGCCTGGCCCTCATCTTGTGGGGCTGCTTCCTCTGCCTTGGCTTCTTCCTGCTCGGCTACCTGCTCACCGTTGGCATCGGCTTCGTTGGCTGCTGCCTCCTGCTGTTCGTCTCCGGCTGGCTCCTTGGTAGGCTCCGGCTTGTCGGCGGCTGCTTCCTCTTTCTTTTTTCTGCCTCGCTTGTTAGTAGGCTGTGCCGGGGTGGTGTCCTCTGGCTTGTTATCTACTTGTCCGTTTCCGTTGAGTGCTTCCTCGGCGGTCGGCATAACTGTTGGTCGGTGGCACAAAATGGCATTTACCAAAGCCACGATTTCGGGTGTTACACCCAAATTGACCTGTACGTTAATACTAAAATCTGTTTTCATCTTTGTATATGATTAAATGATGTTACTTATCTTCGTTGATGTACTCCAATAGTTCATCTATCTTTCTGTGCTTTGCAAACCATACGTACAAACGTATGTCGAAATATGCGAGTGCTACGGCTGTAAACTTGGAATAGATCACTAACTCCCAATAGTTGGGGTTATCATTGTGTGGCATCCCAATCAGATTGAAAAAAGCGATAAAGCCGATAACCACCATCAGCCAATAACGCCAATTCTTCATTACTTTTTTCATACGGCTTAATTTTTAAAGATACATTGATTTCCAACACTTGATTATTTCCGCCCCCGTAGTGATTAAGCCTTTTCCGGCTTTCCTAACTCTGAACTTAATAAGCCCATCGTTAGCGTACCGGGCGACGGTGTGCCGATCCACGTGCAACGCTTTGGCTGCTTGCCCTTGGTTATACAAACCGTCTGGCTCTACTTCGGGTTTTGTGATAATCATATAGCGTTACGTGTGATAGTTAGTGTATTGGCCGTATAGTCCGTTTTAACGCTGAACTTGCAGCCCATCAAATTTTGAAACTGATACGTTAAAGCCTTGCCGTTGTCGCACGCTTTCGCATCAGGTAGGTAAAACGTTTTCGTCTTTCCTACATCAATTGACCGCAAATCGTCACGTGTCAATTTGATTGCTTTTCCTGTTTCGTCTGCCATAAAAGTATAAA
>ERZ1034844.1557-NODE-1557-length-10635-cov-3.805482_pt1 | contig 10635 bp, 9 predicted proteins | sample MGYA00520594_ERZ1034844 | MGnify/ENA primary metagenome ERZ1034844 (study PRJEB33766, sample SAMN09781733) | gut metagenome | biome: gut microbiome | host: Homo sapiens | place: Madagascar | study: EMG produced TPA metagenomics assembly of the PRJNA485056 data...
GTCCGGTTACTTCATAATATCGTCTGCACGCCGCAAGCAGCTGCTCCACCCCATACCGGCGGTTCACCGGCATGATCTTGCTGCGGGTCTCGTCGTCCGGGGCGTGCAAAGACACAGACAGAGTTAATTGTAAATGACGGGACGCCAGTTTGTCAATTCTTTCTGTGAGTCCGCAGGTAGAAAGTGAGATATGACGCATGGAAATGTTCATTCCCTTGGGGTCATTTACCAGTTCCAGGAACCGAAGCACCGCGTCATAGTTGTCAAGAGGCTCGCCGATGCCCATGAGGACAATGTGGGAGATCTTCTGCCCGCTGTCCTTCTGGGTGAACATCACCTGATCCAGAATCTCTCCGGCGGTGAGCCGCCGCACCAGTCCGCCCAGGGTCGAGGCGCAGAACGCACAGCCCATGGCACAGCCCACCTCGGAGGAAACGCAGACGGTGTTGCCGTATTTATACCGCATCAGTACCGTTTCCACGCAGTTGCCGTCCCGCAGCCGCCAGAGATATTTGATGGTGCCGTCCCGCTGGCTCTCCTGCTTCCGCACCACCTGGGGCGGCGTCAGATAGAAGCCTTCGTCCAGCTTTTGCCGGAGACCGAGGGATAGGTTCGTCATTTCGTCGAAGGATTCCGCGCCCTTCTGGAGCCAGGAAAACACCTGACCGGCCCGAAATTTCTTCTCGCCCATCTCCCCCAGCGCCGCTTCCAGCTCGGAAAGATTCATGGATTTGATGTCCTGTTTCATAGCTGTTTCCTCATTTTACACATAAAAAAGCCGTCGCATTGGTGGATGCCCTGATACAGGGTCAGCATCCCCGTCCGGGATTCCTCCAGAGGCTGCGGCAGATGCAGCGTCTCCGGGGAGAATTCCCCGTGGGCCGATAAAAAGTCCAGCGCCACGTCTTCATTTTCCCGCTTTAGAATGGTGCAGGTGCTGTAGAGCAGCATTCCGCCGGGGCGCACATACCGTCCCGCCTGCTCTATCATGTTCCGCTGCAAGGGCGGCAGCTGCTCCAGATCCGACAGATTCTTATAGCGGATATCCGGCTTTTTCCGAATGACACCCAGGCCGGAGCAGGGCACGTCGGCAATCACCGCGTCAAAGGCGTTCTCCCACTCCGGGCGGAACACCGACGCATCATTCTCCATGGTCTTGACGATGGAAACGCCCAAACGTTCCGCCGCCAGCTCAATTTGCGGCAGCTTTCCGCCATGGACATCACAGGAGAGGATCTCGCCCTGATTTCGAAGATACATCGCCGCCGCCATGGACTTTCCGCCGGGGGCCGCGCAGAGATCCAACACCCGCATTCCGGGCTTCAGCTCCATCACGTCCACCGACAGCCGCGCCGCCGGATCCTGCACCTGCATCAGTCCCTCCCGAAAGGCGGGCAGCCGGGCAATCTCTCCCGCGCCGCGAATCAGGAAGCAGCCCGGTTCCCAGGGATGAGGCGTTACCTCAGCGCCCTGCTCCGTCAAAAGTGTTTTCAGGGTATCGGCATCGGTTTTCAGGGTGTTTGCCTGAACGCAGGTTTCCACCGGGCTGTTGTCCGCCTCTAAAATCGCGCCCAGACGCTTGCCCACTGATGCTTTCATCAGATCCACCAGCTCGGCAGGATGGCTGTAGCGAATGGCATAGTCCTTGGGCGGGGTCAGCTTGTCCTTGCTGCGAAGCATATTCCGAAGGACGGCGTTGCAAAGTCCCGCTTCCCGCTGAGAAAACTGAGCTTTCGCCTGCTTTACCGCCTCGTTCACCGCGGCGGCATCCGGCACCCGGTCCAGCATGGTGATCTGATAGACCGCCAGCCGGAGGATATCCCGAAGGGCGGGCTGCAAATGCTTCCGGCCCGTGAGAAACCCGTCAATATAATAATCCAGCAGCGCCCTGTTTTGCAGCACGCCGCAGCAAAGGGTGGTACACAGCGCCGCGTCCTTCCGGTCAAGGCCCGCCGCTTCGATCTGCTCCCGCAGCACCGCATCGGACCAGGCCCCCCGGGTTCGGCAGAGCATCAGTACCTTCCGTGCCGTCTGTCTTGCTGGCATAGCCTAACTCCTTACTCGTCGATGGTGATGGGATGGCCCCGGAGATAGTCCGCACAGCGCATCCGCTTGCCGCCCTGGGCCTGAACCTCCTCCACCAGGATCACGGTTCCGCCGCCGCAGGCAACCTCCAGCCCCTTTTTCGTCACGGCTACGAAGGTTCCGGGGGCTTTCTCGGTGGTTTTGTCCAGAATTTTCACGGAGAACACCTTGCAGGGCTTGCCGTGCAGCTCCATAGTTGCCACGGGCCAGGGAATCAGTCCCCGCACCTGGCAGGAGATCTCCCGGGGCGTTTTGCTCCAGTCGATGGGCGCCATGTCCTTTTTCAGCATGGGCGCATAGGTGGCCTGGGCGGGATCCTGGGGGATACGGGCTGCGGTACCGTTTCCAATGGCGGTCACGGTGCGGCTCAGAAGCTCTGCGCCGGTATCCGACAACTTTTTCGTCAGGGTCTCGGTGGTATCGGTGTCCTCGATGGGGGTGACAATCCGGTCGATCATGTCGCCCTCGTCCATGCCAGCGGAGAGGTACATGGCCGTTACGCCAGTCTCCGCTTCTCCCTGCAAAATGCTCCACTGAATGGGGCCTGCACCCCGAAGATGAGGAAGCAGGCTGGCATGAATGTTGATGCAGCCATACTTGGGGATATCCAGCACCGCCTGGGGCAGAATCTTTCCGTAGGCCACCACGCAAATGAGGTCGGGATTCAGCGCCCGAAGCTCCTCCACCACGGTCTCATCCTTAAAAGTCTGAGGCTGAATGACAGGAATCTCATGCGCCAGCGCAAACTCCTTCACCGGGGAGGCCGTGAGCTTCATGCCCCGGTTCTTGGGGGTGTCGATTTTGGTGTAGACGGCGGCGATGTCGTGGCCGTCCTGATAAATCCGTTCCAGGCAGACCCGGGCGATCTCCGGGGTGCCCATATAGACGATTCTCAAGCTCATTCCTCCTCGCTGCCCGGCTCCGGCTCGCCTTCCTCCTCCATCCGCTGGAGATCCTCCTCGGTGAGGATTTTGGAAGCGCGATCCACAAACAGAATGCCGTCCAGATGCTCGCACTCATGGACAAAGCAGCGGCCGATCAGTCCGGAATCGGTGTCTGTGAACACGTTGCCGTTCCGATCCATGGCCTTTACGGTAACGGTCATGGGGCGCTTTACCACACCCCAGATGCCGGGCAGGCTCAGGCAGCCCTCCAGTCCCTCCTGCTCCCCCTGGGTGTCGATGATCTCAGGGTTCACCAGCTCCAGAATGGTGCCGTCCTCCTTCTCGATGACCACGATCCGGCGGAGAATGCCCACCTGAGGCGCCGCCAGACCAACGCCGCCGGAATCCTTCAGGGTGTCCACCATATCGTCGATCATATTGTGCAGCCGCTGGTCAAATACCGTAACGGGGCGGGACTTTTTCCGCAGGCTTTCTTCATCGGTATCCTTTTTCAAAATCGTTCTGAGCGCCATGTTCATTTCCTCCCTATCAGTCCATGGGGTTCACGTCCACCGTGACTGTAATGGTTTTATTTGCTTTGTCTTTTTTAAACCGGATCATCAATCCGGAGAGTATCGTTCGTAAGGGCTTGGTATTTCTTCCAAGCAGGGTCAGCTGATAGCGGTAGCGGTTCATCACCCGTACCACCCGGGCCGGTGCAGGCCCCATAACCAGAAGGCGGCTGCCCTGATAATTCCGAAGCTGCTGTTCCAGTGCTTCCCGGAACCGCATCGCGCCGTAGGATGCGTCCTTTTCGATGGCGGCGAAAAAGCTCACCACCAAAACGTCGCCATAGGGCGGGCAGCCTTGCAACTGTCGAAGGGGCAGCTCCGTTTCATAAAATGCGTCGTAATCCTGGCACGCCGCCTGGAGCAGCACCTGATTTTCCGGAGTCATGGTCTGGATCACTGCACGCCCCGCCGTCTCGCCCCGGCCCGCACGTCCCACCACCTGGGTGATTTTCGAGAACGTGGTCTCCGCCGCCCGATAATCGTCGGTATAAAGGGAGCTGTCGCCATCCAGCACACCAACCAGCGTCACATTGGGAAAATTCAGCCCCTTGGTCACCATCTGGGTGCCAATGAGCACCGGGATTTTTTCCTTTTGGAACCGGCTGAGAATCGCCTCATGGGGATTGGACGCGCTGACGGTGTCGGCGTCCATGCGGATGGTCTCAATGTCCGGCCACAGGGCCCTCAGTTCCTGCTCCACCCGCTGGGTTCCGGTGCCAACCAAGCGGTAGCGGGTGCCGCACTCCGGACAGGACGCCGATGCAGGCTCGGAATAGCCGCAGTAGTGGCACATCAGCCGGTCATTGGCGGAGTGATAGGTGAGGCTGACGCTGCACCTTGGGCATCCGGGCACATGACCGCAGATGGGGCACAGCATGGTTCGGCTGGCACCCCGGCGGTTGAGATATAGAATGGTCTGCTGACCTTTCTTGAAGTTTTCCTCCATCTCCAGCCGCAGTCTCTCGCTGATGGACGTGGCATTGCCCGCCTGCAATTCCTGCTTCATGTCCGCCAGAATTACCTTGGGCATGGCCTGACCGTTATAGCGTTTTTTCAGCCGGGCCAGATGATACACGCCGGTTTTCGCCAGATACATGGTGGTAATGCTGGGAGTTGCGGAACCAAGCACCACGCTGGCCCCTTCCCGTGCGCCCCGCCAGATGGCAACCTCCCGGGCATGATACCGGGGATTCATCTCGGATTTATAGCTGGATTCGTGCTCCTCGTCCAGAACGATCAGGCCGAGGTTTTGGAGCGGCGCAAACACCGCAGAACGTGTGCCCACCACCACCGTGGCCTTGCCCGCCCGGATGCGCTTCCATTCGTCATAGCGCTGGCCGGTTTGCAGGGCGCTGTGGAGCACCGCCACCTGATCGCCGAAGTGCCGCATAAACGTCTCCATGAGCTGGGGCGTTAGTGCAATCTCCGGCACCAGCACCAGCGCCGTCTTTCCCAGCGCCAGCACCTTGGAGATCAGACGGAGATAAACCATGGTTTTGCCGCTGCCGGTAACGCCGTATAACAGCGACACGGATTTTATCTCCGTAAGATAGCCCGCCAGCTGCTCATAGGCCGCCTGCTGCTCCGGCTGCAATACAATGGGCGCGGCGGTCTCTCCGGGGCTGACCTTGGGCCGCCGGAACACCTCCCGATGGCTCAGGGTGAGATACCCCGCCTTTTCCAGGGCATTCACCGATGCATTGGTGGCGCCGGTGAAATAGCACAGCTCCTTTACCGAGCAGCTGCCCACCACCGCCAGCATCTCCAACAGTGCCTTTTGCAGCGGGGCGCGCTTTTTCCGCCTGGCAATGTCCTGAGCCTCCTGGGGGGATACGGTCAGGGTAGCAACCTTTTCGGTTTTGTCGCCCACATTGCGGATGAGGCTTCCCTCCAGCAGCACATATTTTTTGCTCTGGAGCTTTGGAAGGCCAATGTCCAGGTCGTCCTTGTCCATCATCCGGCGGAGCTGCTCCATAGATGCGCTGCCGCCGATCTCCCGAAGGTGCTTTCCCAATGCCGCCGCCTGGGGACACTTGGGGAATGCCTTGTCAAAATCGGCGCTCTCCCCTGCCGCAGTCAAAACGATCTGATTCTTGGCATGGAACCACAGTCCCGCCGGAAGCATGGCGCGCACCGCGTCGAAGAAGGTACAGAAATACCGCTCCCGCAGGAATGCCGCCAGATGCAGCATGGTATCATCCAATACCGGGCTGTCATCCAGCACCGATTCCACGGGCTTTAAGGAATACGCCGGGGGCATTTCCAGTGAAATCACCTCCAGCACCACGCCCTCACTCCGCCGATTGCCTGCGCCGAAGGGAACCGCCACCCGAACCCCGGGCACACATTTTTCCTCCAGTGCCGGGGGCACCAGATAATCATAAGGCTTGTCAATGGCGTACACGGCAGCAGCCACCACGATTTTTGCAATGTTCAAGCGGCTGCCTCCCATCCATGAAAAACGTCAAATGCCCCCCGCCGCGCACCCCAGACGCGGCGCGAGGCACTGCAGGTTTCCTCTGCCCACTTACGACTCAGCGCAGATATTCATCCTTTACGGTCGCAACGATCTTTCCATCGGCAATCTCGTCAATGGCTTCGCTGACGGCCATCTTTTCCGTGGGGAGCTTGAACTCCTCGGACTCAATGGCCACCTGACGGGCCCGGCGGGCAATGACATTGACCAGCAGATAGCGGTTGCTGACGCTCTTGAGCATCTGCGGAACAGGTGGATACAGCATCATAATGATTCCTCCATTTTTAACAGATCAGTCTGTCGCTCAGCGCGGAGCTTTTCCGCGGTGAGGATACTGTCGATTGCTTCAACTGCGTGCTCTTTGGTATCGTTGAGCACAATATAATCATAGTGGACGGCCATTTCATATTCCCAGCGGGCTTTTTTCAGGCGCTTTTCCATGTCCGCCTCGCCGGTATCGCCCCGGCCCCGAAGCCGCTTTTCAATGACGGAAAAGCACGGCGCCACCAGGAAAATGAGCACCGCATCGGGACATTTCTCCTTCAGCTGCATGGCGCCCTGGACGTCGATGTCCATAATCACGTCAATGCCGCTGCCCAGTCGCCGCTCCACCGGCTCTCTGGGGGTGCCGTAGCAGTTTCCTGCATATTCGGCGTGTTCAAAAAACTCGTTGCGGGCAATCATGTCCGCAAAGGCATCACGGGATTTAAAGAAATAGGTGACACCCTCCACATCCCCCTCCCGCTTTTTGCGGGTGGTGGCAGATACGGAAAAATACATATCCGGGTGCTTCGTCAGCATCCCCTGAATGGCGGTGGATTTGCCAACACCAGAGGGTCCGGAAATCACAAGTAGCTTTCCCCGCTGCATGGTTTACTCCTCCTCAGGCTCCTGCTCCAGCTCCACACCGGCCCGATGGGCAATGGTCTCCGGGGCCAGTCCGGACAAAACCACATGGTCCGTGTCCATCACCAGCACCGCCTTGGTTTTTCTGCCGCAGCTGGCGTCGATGAGCATTCCGCGCTCCCGCGCCTCCTGCACCAGCCGCTTAATGGGCGCGGCGTCGGGCGACACCACGGCAAGCAGCCGCTGGGCCGAGATCATATTTCCAAAGCCGATGTTCATGAGCTTCATGACGTACTCCTAATTATTCGATGTTCTGGATCTGCTCCCGGATCTTCTCCAGCTCGGACTTGATATTGACCACGTTCCGGGCCTGCTCCAGATCGTTGCCCTTGGAGCCGATGGTGTTGGCCTCGCGGTTCATCTCCTGCATCAGGAAGTCCAGCTTCCGGCCGATCACGCCGCCCTCAGAGAGCATATTCTGGAGCTGATCCACATGGCTGCGGAGCCGGACGGTTTCCTCGTCCACCGCAACCTTGTCGGCATAAATGGCGGCCTCCTGAATGATCCGGGCCTCGTCGATCTGCCGATCCTCCAGCACCTCCTGCATCTTGGCGGTAAGGCGCTCCCGATAGGCCTTGACGGTGATGGGCGAACGCTCCTCCACCTTGGAAACCAGGGTGAGGATGCCCTCTGCCTTTTGAAGAAGGTCGGTTTTCAGTGCCTCGCCCTCCCGGGTGCGCATGGCGTCAAAGGCGTCAAGGGCCTCGGCCACCACGCCGGAGATGGCGGACTTTACTTCATTTTCGTCCTGTTCCTGTTTTTCCACCAGAAACACGTCGCTAAACCGGGAAATCGCAGAAGCGGAAATATCGTCCTGGATCCCGTATTCCTGCACCAGCCGGTGCATGGCGTCGATATAGCCTTTGGCCACAGGCTCGTTGACGGAAATCTTTACATTGTCGGCCCCGGCGGCGTTGATGGTGATGAACACATCCACCTTGCCCCGGGAAATGGCCTTCTGCACCTGGCTTTTGACGCCTTCTTCCAGATAGGCATAGCCTCTGGGCAGCTTTACACCGCAGTCGAGATACCGGTTGTTGACGGACTTGACCTCGACTGTGATGTCGCCGCCGGAAAAACTGCCCTGGGCGCGGCCATAGCCGGTCATGCTTTTTATCATCTAGCTCATCCTCTCAGAGGAGTATTCCAAAGCGCCGCAGCGCTAAAATCGCACTCTGCGCGCAATTTTACATTACATGATATTATAGCAAACCATGCGCTACATTGCAAGTAAAATTCCGTTTTCCCGGATTCTCCCGAAGGAAACGACCGTTTTTTGACGTTTCTCCCCCACATCGGAGCAAAAATCGGCACGGGATCCGGCATTCGTTATTATTTTATTACAATTATCATGTTTACAGAGCACATTTGGATTGCCCGATTTCGTTCTTGCGGTTATTTGTGGATATTTCGTCGGTTTTCGGCTTGTAAACCAGTCCGGCACTTCCCCCAGGCCTGGAACTGGTTGTCTTTTGTATGCATTTTCATCCTTTTGTGCTTTCCTGGTACAATTTGTCCTGCAATATGCTATAATAGCGCCATCCACACAATTAAGGAGGAATCGCACGAATGAGCGAACCCAAATTCAAGCACCTTCTTGAGCCTCTGAAAATCGGCAACTATGTGCTCAAGAACCGTATGTGTGTCTCCAACTCCCTGCCCCACTTCCTGCAGGGCCCCGAGACCTATCCCGCCGACACCGTAATGGCCCACTATGAAAACAAGGCCAAGAGCGCTGCCATCGTTACCTGCATGGGCATCAACAACTTCTCCCATGGCAAGCAGCTGCCCATGAACCTGGACTTTGGCCATTTCCCCGACTACGACCTCTACGATACCAACAGCCAGAACTACCTGCTGCAGCTGGCAGATTCCATTCATTTCTATGATTCCATCGCCTGCATGGGTATCTTTGTTGGACCTCCCTCCGCTTATCCTCTGATGGTGCCCAAGGGCAAGCAGGGCAAGGCCGATCCCTTCGCTCAGACCAAGAGCCTGGACGCTCCCCCTCCGGCAGAGTTCGACCTGATGAAGATCCCCGCTCATGAGGATCCCACCTACTACACCGAGGAGCAGTTCAACCTGATCGCCGACTCCTACGCAGAGCAGGCCGGCATTCTGAAGATGCTGGACTTCGACATGATCTCCATTCATATGTGCTATCGTGCCAACCTGCCCGCCAAGATGTTCTCCCCCATCACCAACCACCGTACCGACAAGTTCGGCGGCTCTCTGGAGAACCGGATGCGGTTCCCCCTGATGGTGCTGGAGCGCGTTCGTCAGAAGGTGGGCAAGAATATGCTCATCGAGATTCAGTGGTCTGCTGACGATCTGGAGGGCGGCTACACCCTGGAGGAGTCCGCAGCCTTCCTGAACGAGGCAAAGAAGTACATCGACATCGTTCAGCTCCGTGCCAACGAGGTGGATCATGCCCATCCCATCGGCTTCGAGCTGGAGGAGACCCCGTTCCTGAAGTTCGGCGAGTACATGAAGAAGAACGTGCCCGGTCTGGTGATCGGCGTCATCGGCGGCTTCCACTATCCCGCAACCTGCGACAAGGCCATCGCCGAGGGCAAGGCAGATATCATCTATGCTGCCCGCGCTTACATCTCCAACAACGACTACGGCCAGCTGGTGCTGGAGGGCCGCGATGACGATATCGTTCCCTGCCTGCGCTGCAACAAGTGCCATGGCCGCGGCGCCAACGATCCCTTCGTTTCCGTATGTTCCGTGAATCCCTGCATTGGTCTGGAGCAGAAGGTTGCCCGGATGCAGGTTCCCACCAAGGGCGGCAAGCGGGTTGCCATCATCGGCGGCGGCCCCGTTGCCATGCGCTGCGCCATGTACCTCCAGGATCGCGGCCATACTCCCGTGATCTACGAGAAGGGCCCCCAGCTGGGCGGCGCCATCATCCATGCTGATTACGCTGAGTTCAAGTGGCCGCTCCGTGACTTCAAGAACTTCCTGATCCATCAGATGGACAAGCGCGGCATTGCCGTTCACCTGAACACCGAGGCTACCCCCGAGATGATCAAGGCCGAGAACTATGATGTTGTCATCGCTGCCACCGGCGCAAATCCCATGGTTCTGCCCATCCCCGGCGCAGATCCCGAAAAGCTGTTCTTCGCCCAGGAGACCTTCGCTCATCCCGAGAAGCTGGGTGAGAACGTTGTCGTCATCGGCGGCGGCGAGGTCGGCGTTGAGATCGGCATTTACCTGAGCCGCAAGGGTCACAAGGCTTCCGTTCTGGAGATGCGTGACCGTCTGGCTGCCGACTCCACCGCCATCCACTACTACTCCATGCTGGAAGAAGCATGGGAGGCTGAGCCCAACTTCACCGGCATCACCGGTGCTCGGGTTGCTGCCATCAAGGACGGCGCGGTTGAGTACATCGACAAGGACGGCAACACCCAGTCCGTACCTGCCGACTCCGTTGTCATGTCCGCCGGTATGCGTCCCAACAAGGATCTGGCTCTGAGCTTCTACGGCTGCGCCAAGGAGTTCTACATGATCGGCGACTGCAAGAAGGCTGCTACCATTCAGCAGGGTATGCGTTCCGCTTACGCCACTGCAATGCGCATCTGATTTCATCGCACTTACAAAATTCCCGTCACATTTTGTGGCGGGAATTTTTTATTATTTTGGACTTGCAATAGTTCGTCCTTCATGCTATAGTTTGAGTATAATCAGTAGTTTAATCATAATCATACTT
>ERZ1034844.1558-NODE-1558-length-10630-cov-8.638014_pt1 | contig 10630 bp, 13 predicted proteins | sample MGYA00520594_ERZ1034844 | MGnify/ENA primary metagenome ERZ1034844 (study PRJEB33766, sample SAMN09781733) | gut metagenome | biome: gut microbiome | host: Homo sapiens | place: Madagascar | study: EMG produced TPA metagenomics assembly of the PRJNA485056 data...
AACAGCAATTCCTCACGTTCTTTACGAGTCTTCTTCATCTTCATCTGGTCACGAATCTTGTTGCAGATAAAGTTGATAGTGATCTCGTAAATGGGGAATGCAGTAGTACGGTTAATGATTGCCAGCACATTGAAGAGCAGATCAACCACAACCTTATTACCGCAATCATCATAGTAATACGGCATCTGATCATCCGGACGAATCTCAGAGATAACGCATTTGTTACCATAACGACCAGTAATCTTCTGACCAATATCCAGATGAACGACGCCCTTCACAGTGATCTCGATAAAGACATTGGAGAACAGAGAATCCTGATTCTTCCAGCGCTTGTTATCATCCAGGAATTCAACAGCTCTCTTGTAGATGTAGTTGATCTCCTTAGAATAATTAGCACCAGATTTGAAGATCTTCTCACATGCTTCCTTGATCTCCTGATAGTAAATCTTCTGGCTATTCAGGTATTTCAGGATCTGATGGTTGAAAGGGGTATCTTCCATTTCAGGATTATTGGAGTAAATGGTGATATCAACAACCTTACCAGACTTGTAGTAAGAGATGTCACCTTCACCACTGCGGGACAAGGAATCATCTTTGAATTCGCTCAGAAGCTGTTCTTTGCTCAAAGCACGTTTTGCTGCAACTTCACCAGTAGCGAATTCTCCGATGTCAGGGAACGGTTTGTAGTCATCTTCTGTACCATACAGATTCAGAAGGAACTCATTGTCGTTCACGCTAATAGGAACCTGATTGATTTCGATGCTATCCATCTTATTCCGCATACTTTCGGAAATGACGGCAGCATCTTCGGATGTGGAGGAATCTGTCACATACATAATATGTACGTTCTTACCATAACCGTAGTTCATAGTGTCATCATAAGAACGAGACTTCTTCACAACGGTGCCCTTCGGAATCTTGGAACCAACTTCCAGACTATCCATGTAGTCGTTGTTGTATTCGTAACCAAAGACTTCTGTCAGGGATTCACTGTCTCCACGTTTCCACACTTCGTAATAGTTGTTTTTCTTGTCATATACGAAGAGGATGTAAGTTGTAGGATGATCAAGGATATCCTCAAACTTAACCACTTTGTCTACGACAACGTAATTACCTTTTGCCTGTTTGTAACCACTAGAGTGACGACCAACGACATTCTCGCCATTGGTAAAGACGCCAGGGAAATCAGGATTCAGAAGATTGACGGTCTGACGAGTATGCGATGTAAACATGATCGATCGCATAGAAGAGTTGTACTGGGGAATGCCAAGCATAGTCATTCCGACCAAGCTATTGGAACCTTGTAAGGTCTCATTTGCTCGTAACAACATCTCTTTGTTAGAGTATTTAATGTTTTCTGCCATAGTAACCTCCTAGATTATGTAGACTTGCGATAGAAAGATTCCTAAAGATCTATCACATGGGTATAACATATAATTTGAATGCTATATTGGTTGAAAATTATATGGATACCATTATAAAATACGTCAATGAGAATATTGATTATCAGGCAGTATTCTCATTGACGTATTTTACCGTAAAGTCTCGATTTATAATGATATATTATAATGGTGAATAAAAAGAAGGGAATAGAAATATAACCTTCGAAAATTAACTTTGTATGATCCTAAGGAGGAATCATTATGATGTTCGTTTATAACATGTTCCGCAGCCTGCCCATGATTGATCAGGTTCTGATCCTGACGATCATTTCCATCAAGCTCGTTGACGGTGCCTTCTGGGTCCGTCAGCTCTGCTGGATCGTGAAGAGGGTCCTCAGCAAGAGCTACGCTCTTCATGGCAACTACGACTGCATCGATGATGACGTCGAGTTGTTCATGAGCCGTAAAGGCTTCAGTGCTGAGATCGATGGCAAAACAAAGACCTTCGTCCGTGGCACTGAAGTCCTGAGTGAAGGCGAAGCAATGATTGCTTTTGCTGAAGCTTAATGCCAGCATAAGGAAGGTGAATAGTAGTAACCTTCCAATTTGTATGATCCGTAAATAATGCGGATAGGAAAGGAGATCTCATGGACCGTCTTGAAGAATATTTTACCGCACGGCGTGCAGAGGCTTCTGTGGGCGAAAACTATTTCGTCTGCGGAGCCGCAGGCAACTGGTTCCGTTTCCCCGGCACCGAAAAGACCGGTGTCTGGGGATGCGGTTGGGAGATGTACCATCTCCACAACGCTGATTGGCGTAATGGCCTCGTTGAGGTCTACGCCGATGATGGCCAGTGGCATAAAGCCGTTGGCTACCCCACCACCAACACCTATTCGGTGAACGCTAAGTGGGAATAAATTATTCCCGCTCAGCGCTCAGTGGCCAGTCACTATAATCTGGAGAAAGGAGGTCAGCTATTATGCTGACTTATATCTGGAACATTTTCATCCAGAGTCCTCTCTGGATGAAGGCCATCATCGTGATGGCTCTGTCCATCGGCATCACCTGGGAATTCGCCCAGGTGTTCTCCATCGGGAGCACGACCAAGGACATTGGCATCAAGGCCGTGCGCAAGGCCGGCTCAATGCAGAATCTTGATTCTGCAGTGGAGCGCTTCATGCGCTCCAAGGGTTATGAGCTTGTCATGAACGGCAAGCTCCGCACTTTCGTCAACTCTGAGGGAAAGACCCTCACTGATGGCGAAGCCATCATCTGGTTTGCCGAAGACTGAGTTTAGTCCTCATACATTACTGGCCAGTCAGTATAATCTGGAGAAAGCGAGTTCATTATGAAGATCGTTAATTGCACTCCCCACGCCATCAACTTCGTCAACGATACTGGCGAAGTGATTCGCACCATCGAGCCCTCTGGGATTCTCCCGAGGGTTTCCTCCAGCATCGAGGTCATCGGCGAGGTCGACGGTATCCCCGATGAGTCCACCTCCTACGGTGATGTCGTCGACCTCCCGGAGAAGCAGGATGGCGTCATCTTGGTCGTTTCGGCCATGGTGGCGTCTCGGCTGCCTGACCGCGATGACCTCCGCATCCCGGGCCGTCAGGTCCGCAATGACCGTGGCCAGATCATTGGCTGTAAGTCTCTGTCCAACCCCAACAAGGGGTTCGCTGAGGCTGAGGCCAAGATCCAGGCTTGGGATACCCCGAGCCTGTCCGGCATCTCTACCATGGATCCGGAGATGCTCGGCTGGTACGCCGCCGGCATCTCCGATGCCAAGAAGATGTTCCTTGGCATCTAACCACAGGTCCTAAATATATCATTGTAAATTTGGACAATGCGATTTACCGTAAAGTCTCGATTTATAATGATATATAATATAGGTGAATATAAAGAAAGGAATATAAAGCAACCGGCTTTAAAATATCCTTTCTATGATCCTGATCAAAAGATCAGGGAAAAGCTTAGGAGGCTTTACTATGTTTAGCAAGTACTTTACCGTCAAGAACACCAGTGGCATGAACAATGCCGAGAAATTCCGTTACAACTCCAAAATGGCCGTCGAGGGTCTGGCGGTCAATTATGCTGGCCAGTGTGTCGCAGCCGCTGGCATCGGCATGATGGAAGGCGGCGCTGAGACCAAGAGCACCGGCGCCGTTAAGGCAGGTGCAGTGGCCACCGGCATCGGCGGCGCCATCATGGTCGTTGGTTCGGCCAATGTCTTGTACCACGGGTACAAGGCGGCCATTAATGCGCTGGACTACAGCGCAGACAAGATGAACCAGCTGTATGCGGACATGGACTAATTATCCATGTTCGCAACCATCTGGCATCCGCAACCATCCAACATCTATGATCCGAAAAAGGACGCTTGCAAAGTGCGGCGTCCTATATTTTAAATTAGTGCACCCAGCACTATAAAGACAGGGAGAAGGAGAAAACTATGTCTAAGAAAACCAACAAGAACGCCAACACCCCCAACAAGATTGAGAAGGCGGCCGCAATCTTCAATGCTCGCAATACTGTGAGCACCGCAGCGCACAAGCTGGCAAACGTCAGCTTCGCCGCTGCTACCGCAGGCGGCACCGTAGTAGCAAGCACCTGCTACTACACCGCAAACACGAAGCACATCAGCCGCAAGCAGAAGCGGCAGATGGGCAAAGCCAACAACGTTGCATGCGGCATTGCTATCGCAGGCACTGCAGTTGGCACCGTGGCTAAGCTCATCGAGGGCATCGCTCAGCCGATGCCCTTTAACCCGGCCAAGTACCTCGACGATATGGACGAGGACATGGAGGCCGAAGTCGCTGAGGCTGAGGAAGCCGTCGAGAGCCACATTGAGCCGAAGGAAGAGACCAAGGAAGGCGCTGAGCAGAATGCTCAGTAACACTTCCTTATATACGGATAACGTGCTGGGAGTTGGATACCCAGCACGTCCACCTTGATATGAGAGAGCGACAATAGCCGCTCTCTTTTTTCTTCTTTTTTCGTTTATATATTATATACTAGGTAATACTTACAGACAGATAATAGAAAGGCGGTGAATAATATCCTTATGAATATCCGCAAGATATTAGAACTACCTACCATAGAAATAGTAATTTGCATATTGGTTGCTATTAACATGAGACTATTATCACTCATATCAAAACAGCATATACGTAAGCCAAAGAGAACTTACTCTGGAGCATGCATTATGCTGATTCTATTTTATATGATCCTGTGGGTGTTAATCAATATGCAGTGATGAATAGAATATCCTTCTGTATTTTCATGCAGAAGGATATTCTATTCGCATGTCCACATCAAAATAATGAAAGGAGTCTGATATGAATGAAAGAAATCAAAGCAATCAAGTTCCGTGGGTGCCTTGGATGGCTAGTACTTAGCGATGGAGAAGAAGTTCCCCTTGATCCAGTAACGGATAATAATATCATCGATCTCTGCTATAATAAGAAATCGAAGATATTGAAACCCTTACAGGATATCATAGACGGAATGTATTTCTCAGTAACTGAATCTCCATTATACCAGCATCCATTGAAAGGAAGAGCATTTTATGGTGTATACGTCATCCATCTGTCAACCATGAGATGCGCACCGAAGAAGTACAAAGAACTTGATGGTACTTACGTACTATCGTACAACGACAATCGGGTTATGAAAGTGAGACTATAATTATGGCAAACAACAACGCAGTTTATCAACAGATGACAAACGTCAGTATTCCTCGTGATCGTTTGATGTGGCTCGCAGCAGATGATGGTATGAGTAAGAAAGCATACAAAGTGATGTTGTGTTTATTCACTCAACTCGATGGGTATAATAAAATTACCCAAAGACGTACGAAGGATCCTCAGAACTTCAAGATGATCGACTTCAAGGCAATCTCTGGCGCAATTGGCGTTTCCAAAAAGGAAGTCAAAGGAATCGTCAGTGATCTGATCGACGCTGGTTACGTTGAAATCGGTTCTTCCGATACAATAAACGAAGGATATCGATTTACCTTCTGAGAACAGTGGGTTAATCTTTAGAAAGGAGATGAATTCATATGTCTAAGAATCGCAACCGAAATTCGGTTACATTCTCAACTGAGAGCAAAGTTTCTACGGAAACGGAAAAGCTCGCTGAGGTTCAGAGTACTGGTACTGTTGTAAACGAAGAAGTACTGGATGAAATTGAACCCACCACGGTTCCTGCGGAAGAAGTCCCTCCGATGGTTGTAAACCCGGAAGTGGTAGTCACCCCTGAACCTTTTAAGCTTCCTGATCCTATCATCGATACATCCGATATCAAGATTGAGCCTAAGTTCTTTCAGGTAGGTTCTTTCGTACGGATCAAGGAAAACACAACCAAAACTGCTACTGGAGCAACTCTGCCTTCGTTTGCTCTGCGGAATACGTATCGGGTTTCTAAGATCCTGGATGATCGTATTCTGATTCAGGCTGGTTTTTACCAGACTGCGGTTACCATGAATGATTTAGTATTCGTGGATTAACCAATAATTAGGTTCGTTGAATATTTGGTGTAAGTGCTTAGACATATCTGATCTTCATCAGAGTCTATGGCACTTACACCTTTTATTCTATCAAACGCATGGTGTTAAAAATACGAGGTGAAAAAACCATGATTATCTTAATGCTTATCGTTTTAGCTTGCCTTTTCGTATTCTCCGGCAAGCCCAACACTGCAAAGCACGTTGCACATCATAAGTGCAACTATTCCCGTAAGGGTTTCGTTACTGTGTGTGCTTGTGCTTTATGGGTAGGTGTTTCTACGTGTAGTATCGTAGCACCTGTTTTTGCAACCAATTTTGATTTTGGTTTGCATGCTTACGCTGATAATGGCTCTCAGAGTAAGTTTGATAATGTCCTGGATTCGATTGTAAATGTCTTTGGCCTCTATCAGATTAGTGATAGCGAAGATGAATCCGAGGAATATGTGGAAGCCAATACTTCGATTCCTATTGAAGCGAGTTCTAGTGAAGATATGAACGGAACGCTTACCGACTTACTTGCGGCAAATACTACATACGATGCTGAAGTATATCCCGATGAAGTCGAAGGTCCTCCTTGCTTAGGTTCTTTTGCAGAAGAAACTCCTGCATCTTCCAGTACTAGCACTGCGAAAAAGCGGACTGCAACTGCTGTAAATATTTCCAGCAAGAAGACCTATAAATATAACCTTACTGAAGCAGAAAAGGTTGCCCTGCAGAAAGTGGCACTTGCTGAAGCTAAGGTAGATGGCGTGAAAGGAATGGCTCTTGTCATGAAGGTCATCCTGAATCGTCTCGATTCCCCCAAGTTCCCCAATGATGTGATGAGCATCATTAAGCAGAAAAACCAGTTCAGTACCTATTACAATGGCAATTACAACAAGGCTAAGATTTGTGATGAAAGCCTTGAAGCATTGGAACTGGTTCTTACCGGATGGGATGAAAGTCATGGTGCTCTGTATTTTGAGCATAACCCAAAAGGTAAAGCAACATGGCAGAGAACACATTTGACTACTCTGTTTACGTATAAGGGTCATACCTTCAGTAAATAAGTAGTCATAGAATAAATACAGACTGAGATTAGAATAAATCCATCTCAGTCTGTATTTTTTGTCTGTAACTCCGATTTTATAATGATATATTATATACTTGAAAGAAGGCAATGAAATAAAGTAATTGCATAAGTTTAAGGAGGTTTTTATTATGGCTGAAAATGTAGTATGGTGGAGACTGAAATACCCTGAAAGAGCATATGCTTACGTTGGTCCCTTCCTCTTTGGAAAAGAAGTTGCTGACATGGATCCGAAGTACTATCCTGCTATGATCCACGCTGTCGAAAGGTGCATCTTCACAGATGACTATTTCACGGAAAGAGAACGTGACGTGTTCAAGAAGTATGTCATGGAGAATATGTCGATCGCTGCAGTCGCGAAGTCGGTTGAACGGTCTCCTGAACGCGTTCGCCAGATCATCGCAAAAACGATGCGTAAACTCCATGGGAGAAAGATCATGCGTAAGCTTGAGCACATGCTCATGGTTCCTCTCAAGGAATCTCAGGAATTCCGCGATGCGCGGACCAACTATGAATGCAGAAATGTGTATCTCGATTCTTGGCCGAAAAACAAGGTACTTCTCCTGCGTCCTTATCTTCTGAAGAAATTCTATCCCAATGAGACGTTTGAAGACGGTGACTTTACTTGCCGTATCACGAAAAGTGGAACGATGTCCAGAAACGTCCCGTATCAAGTTCTCATCGAAACCATTGAGGAGTCTGGACTGAGCTACGAGGAATTCTTTAGTGATATCTCCTATGATAACTGTGAGCTTCTGAACCAGTTCTTCATGGAGGCTCCGTATATCAAGGAAGGTTCTGAAATCCGTACGGTCCCGACGGTTCCTCATATCAACTTCTATGAGATTGCACGCAAACGGAGAGAGGTTGCATATGAGAAACCTCAGGTTATCGATCCGACTCCGTTCTCCACTCCCAAGACAAGCGTCAGCAGATCCGGCGTAGTATTTTCTCCGAGAGATACCAGTGATGAACTCCCTGGCTATATTCTCAATCCGTGGCTTTACAAATGCTCTCCGTATCCGAAATGCATCATCTGGTATCTACGCGATATCAAGATTATCGATGAGTGCGATCGTATGGTATTTCACTATATCGATAAGAAGATTGCAGATCGGTTCTACGACGCAGTCAGCGCTGTAATTGCTGTGGATGATCAGATCAAAGCACTGCGAGCTCTCTTTAATGATACTACAGCATATCGATTTGAAGACAAAGTTGTGAAAGCTACTAACACTCTTCGGGAAAATGCAGATAAAGTCCGTTCGATTCTTCTCACTGCAACCGGTAGTGAAAAAGGAAAGTTCATGACTGAATCTGATAAGAATTTCCGCGAGTTCAGAAAGATGCCGGTGCAGGCAATCCTTAAGCCTGCACAGATGACTCGTCAGATTAATAACCTTCTCTATTATAAGCATATCACAAGCTATTCTAAGTTTGTGACTATGGTTATTAATGAGGAGATTACTACCTTTGATCTTCAGAACGATGTTGCAAGCATCAACATCATCAATCGTATGCTGGCACGAGTTCGCTATATCAACTACAGCACTGGAGGCGGAAATATATTTGGACTTGGAAACGTTGTAATTCCGCATCTGGCCGTTGCATACGATTATGGAAAGAATCTCTCAAAGAATGTCATAGAACGGAAAACCAAAAAGATTGAAAAGATGGATACCGATCCGATTCCTGAAGACAAGTACGTCTACAATGCAAAGGTTACAAACTCTCGAGTAGTGAAAGCCCTGAATGAAGCGAATATAAAGACAATTGGAGACCTTATGCGTGCAATTTATCGTAGCGATCGAGATCTTTGCGAAATTCCTGGGATTACTCAGGAAGATGTATACGGACTTATCATTTACGCTGCGTATATGAACAACGATTGCACTGGAATCTTGAAGAAAAAATGAGGAGGAATCTAAAATGACAATGTCCGAATTTACACGTGCCCGTTCTGAGTACGGGCGTCAACTGGCGAACCTTGAGAGTTCTTATCAGAATGGAGTTATTGCTGATACGGACTACAAGGTTCGCTATCGTTCTCTCATCCTCAACTATCTGCTCCATACTCGTCCGGATGACGAGATTGATGTTGATATGTTCATCATCAAGAATGGAGCAGATGAGCTGAGAGGCGTCCTCGAAAGCATTTAAGAGATGAACTGAAAATGACAGAAGAAGAGATTAAGGATCGTGAATATCTGGTAGCCAAAATTCTATATGACCGCTGGGACCTGGATAAATATCCGGAGAACATCATTAGATATCTGAAGATCTGTGGCGTTCTAAATCAGTTCGATTTGATGGCTGTGAAGGATGATACCAGATGCATCGCGATGAACTTCATCAATTGGTGTAACAGCCACTATAGGCCGCCTACGAACATGATGTTCAAAGCGATTTTCCTGCATAGTATCAGCCTTGAAAATTTTCCTGATTGGAAAGAAAAAGCCGCTAAGTTCGGATCGAAGATGTCAAGTCACAAGGTTCTGAAGGAAGCCCTTCTCGGTACGACTGGTGCAGCACGTTCTCGCTATTTGGAGGAGTCCGATGGTGATTTCGTCTCTCGTGCATTCATGCCAATTGATGACATGCGGATGAATATCATCTACTCTTCTAAAGCGATCGACGTTCTAAGAGCAAAATATCTTTGCAATTATCGCGATGCTGCGAAAGCTGTTATCAACCGCAATCTTACCTTGCAAGATCTCGGTGATGATGAGACCGCAAGAACTATTCTGACAAGCGAATTCAATCGCACTAAATTCATCAACTATCAGAATGGCGGAGGTTTTACTGTATCCGACGTAATTCTTCCGACGTTCTATTCTAGAACGATGAACGAGCATGATGCTAGAGAACGTAAAGCACAGCTCATGGCTACCTTCTTTACTGCACCGATTAAGCCGTTCACTCTGAACAACTTTAAATACATCACAAGCAGAACTGCAAACGTTTTAGCCTTCCAAGGAATTTCCACTTTGTGGGATTTGATGGAAGCCGTGCAGAAGGACTATGACTTCTGCGCTCTTACTGGTATCAGCCCGTATACTGCAAAATGCATCTTCAAGTACATTGCGTATCTGAACGGATTCGTTGCCTACATCGATTAAGCAAGAAGAAGACTGGACATCCACACTGTCCAGTCTTCTTTTTTCTAAGATCAGGGATGACTATCAAGTAACTCAAACTTTAAGGAGGCTTGTATTATGAATGACAAATACACAATGACCTATGGCACACTTGAAATTTTCACCTATCCAGATGGCACATCTGAAACATTAAATTTTCCGGAAGCTCAGAAGAAATACGGTGATCTCCTTGAGCATGCTGATATGCAGGTAAAAGAGCGCTTTGCTTCATGCCTTACTCATTTCAAAGCAAGAAATAATATCGGTCGTAATGGTTTTGAGCTTCAGAAGCTCTTGGCTACGATCAAAACGATCAGAATTTATACCGATCACAATGAATACACTGAAGGGGTTATTACTTTCGGTGAAGCACAGGAAAGATTCGGTATGGATCTTGAACTTCTTACTACTGAACAGCGTCAGAAGTTTGCAAAAGAACTCGTTAAATATCATGAGCTTACTGAGCCTAAGAAGAAGGAACTTGATCTCGGAGATATTACTCCAATCAAGCCTCCTCAGACTCCTAATATCT